>ERZ773130.2665-NODE-2665-length-13045-cov-4.063972_pt1 | contig 13045 bp, 11 predicted proteins | sample MGYA00511919_ERZ773130 | MGnify/ENA primary metagenome ERZ773130 (study PRJEB29015, sample SAMEA2737851) | human gut metagenome | biome: human gut; feature: human-associated habitat; material: faeces | place: China | collected 2012 ...
TTCCCTCTGTGCTTTAAACGAATTAATAACACTGCGTTAATAATTATAAACAAACGCTTAATTACAAATAAATAAGCAATTAAGGAAATTTATAACCTTTTTATAAATTAATTTCAAGGCAGAGGAGGAGAAACCCAAAAGAGAGATGAGTTAACAGACCCGTTTTAAAAACGAAAGGAGAACAAATTATGAAAGCATTAAAAAAGACATTCAGCGTTATACTTTGCCTGTGCATGATAATGTCTGTTATGGCGGCAGGGCTCAATGCCTTTGCGCAGGAGGAAGCGACCGCAGCGCTTGACGGCGCTGTCAGCGAAGCGGCTGCTCTTGCCGTATCCGATCCTACGGACGAAAAACCCGACGTTGGCGCTATGGAGCGCACCAAGGTTAAGTATCCCGTCGGCGCTTCCAAGAAGGCTGTCAACAGGTCTATCGGCAGAGTTGAAGATATTCTTTTCACTATTTTGAAGGTTCCCGAGGGCGGAGTTCCCCAGGTGCTCAACGAGAAGGTATATACCAATGAAACCGTAGCTCTTGTTGCAAAGAAGCTGTTCCCGCTTGTCGGCGGACTCAGCAGCCTTGTTGCAAAGGGACCCAAGGACCTTGCCGCAAAGCTTGACAAGGAGACTTGCGCGGGTGCTATCGCGGCTCTTAACGCCGCAGCGGCTACGCTCGGCGAGGACGGCAAGCCCGTAGGCAAGCTTGACGCATGGCAGTATCTCACTGTTGTTGACGGCGACTTCGGTTTCGCTAACGGCGACAAGGAGGGCTTCCTCGACGCTGTTGCGTCGCTGTTCAGACCCCTTTCGCTGCTCACTACCGTTGTTTCCTTTGAGAACACAACCAGCTTATTTTACGGTCCGCAGCTGGGCATATACGAGGATCTCATCCCAATATTTGAGGCTCTCGGCATAAAGGACTTTATGACCTCCGACGAGTACACCGCATATGTTAAGAAGGGCGCCAACACAAACGAGAAGATGGATCGCCGTATTCGCGGCATCATCACTCCCATATTCACTCTTGTTGACGCAGTTGCCTCTGCGGAATCCCCGGTCGACGAGGTTCTGAAGCTTCTCCCGAATCTTGCCTCCGCTATTGACACGGGACTTATCGACACTCAGATACACAGTATGCTGGGCAAAATCAGCCTGGGTATCGGCAACAGCGTTAAGGTTGACCTCACCACCGGCGGCGTATACGATATGATCGCCCCCAAGCTCAAGGACATCGAGCTCCAGGCCGCCAAGGTTGACGAAAACGGCGAGGAGACCGCCCCCGCGGTCACGCTTACAATAAACCTTGACAAGGAGAAGTTTGCGGCTGCAATAAAGGATATCGCCGCCTGCGGAGTCTTCACCGCAAAAGAGAGCGCAGCCAAGACCAGAAACTGGTTTGTCGGCATAGAAGGCGACTCGGCGGATGCGTTTGTCGTTCTGTTCAGATATCTCCATTCCGAGCTTACCGAGGAGAACAACGCTGTGGCTATAAAGACCGCTGTTGCAGCTCTCGACATGAACGCCTCGCAGAAAATTGTTGTCAATTTCCTCGTTTCCTCCGTGCTCTCGTCCTCTGCTGACGGAGCGCTCAGAACCATAGTTGCTCTTCTTCCGCTTGCAAAGACCGGCGTGAAGATAGCAGCCCGCTTCGGCGCGTTTGATAAATAAGCTTTAATTTGCAAAACACAATTTCATAAAAGCAAGGAGCGGCGGAGCGTCATAAGGCGTTCCGCCGTTCCGTTGTCAATCACAAATCAAATTGTTAAATCAACTAAAAATAAAGCTGTTTTTTCGGCATTTCGTACAGGCCGCCGCTCTTGTTTTTTATTTCTTGTTATGTTAAAATCAATTCGTATGAAATACATTTTTGGAGGTCTTTCTATGAAAAAATGGCGAGTAGGTATTATCGGTGTCGGCGGAATATTCAACGGCGCTCACCGCGAGCACTATCTTAAAGACGATCGCCTTGAGGTTGTCGCACTCTGCGACATAATCGAGGAGAGGGCGGTCGAGTGCCGCGACGGATTCTTCCCCGACGCGAAGGTATATACCGATTTCAACGAGCTGCTCAAGGACGAGACGATAGACTCTGTCGATATCTGCACCCCGAACTATCTCCACTCGATAATCGCGGTTGCCGCTTTCAAGGCGGGCAAGCACGTTTTCTGCGAGAAGCCGGATGCTGTCAATGTCGAAGAGGTCATGAAGATGAATGATGCCGCGAACGCTGCGGGCAAGACGCTCATGGTCATGAGAAACAACCGCTTTACCGATGCGTCTAAGCTTGCGAAGAAGTTCATTGACGACGGCAAAATGGGCGAGATATACTGCGGACGCTGCGGCTGGCAGAGGAGACGCGGAATCCCCGGAAAGGGCGGCTGGTTCACCACCAAGGCGCAGTCCGGCGGCGGCCCGCTCATTGACCTCGGCGTTCACATGATAGACCTTGCGATATGGCTCATGGGCAGCCCGACTCCAGTCGCCGTGACCGGCAGCACATACTGCAAGTTTGCCGATAACGACGTCAGCGACTCCGTGAACTCCGACTTCGGCGACAAGGTCGAGGACGGCACGTTTGACGTTGAGGATCTTGCGATGGGCACTATCCGCTTCGATAACGGGGCGCAGCTCCAGATAGAGTTCAGCTGGGCGTCGAACGTCAAGAAAGAGACACGCTTTGTCGAGCTTCGCGGCACGAAGGCGGGACTCAATTGGCAGGACGGCGAGGTCGAGTTCTACACCGAGGAATACGGCAAGTGCCTCGATGTTATCCCAACTAACTACGCTACCGACAGAGAGCACGCGAGAAACCTCAGGCACTTCTACGATGTGGTCATCGAGGGCGCCGAGCCGTGCTTCAAGCCGCAGCAGGGAATTGATATGATAAAGATTCTCTGCGCAGTTTACGAATCCGCAAGGACGGGCAGAGAAGTAGTGCTCTGATAAATAAACTTAACGAAAAAGCACCCTGCGGCTCAGCGCACAGGGTGCTGTAATTTAAAGCGGAGAGGCACACGCCCCTCCGCTCTTTTCGTTTGTTATTTCTTCGCTTTCTTCGACTTCTTGTCGTATCTTCCGCCGAGTCTTTCTTCGGCTTCGGCGCGGGTTATCTTGCCGCTGTTGCAGTCCGCCATGGTCTGAACGTCCTTGTCGGTGAGCTTATAGCGGGTCCAGATGACATAGGCTATGGCGTAGCCTATCGCCGTAGACATAACATAGATGAACCACAGGACGGCTTTCGCATGGTCTGTCTGGGTGACACCCTGGAGGTCTGCGAAGTTCTGCGCTCCCTCGACGCTGACCCAGCCGGTGGACTTGAGACCGAGTATAAACATACCGAGCGCACCGGAGACGGCGGCTGTGAGCTTGGCCATAAAGGTCTGAATCGCGAAGGTGATTCCCTTGGCCTCGATGCCGGAGGTGAATTTGCCGAACTCCGCGCAGTCGGGCGTGAACATGAAGAGCATGACGCCGAGAATAGCCATGGGTACCGCGCGCAGTATCGAGATGATGATGAAGCCTATCATCGAGTTGTAGCCGATGAGCCACATGACGACGCTTAAAATAACGGTAGCCAAAGTGCAGACTCTGAACAGCTTCATCTTGTCAAATTTTCTGACCATGTGAGGCACGAGGAACGAGAATATCGCCGCGGGAACAAGGCTCAGAGCCTGAACGACGAGCGAGAACTGCGAGTTGTTAAAGAGATAGAACGAGACGAAAAGGTTGAGCGAGCCGGAGACGTTGGCGCTCGAATAGAAGAAATAGCCTATGTAATAGATGAGCAGATACTTGTTCTGAACAAGGTAGCTGAACATCTTTTTGAGCGTGAAATCCTCATCCCTGTCTCCGCCGAAGCGCTCCTCAAGCTTGAAGCAGGCGGGGATCATCGTGATAATTGCGAACACGGCGCAGATTATTGCGACTACCGTGTAGTTGAGCTTGACCTGCTCGCCGACGAGGACGGTGCCGAGAATGAGCGCAACGCCCGAACCCACGCCCGACCAAATCTGCTTATAGGATATAATGCTGTTTCTTTCGTCAATGTTTTCGCTCATCGAGGTGATGATACCGAATATCGGCACGTCGCAGAGGGTGTAGGCGGTATCCCACAGTATGTATGCGACGGTGAGCCAGGCAAGCTTCGCGTTTTCGCTGAAGCCGTTGGGAATGGCGAAGAGCATGACGGTGGTCAGCGGGATAAATACGAGCGATATCCTGAGCCACGGAATGAACTTCTTGCCGCTCTTGAACTTTACCTTGTCAAACAGCACGCCGAATATAGCGTCATTGACCGCGTCCCATACCTTGACCGCGAGCATGATTCCCGCAGTTTTGACAAGTCCGCCGATAGAGAGCATGAGGTAGGTCGTCAGGAAAGAGGCGACAAGGTTATATATCGCATTCTGTCCGCAGAAGTAGAGATAGTAGCTCAGTCTCTCCTTCGGTTTTGTAGACCAGCCCTTCGGGGTGGATGTGATTTTTTTGATGAGATTCGGCATTTTTTGTAACCCCTCCGTTTTTTTGTGGATTTCATATTGAAAATCCGTTTTCAGTCAAATAATACTGTACCATATTTACAATAATCAGTCAACAGTAATTTGCTTCAGAGACAAACCAAAAATTGAAAAATCTTGACCGTTTGCTTACCGCAGAGGAATATGCCGCCTTTGACCGGTATCTGAAAAATACCGTTATGAAAAAATAATGTTGCGCACTTCCGTTAAACCGCAAACAAGCCGTGTCTTGCAAATCGCAAAACACGGCTTTTCGCCTGCCGCGCCTATCCCGAATAGAAGAAATCGTCTATCATTTCCTCCACGTGTACGGGGGAGACACCGTTGCGCTCGAGCATGGCGACAAAATTCCTGAGCTTTTTCTCGCTGAACGATATGTCCGGGAATTTTACCGTTTCGCTGCCTCCGTTTTCCGTGACGGTCATAACTATGCCGTATGAAACGCGCGAGCCCGAAGAAATCGGGCAGCCCTGCTCTCCGCAGGCGCCCTCCTCTTCGCAGTCCGTCGGGCAGCTCGCGCCGCCGACGATGTCAAACTTTATCTGCCGCATTTGTTCACCCTCAGAACATATTGACTGAGAACAATTATATGTGATGTTTGTTCACTTTACAATGACTTTTGAGAATAATAGTGACATTTTTCGGACTTTTATTAATTTTTTACGGCATTTTTTGCGTCTTGCAGTAAAAAAACAGGGGAGCGCGGCTCAAAACCGGCTCCCCGAGTGCTTTTTCAGATGTCGAAAATATTGAGTCCCGTCTGCTCGCTTATGCGTCTGCCCATGTCCATATCAAAGGTTCGAATGAACATCTCGCAGGTCGCACTGATGACGGCCTCGTTGAGATGGCCGCCTATCACGGCGCCCTCCTCGTCCGCGAAAGCGGCGTGAAGATGGAGATAGGGCTCGCCGTCCTTGAGGCTGAGGTTGCCGTTTAACGAGACTAACTCGAGCGGTTGGTTGAAGGTCAGGCTGTGGTATTTCTGCTCGTTGAGGTCATAGAGCCCGAACACCGCGCGTCCGACCGCGCCTATGGCGGAAATCTCCGCAAAGCGGATGTTTTCGTCCTTCGCTATTTTCAGCACCGAGGCGATTATCTCCTCGCCCGGGTCGAGTCTCACTGCGAGAACGTCGCCTGTTTTAACATACTTCATGGTAAATACCTCCGTTAAAATTTTATTCCCGCCGATTCGCGTATTCGCTGCATCGTGCGGCTGACAGAGAGCGCTGTTTCATGCAGCTCTCTGTATTTTTCGCTGTTCTTTTCGGGCTTTGCGATAAGCTCGTAAAACGCGCGAGCCTCGTTGCCCATCAGCTCGTCCTTCGGCGTGTCGCCGCAGATTATGCGCCGTTCGCCGCTGTTCATGATGAGCTCCGCCTGCGTGAGCTTTGAAATCGAGCCTATCTTTATGCTCCCGCGCTCGCCGATTATCTGCGAGCCCGCGTAGTCCTGACCCGTCTTGCAGCTCGTCATTGTCACCGCGGTGTTTTTGCAGAGCATGGAGACGGCGGTTGCCGCGTCCGCTCCGCTCTCGAGAAAAGACGATACCGCCGAGACGGTTTTCGGCTCGCCGAATAAATCGACAGCAGGATATACGCAGTAGATTCCGAGATCCATAAGGCTGCCCGTCGCCATTGCGGGGTTAAAAATATTCGGCAGCTCGCCGCGGAGATAGGCGGGATATTTCGACGAATACTGTGAGAAGTCGAAGTGCGCCGTCCAAACTTTGCCGATATTGTCGAGAGCCTCGCGCAGCTTAGCGCGAACGGGCGAGTGCATATACATTATAGCCTCGATGTAGACGAGCTTATTCCTGTCAGCAAGCTCACAGAGCTCCGAAAACTCGGCGGGCGTCACGGTTATCGGCTTTTCGCAGATGACGTGCTTCCCGCTCTCGAGCAGCCGCTTGCTCTGCGCATAGTGCAGGGCGTTGGGGCTTGCGATATAGACGCACTCGGCGGGTGAGGCGGCGAGCTCGTCGAGCGAAGTATATACCTCGCTTATTCCGTTTTCCTCGGCAAATTTTTCGCCGCGTTCGCGCGAGCGCGAGTATACGGCAAAGAGCTCAAAGCCGGGCGCGAATTTCAGCCCGTCGATAAAGCTCCCGACTATCCAGCCCGTACCGATAACAGCCAATTTCATAGCTTCACCGCTTTCTTATACTCTGCGCCCCATGACCGTGCAGGTGCGCAGGGGGAATATGATATCAAACTTGTTCTTCCTGTAGAAATTTATTGCGTTGGTGTTGTATGAGTCGACGACGAGCATAATGCCCTTGCTGCCAAGCTCCCTCAAGTGCTCGATAAGCGTCTCGAAGAGCTTAGTGCCCAGCCCGCAGCGCTGATAGCCCGGCTCTAAATTTATGTGCATATGCGCGGGATAGCTCTTTGCGAATATGGCGGGTCCGTAAACGGAAGCCCACGATTCCAAGACGTCCGTTTTCTTGCAGCCCTTGACACGGGGGAGATATTCGGCTTTGAATATCCGCTTATATCTCTTATAGTCCGGCGCGCAGAGAATATAGCCTATAGCGGTGTCGGTATCTTCGTCAACGGCGATAAAGCAGTGCTCCGCCTCGTGCTCGATATAGTAGTCGCAGAACGTGGCGAGCAAAAAGCGCATCGACTTCTCCTCTCGCGCGGTGCTGCCCGCCGTGTCAAGGCAGACGTTGCGCACGTCGTCACGGTATTTTTCGCTGTACTGTTTGATTGTTATGGCCATGTCTTACTCCTCAAAATCTATATGTATATGGTTTTCTCCGTCCCGAAGCTCAAATTCGCAGCCGCTGCCGTAAGTGAACCGCGCCCTTTGCGGAACGGTTACATAAAAGTCCGCTTCGCTCTCCGTTCTTTTGAACGTGACGGAGATTTTGCCGCGCACCGTGGTTATGTGTCCGCTCGCATAGTCAAGCCCGTCGGGTATCTGAGGGGCTATTAAAATATGCTCGTAGCCCGCCGAGGTTTTTTCCTGCGTGATGCCGAGGATGAACGAGAACAGATAGCGTGTCGCCGCGCCGAACATCGGGTGGCTGTGAGAACGCTCGCCGTCCCAGTTCTCCCATATAGTGGTAGCGCCATGCTTTTTCATGTTATAAAACGAGCCCTTGCCCTCGGAGGTCAGCAGACGGAAAGCCGTGTTCGCGTCCCCGTGCTCAAACAGCACGCGGGTCAGAATATCCGTGCCGAAAATGCCCGTATCGAAAGCGTCCGCAGCGGAATATTTTTTTCGCGTGTTCTCATAGGCGCGCTCGCCGCCGAGTCCGATATCTGTTGCGAAGCTGTTCGCGCCCTGCACGTCGCCGATGAAAGAGCCTGTCTGCGGGCTGTAATACGCGTTGAGAATAGCCTGCCGCTTTTCCTCTATGCGCCGGCCGAGCATCTGAGCCGTCTCTTTTTTGCCGATAGCCTCAGCGGCCTCTTTTGTCATCAGCATTTGCTTTACGCAGAGCGCAGTGTTGACGAACGACTCGCAAATCGCTATGGGCTCGGGCGTGCACCAGTCGCCTAAGCACCAGCCGCCCTGCTCCTCGCGGCAGACGAGTCCGCCGGAGCTGCGCGAGTCGAGATAATCAAAATATCGCAAAATCTTCGGCAGATATCGGCGGAAAGTCTCCCTGTCGCCGTATATCTTATACATCTCATACGGCACGACCGCTATCGCGCCGCCCCAGCCCGCGGGGCCTCCTCCGCCGCCCATAAAAGGCGCGGTGTGCTGAACATGGCCGTTATCCGTGTTCTGACAGTCGGAGATATCCTCGAGCCACTTTTGATAGAACTTTTGCGAATCGAGCAGCATCATCGCCGCCTCGCAGCAGAGCTGACCGTCGCCCGTGTAGCCGAGCCGCTCTATGTGCGGGCAGTCGGAGGGCACGCCCGAGTGCATATTGCTGAGCTGCGTTCTGATATATGCGTCATAGAGCCAGTTGAGCATCTCGCTGTCCGACTCGAACGCCGAGGTGACGGCGCAGTCCGAGTGGACGACCTCGCAGCGCACGGGCTTAGCGTTGTTCGTCAGCTCGAAATATCTGAAGCCGTGCCAGGTAAACCACGGCATACATTCCTCGCCCTTTTTGGCGTTGCGGTATTCGTCGCACTGAATCTGCCCGGGGTCGCAGGAATCAAAATTCAGCGTCCCGTCCGCGTTTATTTCCTCGCTGCAGCGGACGGTTATATAAGCGCCGTCCTCCGTCGCCGCGACAACGGGATAGCCCGAAATATTCTCGCCCATGTCGTAGACGGAAACCGCGCCGAGGTCAGCGAGCTTTTTCGGCTCTATTATGCGCGTCACCCTGTCGGCGGGACAGTCCTGAATGAAAAATTCCGTCTCGTACGCGGGCGCTTTAATGACTTTTTTGAAGCCGTCCCGCGCCGTCAGCTCGTCCGACAAATCCATGTCGTGAGCTTCGCCGAAATATATGTTGTTCTCTGTTATGCGGCTCTGCCGCCACAGGAGCTTTTCGTCGGAGACGAAAGTGTATAATTTCCCGTCTCTGTCCTCGGCATCGATTTTGTAGCAGAGCTTTATGTCACCGTATTTTGTGTACCCCTCGGCGTTGCGCTTTTTCTGCGCGAACCAGCCGCAGCCGAGAACAGCTCGGATATCATTTTCGCCGCCGACAAGAAATTTTGATATGTCGTATCTCACGGCATATGTGCGGTAGGACAGCTCGTCTGTTATGGGGTACTCGAACGCCGTCAGATCGCGCTTGCAGTATTGGCTGTTGACGGGGACAAATTTGTCCTCGGACACCTCGCGCCCGTTTATCCACAGGCGGAAAAAACCGAGTCCGCAGACGGTAATCTCGGCTCTTTCAGGCTTTTCGATAAAGAAGCTGCCCTTTATTACGGGCGAGGTGCAGCCGCTTTCGCAGGTCACCCACTCTGCGCTGCCGAAAAGTTCGCCGAAGTTCATATCATTCCTCTCCTTCAAGCTGCGCTTTTCTGTTTTCGAGCTCCTCCCACTGAAGCATAAGCTCGGTCTGCTCGCCGTTTAGCCTGCCGAGCGTCTCCGTCAGCTCCATGACGCGCGCGTAGTCCGCCGCCGTTTCGGGAGTTGACATCTCCGCATTTGTATTTGCTATCAGCTCATCGAGCTCGTTTATCCGCTCCTCGCACCGTTTAATGGCGGTCGCCGTTCGGCGCAGCTCGCTCTCGCGCTCCTTGCGGCGCTTGTAGTCCTCGCCGCCCTTGCCGACGGTCTTTGCGGTTTTCGGTTTCTCCGCGCTCTGCTCGGCGATTCTCGCCGCGTAGTCGTCGTAGCCGCCGTCAAAGCTCTCCGCGCCGCCCATGCCTATAGACAGCACACGGGTGGACAGCTTGTTTATGAAATATCTGTCGTGGGACACTACGAGCATAGTGCCGCCGAAATCGAGCAGAGCCGCCTCAAGCGCCTCTCTCGACGGGATATCGAGGTGGTTGGTCGGCTCGTCGAGCAGCAGGACGTTTGCGCCCGAAAGCATGAGCTTCAGCAGCGAGAGCCGCGCCTTTTCGCCGCCGCTCAAAGTCTCGACCTTCTTGAAAACATCGTCGGCGCAGAACAAAAACTGACCGAGCAGAGTGCGCACTCGTGCCTCGGTGAGGTCGCGGTGGAGATTCCATATCTCGTCTAAGACAGTGTTGCAGCCGTCTAAAGACGAGAGCGTCTGATCGAAATACCCCAACTGAACGCCCGCGCCGAAGAGATATGAGCCGGAGTCGGCTCTCTCCTTGCCGATAAGTATTTTTAAAAGAGTTGTCTTTCCGCAGCCGTTCGGGCCGAGAAGAAATGCGCGGTCGAAGCGGCGAAGCTGAAACTCGACTCCGCTGAAAAGGTCTTTGCGGCCAAACGACTTTGAAAGCCCTCTGACGTTGAGAACCTCGTTGCCGGTCGGCTCGACCTCGCCGAAGGAGAAGCCGAGAGTTTTCGCCGAGCGGTCGGGCGTGTCAAGCTCCGCAAGCTTTTTGTCGAGCATCTTCTGTTTGCTGTCCGCCGTTATGAAGTGCCGCCAGCGGCGCTGCTGCTCGATGATACCCTCGAGGCGGTGAACCTCGTCCATCTGCCGCTCGTAGTGGCGGCGCTCTATCTCATCGCGCTCGGTTTTCTGCTCGAGAAAGCGGGAATAGCCGCCGTTGAACATCTCGATTTTACCGTTTTCGAGCAGCATGGTCTTAGTTGTCACCTTGTCGAGAAAATAGCGGTCGTGGCTTATTATGACCGCGCTGCCGCGGTAGTCGTTGATGAAGCTTTCGAGCCATTCGAGGCTCGTCAGATCTATGTGGTTGGTCGGCTCGTCGAGCAGAAGCAGGTCGGGCGCGCTCAAAAGCAGCTTGCCCAAAGCGAGCTTTGACCGCTGACCGCCCGAGAGTAGGGAGCAGGGGAGCGAGAAATCGCTTTCCGAAAAGCCTAAGCCCGTCAGCGCGGAGCGGGTGCGGCTTTTGTAGGTCAGCCCGCCCCCGTCCTCAAATTCGGTGTGCAGCCTGTTCTGCTCGGCGATAAGCGCGTCGATATCCCCGTGCCCCGCCTCAATGAGGTCGGCGAGCTCCTCGAGCCGCTTCTCTTTTTTCATAAGAGGCTCGAACACGCTCTCCATCTCGTCATAGACCGTCTTTTGACTCCCCGCGCAGGCGTGCTGCTCGAGGTAGCCTATTTTTATGTTTTTTCCGGGATATATCCCGCCGGAGCTCGGCTCAAGCTCGCCCGTGATGAGCTTGAACAGGGTCGTTTTGCCCGTCGCGTTAGAGCCGATAAAGCCTATCTTATCGCGCTCGCCGACTTCAAAGCTCACGCCCGAAAACAGCGTGCGCTCGCCGAACTCCATGTCAAGATTCTGTACGCTTAAAACTGCCATGTGTAATATCAGACCCTCGTCTCCAGAGCCCTTGCTTCTCCGTTTATTTTATAGCTTCCGCAGCCTGCGGGAATGAAAATACTGCCGCCCTTTGAGAATTTGAGTGTCTCGCCCGCACATTCGAGAGTGCCGGAGCCGTCGAGGATCAGCAGCGATACGAAGGATTTTTCGTCCGCGTCTCCCTCAAAAGAGCCGTCAATATCAATGACCCGCTCGGTGAAAAACGGGCAGGATACGAGCTTTGTAACGTTGCCGTCCTTTTCGGGGATGCAGGGGTTTTTGTATACGCCCGTGTGCGTGACGTTCACTGCGTCCTCAACGTGAAGCTCGCGCGGCTTGCCGTCAAGCCCCAAACGTCCGTAGTCGTATATCCTGTATGTAGTGTCCGAGTTCTGCTGGACCTCGGCGAGCAATATGCCTTTGCATATCGCGTGGAGCGTGCCGGATTCTATAAAGAAGAAGTCGCCCTTTTTGACCGGGACCTTCTTCACAAAATCGGTCAGCGTGCCGTCGGTTACAGACTGTCTGAACTCCTCACGGGTCAGGTCTTTTTCGAAGCCGAGCAGAAGATGCGCGCCCGGCTCGCAGTCGAGAATATACCATGACTCGGTCTTTCCCGCGCCCGCGCCCTTTTTCAGGCAGTAGGCATCGTCGGGATGCACCTGCACCGACAGGTCGGCCGCCGCGTCGATAAATTTTATCAGCACGGGAAAATCCGAGAAGCCCGTGCAGTTTTTGCCGCCTATTTCCGGATGGGCGAGATATACCTCGCGCAGCGTCTCTCCCGCAAATTCGCCGTTTGCTACAGTCGAGCTGCCGTTTTTGTGCGCGGACATGACCCACGCCTCGGCGGCGTTTCTCTTGTCGGTGACGACGGAATATTCATCAATGAGTCTGCGCCCGCCCCAGACCGTCTCCGAGACAAAGGGTGTCAATACCATGGGATAAAGCTTCAAAGCGATTCTCCTTTATATATGCGTCATTATATATTTTTGCGTCCGGGTGAAAAAATATCGCCCTGCTGAATTATTTTATCATATTTGTCCCATAATTGCTATACAAATAATACCGGGAGGACGAAAAAATGGTTACTGCTTTCAAATATCTGCTCGGAGGAAAGCTCAAAAAGGCGGACGAAGCCCCCAACAGGGAGGAACAGCTGCTTGTGGACATAAGGGCGCTCAAAAAGGAGATGGACGCGGCATATCTGCGGTTTGAATACGGCGAGGACGACGACTCGGTAGAAGCCGCGATATATGAGATAGAATCGCTCAAGCGCCGATACCACAGGCTTTTGAAGCTCGCAAAGCAGGAGGGACTTGAAAGCAGCGATATAGCCGTCTGCTACAAACAGGAATGAGGGGATAGCCATGTCAACGGGAATGAAAACGGTTTTAGTGATTATTGCCGCGGCGGCAGCGCTTGCGATAACGGTGTTCGCCGTGACCGAAAGGCGCGGTTTTTCGGCGCTTTTTCTCAATGCGATAGGCGGCCTGGCGGCGCTGTTCGCCGTCAGCTCGATCGCCACCGGCGTGACGGTGAGCGTGCCGATGACGGGCTTGCCGAAGGTGTAGTTGGCGGTCACGTCCGCGCCGTCTGAACGCTCCACACGGTAGGACTTATATTCGTTCCGCTTGGTGCCCACGTCGGTCAGGCCGGCGTCGGCCGGGAACTCCACGACCAGCCGGTCGCCTTCCGCCAGC
>ERZ773130.2666-NODE-2666-length-13038-cov-2.861665_pt1 | contig 13038 bp, 6 predicted proteins | sample MGYA00511919_ERZ773130 | MGnify/ENA primary metagenome ERZ773130 (study PRJEB29015, sample SAMEA2737851) | human gut metagenome | biome: human gut; feature: human-associated habitat; material: faeces | place: China | collected 2012 ...
GCTTCCTCTTTATGGTTTTGAGAGGAGCTGAGCCGTCAGCTCTTCCTCCTTCGCACCTCGGGATAGTCAAAGCAGACTTTGTCTCTCCACTCGGTTTGTCGTCAGTTCCCGACAGGGCATTTCTGGTGGACACCCCTGTTTGTGAGTTCTCCGCCAAAACTGGCTCTTGAACTTCGGGGAGGGCATCGGGGGTAAGCCCGGTGCGGGGAGGGATTTCACCGCCTCCATGGGTGTTATCATCTATTGATGCGTTATCAGCGATTTTCATATCGGTGACCTTACTTTGCTCTAGACAGAACTCCGTTAAGGACATAAAAAGAGCGTGAGATCGTCCTGTTGTCCGTTCCACTTCTTGAGGCTCTAGCAATTGCCTATTGTTGTTGAACAGACAACGTCAGAGCCCACGCCGATATGAATAATCGCTCCATTGCATAAAGTAGCAAGCACCTCAGCAAACACCCAAGCAAACTTGGTGGTTCTGCATTTGGCCTGTACTACTTTTGGGAGACCTATATAAACAATTTTATTGTGCCCGAAAAGGTACAATTCGTGCTTACAAGGTCTCCACAGGAGTGATGTTATCACACCAGGGACATCTACCGTTGCTACGTTCAAGACAACAATTATGTGATTTGCTAGATTACAAGAAGTCTCAAACACAGCGTCGAGTAAACGCCTTCATTATGTCTGGACTATCTTCCCACCCAATGCCCGCTTTGTATTGCTTTGTCATCATGTGACTCCGCCATACTCAGCACGGCGTAGGCTGCCTCGCTAATGCCATGTAAGAACACGTCTAACTGCGACAGATAGAGCGAAAGGCTAATAGTCAAAGAGCAAAGGTACGCATAATTTTTGATTTAGATGATAACAACTGAAAAGAAATTTTTGTATAAATCTTAAAATTAACACGAATTAACTACAAAAATTACTGTATTCCGAATTTTTGTATAAAAAGGTGCTTAATAACATCAAAATTGGACCACTTAATCCTTCAAATAGCCACATTATCCCCAAAAACACACTTATAATGCTATCACAAAGTATGTGCACATAAATGGCAAAGTATGTGCACATCTAAGCCCATGTATCTGCACATATAGACACGTGCCAAATAACCCTAAAAAACCAAGGTACCTTCATTGGCACATGAAGATACCTTGGTTGGTCAACAAAGACGCTTTCATGAGGCAACGAAGGCGACTTCCCAAAATCAGACTAATTGACCTTGATAATTGGCAACTTTATCCCCACCTTGTACATCCGTACATATCCCAGGATTCGGTCGAAGACAGGTTCATTTGCTCTATCGAACGAGAAATGTTCTTCCTGCTCTTGGTCAGGATAGACTATAAGGCATTTGATGGGCAAGGAAGTTTCTTCATCAAGACCAAGAAGTGAATACACCTTGCTTAATCGCGCATATCCTGCCACCTCTCTTGCGTCTTCTTTCGTAATATTCGCTTCCTTATATCTCGGCTTGTACTTTGCATCTATGACGTATGGGGATGACCATAATTCTGGTTTGAGCAGATAGTCCAGTTCCTGATAGTTGGCGTTCACATGGTAGCGGACTTCATGCTTGCCTGTGAACACTTTTCGCAGATGATGGAAGACGTACAACTCAAACAACTTGCTCATGTCTATCCAAAACGGAGGGGTGGGAATATCCTGTTTCCCAACGAAGGTGATGTCGTAGCTGTATCGTCTCAACAACAGTTGGGCAAACTCCAATGCCTGTGCATACACCTTATACACAGGATTGCATTTGCAGGTTTTGATGGTTTTCACACAAACATCGTTGTCGAAATAGGGCTTCACATAGCGAGCTTTTGCCGCCAACAATTCCGTATCAAAGACGTGTCTGTACACTTCCAACTGTTTCATACAGAACATCAATGCTTTTTTGAGGATGCGGTTTTCGGGAGTGTCGATGTCATAGACCTGATATTTGCAGACATTATCCGTAATGTGCCCCTTGGCAAGGTTCTGTCTGATGTTGCATCCCACCATAAGCCGCCCTTTGATGGTATTGTGCAAATTGTCCTCTACAAGATAGAAACTCTTCTTCAAACCTTTGCGGACGAGCCTTTGAAGTATGTTGATGTACTCTGTCACGAGAAACACGCTCAACACATCACGCTGTTGGTGTACCTTGATGGAAGGCTTGTTGAAATGTATCGTGACCAGATGCTGTAGATGGTCATAGTTAGCAGTTTCGGATAGAGCATCGTTCAGCATACGCACATAGTCCACCTCAAAACCATCGTTAATCTTAGGATTGACTTGAACGGCAACCTTGCCTTGTTCCACCCAGTCAATGCCTACAAAATAGGAACCGCAGGCAATAATGTCATCACCAGTACGGCGCAAGGACAAACAAATTTTATCCTCACGACCTCTCCGAACAGCATATACAACTTCTTTGCCGTCATCCATGTATGGGACAATGGCTTTTGCATCTTCAGAGGGCAGATAAGTGCCGTCGATGAGCTGCTCTTGAATTTGGATGAGTGTCATTCAGATGTAAGTATGTGATATAGTTCGTCTATCGTTTCCTGTGCGTCATTGGTCAACACGCCGTCACGGACGTATTCTTCAAGGAGCGGTATAATTTCAAACTCCAGCCTATTCTTCATCTCGCTGTCGTCCTCCATGAGGAAGTAGCTGTGGCCTATCCATACATCTTCCGGTCGATACTCCTCACACAGTGTTTCCGCAGGGATAAGCTTTATCCTGTCATTAAAGCCATCGTTAGCGTATTCATCATAGTTTGTCACAAACAGCTCGCTTACCTTGCGGAATAGCTCTGCATTGAAGTGTTCTTCTTCCAACTCAAACGGCTTCACGGTAACGAATGCAAAACGTCTTCTGATGGCATAGTCTATTGTTCCGAGCGACCTGTCGGCAGTATTCATCGTGGCAATCAGATACACATTTGAAGGTATGTAGAACTGCTTCTTTGAATAGGGAAGGATAACGCTTTCGGCATTCTTCCGTCCCTTGCGTTTGTCGGTTTCAAGCAGGGTTATCAGTTCACCGAATATCTTGGCTACATAGCCGCGGTTCATCTCGTCAATGACGATGACGTATGGTTTGGTGTTCTCCAACAAGGTTTTGGACACCTCGTATTTGTCCAACAGTGTCTTCACCTTGTCCAAAGTCATGGCATTGAGACGATAGACGGTGCCCAAAGTCATTGTCTTGCCGTCATTCATGCTGACAATGTCCTCGTTCACTCCTTTGACCAACCACTTCACTCTTCTTACTCGCTTGTAGTCATCAAATTCGTCATGCCACTCATAGTCGCCCGTGACAATGCCGATAGCATCGACGGTACGGCTCGAAAAACAACTCATGACCACGTCGCCAATCTTCATGGTGTTCATAAATGCGTTGAGAATGTTTCGACCTTCTCCGTCGTGGGCGGACCAGTCGGTTTGCTCAGTGATATTCTCTCCATATCCATCCCATCCGATGCGGATGTAGCCGTTTTTCATGCAATCCCTTCTCACAGGATTGTCTCCTGTACCGCACAAGGACACCTTCCAGATAGTGGCATCATCAGAAATTTCAATGTCCTTCTTCGTAGAAAAAGGTTTGTCCGCTTCATCGCATAGTTTCTTGAATATGCCTGGCTCTATTTCGTAGGTTACTTGATTGTTTTCTACCACAGGGCGCAAGCCTTCCAACCAGTCCTCATAGTCCATAGATTGGTGGAATGTGGTGAACATCACTCTTCTGTCACTCTTCAACTGGTTATATTCTGCCATCAATTCTTCGCGAGTGGCATTCTCTGCATCAAACTCAGGGCTACACAGGCGTACCACCAATTCGGGGACACGATATGTCTTACCCGTTCCTGGAGCACCTTGCAGCACAATGTTCTGACGCTTCCTCCACAGGTTGACATAGAAATCGTTCCACGAGTCTTCCTCGTTGCCGACTGTTCCGTTACCGCTATTATTGGCGTTCGAAGACAATTCTACAAATGATTTCTCATGTATAGTACCATCCTTCATCTTATCCTTTATTTCATTCACCATCTTCAGATACTGTTTATAATCGGGTACTCTATCGGGGATTTCAATGCCATAGTTCTGATGCAGGTAAGCCCTGTTGGTACTGTCGAAAGCAAGGAAGTCCTCGGGACGAATCCAAAACAGAGCCATCGTGATATTGATGTTGATGCCATATTGCTTGATGACAACATTGAACGTGTCTTCAATATCCTCACCTTTGACCACTTTCTCAAACAGGCTCCATAAATTACCAATATCTTCTTTCTCCCTCAGGTTTCTATATCCAAAGAAATATGAGCGTTGGTTGTTCAATATGGGGATGCCCTCGAAGTCTGCCGGTGCACCACTATCCATATTGAAGAGTTTTTTGAACAGCTTCGCCGAGTTGATTCTGTTCTCTAACTTGATGCCACGATTGAACAGTCCAAAGACAGTGAAGGGATCTACATCGACAAGTAAATCATCCACGCCTTTATTGTCATGCAGATATTTGGCCAGTAGCTTTTCTCTGTTCTCGTATATCAACGAGAGCAGCGAAGCACGGTCGTTGCGGTAGTGCAGCAACTTCTCCGCAAACTCCTTATAAAAGGGAATCCATGTATATCTCATATTCGTTTCTGTTTATTCTTTTGTCTTGTCAAAGTTGAAGGCCATGACTTCCATAAAGACTTCTTTATTTTTGTCTTGCGGCAGTCTAAAAATGTAGTTATTTGAGGTGTTATCGTGCTTTTTGTTCAATCTGACATAATACTCATGTGACGATACACTTGAATTGATGGTTTGTAGAACATTAGAAAAATCTGCACCCTTGACAAATACAATCAATGCTACTTTTGAGTCTCTCCACGTGAGATACCTATCAAAAAGTTGGCTTATTGCTTCCTTAAAATGCTTCTGCCCATGCCAGAACTTACATTCTGCAATAAACAGATTAGAACCATCTGAAGCGTTCTTTAATAATATGTCTGTCTTTCCACTGTGATTGAAGGTTTCTCCTGTAGCAGTAACCCCTTCAAACCGGGTTTCCAACATCGTAACAAGTACGTCTCTTATGCCTTCCTCGTCCTTTCCAATGTAGAGTGACGGCTTTCTTTCCATACTTGTCCCGACTTGACGCAACTCAGAAATAATGTTCTCGTAAGTAGAAAGATCAAGCGTAGGTTCAATGGTATATTGTCTGTTGTCACCAACACCTGGTTTCGGAAATTCCTTCTTTTTAATAACTGGAACACCATAGGTGGATGGTGAAGAGGACGATTTCTTCACTTTTATAGCCGAGAAGAAATTGTTCTTGCTCTTCCGCTTGTCCTTTTCCATCTTGAACTTACGGCTAATAATCTCTTTTAAATCGGAATTAAAACTCGTGACACAACGCTTCATATTATCCACGTTAGCAAAAGCACTATTGTAAGCGGATGCCTTTTCTCTTTCAAACTCTGACACATCTTGCGAATAGATTTGAATTGTAAATGATACCCTGTTGTTCACAGAATCGACAATTATGTCATAACCGCTCATGGTCCAAGGATTGGGACGGACATTAAACAATCCACTATCTCCCGTAAAGGAGTACGAGATCTTGATACGATATCCAGCACGATACCCTCCATATCTCGCAAAGGCACTATATGTGTTGTATCTGTTTAGTTCTTCTCGAAACTCCTCTGGTTCATGTACTTCCTCACTATCCTTGACAATAGAAATTGGTGCAAGTGTGTATTTCTCTGTCAGGTATGAGATATATTGTTCCTCACAAACATTCAGAACGTAATCATCGTCATTACGAGATAATTCCTTGTCTATAGATTGATACATCTCATCTTGATAATGATTCCAATCAACCTTTGAAAATGAACGTATTGTATTATATCCAAACATATTTGCTTCTATTTTAATTCAACCTTATTCTGCCTGTTAGCAGTTGTCGCATCATGCCCTGTTTTATGTGCTCGTATTTCTTGCGCTTGGCTTCCAATGCGGACAGCTCGTTGTCCATAGAGGTAAGGACAGAGGCAATGGCTTGCTGCTCGGGGAGGGTTGGAAAACTAATCCAAGTGTCTTTTATAGCATTCTTAGATACAAAAGAAACTTTAATCCCTTGTATAAGAGGTATTATTTGATTGTGGAACATAGACGAGTTTATAAAATACCCCAGGAATTTTGGGGCGAAGATATTGTTTTTCGGTCTACACCACATTGTGTGTAAACCTGAAACAACTTTCGCATAGCCAATATTGTATATTTCTGTTGCTTTGCATACGGTTTCATCCTCTGCAGTATCAGCAATAATTATATCGCCGTCCTTTGCAAGAATGAAAGGATTATATCTCGTTACTTTATTGTTATCAATATAGGGCAAGTCTGTTTTAGAAATATCCAATACTTCACAATAGTTGGTTAATATATCTCCATAGTGAATATTCTTTATTTCACCCTTAATATTCAATAGTTCTCGCGCAAATGTATTTGTCGTAAGAAATTTGAATACATCCTTAAACAACAACGTTTCCCATTTGTCAATAAACCCTTTGAGTCTTTTCTTACCAGAGAGGAGTTGCTGCATGGCACCTTGCTTTATGTCTCGTTTCTTGGCTATCAGCCTATCCAAGGAATCGATGAGGTTGTCAATGCTGGTTAGGGCAGAGGCTATGCGGCGTTGCTCCTCGATGGGAGGAATACACAACCAAGTTCCTTGAATGGCACTTTTTGAAACGGAAGACACCTTTATTCCTTGAATTAGCGGTAAAACTTGATTATGATATAGGCTTGTGTTCATGAAATAGCCTAAGAATCTTATAGCAAATGTATTCTGTGCAGGGCGACACCACATAGTATGAAGTCCTGCAACGATCTGTTTTCCCCCAATATTCCAGAGTTCGGTCGCTTTGCAAACTGTTTCATCCTCGGCTGTATCAGCAATGATTATATCACCATCTTCAGCAAAGCATTTGGGTTGATAAGACGGCAGGATTTCTGTGTTGATTGCCGGTATATCCGATTGAGACACGTCCAATGTTGAGTCGTACTTTATAAGCACGTCTCCATAATGGATGTTCTTAATCTCACCATCCTCACAAAGAAAATCACGTGAGAAGGTGTTATTTGAGATAAAACGGAATATCTCCCCCAGCTTTACCACCTCCCAGTCCTCCGGCAGCAATCCGAGTTCCGTCTGTTTATATTTTCTTGTCTCTTCCATCGTTATTCAATATCTATTGTGGGTACATCGCCATCGGAGAGGCGGTCGAAGTCGGAACGGAAGAGACGGTCTTGGATGACACGATACTTCTCAAACTCCGACTCGGCAAACTCCTTGGCATACTCAGCCGTAACCTTGCCAGCATCTTGAAGCACCTCACGGTCAGTGGCATTCAAAAAGATGTCGATGCGCTTTTCCCAATCCTCCATTGTCATGGGGATATGACGCTCCGCCATATCCTTGGCAATGTCAAGGTAGGCATTGACAAGTCTTCCCATGGCTTGCAGCTCGTTCTCTCGCAGATAACTCTTGGCAATGGAAACATCCGTCTTGATGATTTTGCCATTGGGAGCTTTTGCCCAAGTTGTCAGTCCCATGTGCTCCTTCTCTGCATTCGCCCGTTCCACTATGAGTTCCGCTGCCGTATGCCCATGCACGGCATAGTGCATCTTGTTCTGCACTTTCTTGAAAAAACGGCGTGTAATGGGTGCATCCTTGTTATAGTCAATCGCCGTGGCATAAATGTCGGTCAGCTTTTGGTAGAAGTTACGCTCAGACAAGCGAATCTCGCGTATCTCCTCCAATAACTGCTCGAAGTAATCTACATTGATAAACGAGCCGTTCTCCATGCGCTTCTTATCCACTATATATCCACGTATGGCAAACTGGCGTATGACGTAGGTGCACCATTGTCTGAATTGAGTGGCGCGGATGGAATTGACACGATAACCTACAGAGATGATGGCATCGAGATTGTAGAACATCGTATTATATGTCTTACCGTCTTCGGCAGTATGTGCAATTTTTGCACATACTCGTTCTGATACCAGTTCTTCTGAATCGAATATATTCTTAAGATGCTTGGTTATTACGCTTCTGTCAACATCGAACAATGTAGCCATCGCTTTCTGTGTAGCCCAAACAGTCTCGTCCTTGTAAAGCACCTGTATTCCATCTTCCTTCCCTGTTGCCACAAAAGTAAGGAACTCAGCCGTACTGTTTCTTATTTCAAATTTCTTTGCCATTGTCTATATCGTTGTTACAGGATAAATCCCATTTTCTTCAAATACCCGTTCACTTCGTCCTCATAGCGGTGAGCGTCTGCTTCGAGTGAAGGCAGCGTGCGCTCATAGCGTGCCGAGACGGCGGTGATGGCGGCGGACAGTTGCTGCGTCACCTGCTGCATCTCCTCCATACAGGATGACATAATGGCACCCATCCATTTCTTCTCCACCACCAAGCGGCGGATGTCCTCCTCGCTGAGAGCGGCGTATTTCTCCAGCACCTTGTCGGTCAGGGCTGCTTGAAGGTCGGAAAGTGCCTTGGAGGCTTCCTTCTTCTGCTTGCACAGGTCGAGATATTTTTTGAACGTCTCGACATCGTCCTTGCCAAAGTTCAGCTTGGCGGCATCCTTCACTGCCTTCTTGATGACCGACTCGTTAACCTTCTCGAAATTGTCGAAGAGTTCCTGCTGCTCCTCCAAGAAGCTGTCGATGAGTTGTGCCTTGCTGGCTACGGTCTGCTCCGCCTCGACAATAGCCGCTGTTTCGGCAGAGAAATACGCTTGCAGGAGAACCGACACGGGCAGCAGGTCGCATGTAATGTCGGAGTAGATACCCGACTTCTTTTCGGGCGCAAGGTCGGAGGGGAGCGTCCATCCGTCATTGCTCACCATGTAGCAATCGTCCTGCATCGTCTCTGCCCAGTAGTTCATCAGACGATCATAGATGGAATAGGCATCGGCAAGGCTGCGGTCGGCCTTTGCTGTCTGCAACAGGCTCTCGCTCCAGCGGCTGATGAGCTGCTTGGGAGAACAGCCCCGGCCGATGGCTTTCATCTCCGGCTTCACCACGCTGCGCCACTGGTCAAGGCTCTGGGTGAAGAGCTGCTTTTGGCTGAAAAAACTGTCGTTCCCGGCAATGGCTTGCGCAATCTGCTGCTTGTCGGTGGCAAGGTCATAGCGACCGTCGGGACGAGGGGCGAAGAGTGCCGACTTCAATGAGGGACACACCTGCCAGTAGGCTTCCAGTGCCTCCACATCGTGGACGGGTATGCCGCCATGCAGGTGGGCATCGATGTCGTGCTGCACCTCGGTGTCGCGTGGCTGCACATAACGGGGAATGTTCAGGTTGAAGTCGTTCTGCTCAATCTCCTCCCATGTCACCATGCGTGCATAGTGAGGGACGGGCTGCTGCCCGTTCCAGACATCGACGATGCGCTTGATGTCCTGCTCGCGCAGTCGGTTCTTGTTGCCGTCCTTCATGAATCCGTCCTTGGCATCGATGAAGAAGATACCCTCGCGGTGGGCGGTGTCACGCTTGTCGAGAATGAGGATGCAAGCAGGTATGCCCGTGCCGTAGAAAAGGTTGGGCGGCAAGCCGATGATGCCCTTCAGGTAGTGACGCTCCACGATGTGGCGGCGTATGGTGTATTCGGCATTGCCACGGAAGAGCACGCCATGGGGCAGGATGCACGCGCCGCGCCCCGTGTCGGGCTTCATGCTGCCGATGAGATGAAGCAGGAAGGCGAAGTCGCCACACTTGGCAGGGGGCAGCAGGTTGGGGTTCCAACGGTGGTAGAGGTCGCTCTCGCCATTGGAGGGCATCCAGTTTTTCTGCGAGAAAGGAGGATTGGCCACGCACACGTCGAAGGTGTCGAGCAGGGTGCCGGTGGTGAACTGAGGGTCGCCCAGTGTGTCGCCCACCTTTATCTCGGCACTCACAATGCCATGGAGCAGCATGTTGAGCTTGGCAAGCGAGGCAGTGGTGGAGTCCTTCTCCTGTCCGTAGAGTGTAGGCTGTCCGTTGGGTGTCTCGCTGAGGGCACGCAGCAGCAGCGAGCCGCTGCCGCAGGTCATGTCGTAGATGGTGTGGTTGGCACGGGTGAAATCCTCCATGTGGAGCACCTTGGCCATCACACGGCTCACCTCGGCGGGGGTGTAGAACTGACCCTTGCTCTTGCCGCTCTCAGCGGCGAAGTTCTTCATCAGATACTCGTAGGCATCGCCCAGCAGGTCATCGTCGGCGGCGCGGTTGAGCGAGAAGTCCAGTTCGTCGCGCTGAAACTCACCGATGAGTTTGGAGAGCGTCTCCACCTTGGTCTTTCCCGATCCGAGTTTGGTGTCGTCGTTGAAGTTGGGCAGGGTGAGACCGCCGATGAAGGCGGTATTTGCCTCACGTATCGCCTCCAACTTCTCGTTGATTTTCTCTCCGATATGGGGATTCTGCTTCAGTGCCACGAAGTCTTCGAAGTAGCAGCCGTCGGGCACATCGAGTTCCATCTGTCCCTGACGGGTCTTGTCTGAGAGATACTTCACGAAGAGAATCATCAGCACATAGTCCTTGTACTGACTGGCATCCATGGAGCCACGCAGGGCGTTGCACGACTCCCAAAGGGTGCTGTATAGTTGTGATTTCTTGATTGCCATGATGAATATGTTGGGGATGTTAATTTCTGATTGCTATGAGATACACGTTCTGCAGCTCCTCGTCGGTGAGCATGGGGAACCGCTTGCGCAGGTCTTTTTTGAAAAGCACACCGTGGGCACTGGCAGGGTCGCGGAAGTTGGGACGGGCATTGTATTCCACCAAGTCCTCAGCCACCATGATCTGCTGTTCAGCCTCATAGTCGTCGGTGCTGAAGCCACAGGCGGCACGGTTGTTCCAGAAAGCCTTCTGCCTTGGTGTGGTAATGCCTTCGGGATAATCGTCGCCACCTCGCTTGGCCTCCTTGATGAGTTCGATGAGCTGTCGCATACGCTCGGCAAATGAGGCATTGGCAAGGTGAAGTCCGTCGAGCAGCTGTTGCAGACGCTCGCTGAAGCGAAGGAAGAAAGCAGGGTCTTTGTCGCGCGAGTTGTTGATGACGGCACGTGCCTTGGCTTCAATCACTTCGGCGGCCGATTTCTCACTGCCTCCAGCCGCTTTCTTGGTGGCTTGGGCGGCATCGTCGGTGTCGGTGTTGCCGTCGATGAGGTCAAGGAACGAGAAGTCGGCAGTAGCAGGAACGATGGTCTCGGCATCCTCGGCACGAAGGTAGCGGTCGAGCAAAGCCCTCATGTCGGGGTCGTAGTTTCGGGGGTCGAAGAGGTCGCCCGACTTCTGCTTGACATAGAGGTTGATGTGCGCCGCCTCACGTGCTTGATGCTCATAGTAGTCGGCTTCTTCGGTGGAGAATCCCGCACGTGCCATCATGTCCGCCAGGTTGTCGTAGGCAGAGGTCAACGCTCCCGTGATACGGTAGAGTGCCGTGCGTCGGGCATCGGCAGGGTCGTCGTGGAAGTCGGTGGTGTAATAATCGGCAAGCAGGTCGTTGTTGGTAAGACCACGGCTCTGCCACATTGCCTTCAGTGCACAGAACGCCTTGTCGGCGGCGAGCAGCCGCTTCTTGTTCTTGCTGATATTATCGGCCAGCAGTTCTTCGATGTCTGCCTCCTCAAAACCACCGAGTCCGCCGTTCTCATCGTTGAACTTGGTGACGGCGTTTTCTATATTTCCGAAAAGGTGCTTGAAATCCACAATCAGTCCGTATTCCTTGTGGGAACGGCATACAATGTTGCCTTCCTCGTCCTTCACGTCACTGCCCAGACGGTTGACACGGCAGATGGCCTGAAAGAGGGTGTGGTCGCGCATGTCCTTGTCAATATATAAATAGGTGGCACAAGGGGCATCGAAGCCGGTGAGCAGCTTGTCCACCACGATGAGCAGTTTCATGCGTCCGGGCTGCGTGACGAACAGCCCTTTTGCCCATGCCTCGTATTCTTCAGCCGTGCCGTTCTTTCCATCGGTACTTATGCCGGCATCCTTGAACGACTGCAATGCCATGTCGTGCTTGAACTTCTCCTGCGTCTGCTTGGCGGTGTCTGTCGTGTCCTTGCGCAAATCGTTGTCCGTGGGATTATAGCTTGTCACCACCGCCACACGGTCGCGAAGACGATGGTCGGGACAACGGTTTTGGAAGAAGTCGTAATACTTATAAGCCGAATAGATATTGCCCGCCACGAGCATGGCGTTCGCCCAATCCTGACGGAGGATGCTGCTGTTTGCCATGTCGTCGAGGATGCTGTAGCCGATGCGCTCTATGCGTTCAGTGGCAGAATAGACTCTTTCGAGTGTTGCCCAACGGTCTTTGATGAGTTGTTTGCGCTCGTCGGTCAAGCCGTGGATAATCTGCTCGAATTTCTCGTCAAGCTTTTCCTTGGAGGTGATGCTCTGTTCCACCTCACGAGCCTCGTATTGCAGGTCGAGTATCACCTTGTCCTCCACCGCCTGTTTGTGGAGATACTTGTGGATGAACTCACCGAACTTCACCTCCGACACATTGCGGAAGGCACTGTAGCCGTTCTTCTTGGCATCCCTGAGCAGAGGAGTGCCGGTGAAACCGATGAGCATCACGTCCTGTCCCATGATGGCACGCATGGTATCGTGCAGACGGCCTCCCTGCGTGCGGTGGCATTCGTCGATGAACACGAAGATATGTTTGCCCTTGGCCTTGAAGCCCAGCGGGTATTCTTTTCTGATGGTTTGCTGCAAATCCTCCAAATATCGGTCGAGCGGTATGCGTGTGCTGCTGTCTGTGGATGTGCCCTCGGTGCGCTTGGTATGTTTGCCGAACTTATGGATGAGGGTCGTTATCAGCCATTCCTTGCCTCCATGCAGGCTGCTGAGAAGGTCGCTCTGGGAGGTGGCATGATGGATGTTGTTGCCGGCATCGCTGAAATCGGATGATATTTGGAGGTCAAGTTCCGTGCGGTCGGTGATGACCAGTACCCGGGGGTCTTCAAAGTTGGCCTTGATATATCCTGCCAGCCAGACCATG
>ERZ773130.2668-NODE-2668-length-13029-cov-3.199707_pt1 | contig 13029 bp, 10 predicted proteins | sample MGYA00511919_ERZ773130 | MGnify/ENA primary metagenome ERZ773130 (study PRJEB29015, sample SAMEA2737851) | human gut metagenome | biome: human gut; feature: human-associated habitat; material: faeces | place: China | collected 2012 ...
TCTGGCCCTTCTCCCGGATTCATCATCATCTCCCTTACCCTATTAAATGCTTTGGTAATTCCGGGATTCGATTCAGAAGGTTTTAGGGCAAAATCAAGAGCTTTAGATACCATAGTGTCATTTAGCTGATACTTTGCCTGGATAGAAGACTTAAGGTCTTTCTTATACCTTCTAAAATCTTCTGCATCCTTCGCCTTCTTTTCGGCAGCCTCTTTAGTACGTTGCTGGATAATATCATCCATTCTCTTATCAAGCTCAGCCTTATACTTTATAGCCTTTGCTTCAACATACTCTTCTCCTTTATTGATAATGCCTTTGAAAAACTCATCAGCTTCATCTTTAGGCAACCCAAGAAGATCAACATAATGGCGAACGATCTTAATCTGATCTGCTTTGTTTTCAATGTCAAGCTTTTCTATAGGAGCGACATTCGTATCATATTGCTTAAGAATATCAACGATATTCGCGCCGGCCTTATCAGCCTGGATAAGCTTCTTAGTAATATCAGAAACAGAGGTAACATCTATCTTATCCTTAACAATGTCCTCTTTCTGACTTTCAAGGACTGTGGATAATATGTCACACAACGAATCTTCTTTACTAAAATCAAGATCATTGATAGTAATCTCTTCGCCGTTTTCACCGCTAAATACCACATCTTTCAAATCGGGAATGATTCCCCTTGAAGAAAGGGCATCCAATACTTTTCTGTAATTGACAACCGGAGTCTCTACCTGATCCTGATTAACATCAACTACATTCTCTTCTCCTTTTTTATCCTCTTTAGGATCAGGAGTAGGATCAACAACCGGCTCTTCTTTAATTTGAGAACCTTCTTCTACAGGCTTCTCATCTTTTTTAGCCGGTTCATTACCATTAATAGGCAGAATATCTTCTTCCCTATTATAAACATCATCAACCGGACCGATACTAAAAATATCGTCCAATTCTACTATTCCATTTTTTTCTAATTTTCCCATACTGCAAAAATATTTAAATACCTATATTTCAGACAAAAAACTTATAAGTGTTTAATCTTCACTAAAAATTAAACATCCCCAAATTTTATTAGAGATTTTCTAATGAAATTTGGGGATGTTTAATCCTTAATTCTTATTGATTCCGGCTACATACCTTTTGGTGGCATCTTCCCTCGCTCGTTGAGCAAGCTCTTTGGATTTTAATTTTAACTCTTCCATTTTCATTCTCATTTCATCATCATGAAGTTTGGAATCGTTTTCAATTTTCTTATCCTCTATCCTTTCCTTGCTTTCTATATCAGCTTGCCTTACGGTCTGATCTGAAACAGAAGCCAGGAAGTTGAGGGAGGTGGCGTCGCTCTTGGCGTCTGCCGCCCTGCCTGCCGCCTGAATCTTCTCTTGAAGTATCCTGTATTGACCTTTCTTGTCTTCCAAAGCAAGTTCATGCTGACGTTGCTTATCCTTCTCAGCAGCTTCAGCTTGTATCTGTTGCTGGTTAAGCTGCATCTGATTCTGTTGTTGCTGCTGCATCTGACGCTCGTTGTATGCGCGAGTATTCCTTGCATTCTGTATAAGTTCCACCATAGAATCTGATGTGAAGATAGATGCAAGATCGTAAATATCGCCTCCGGCTGTATTTAGCTGCAACATGAAAGTTTTAAATTTCTCAAGCTCATCCCTTTTCTTGGAATTAGATAATGCCTGAACACCAAGATGCCTTAGACTAAGACCGTCGGTTCCTATAGATAAAAACGCTCTGGTAAGATCACTTTTTGTGTACATTACAGAAATATCCTTTCCTTCTTCCTGACATTGTTGAGCAACAGCCAGATGAAGATCCAAAGCGCGTTTCTTGAAGTAACCGAAGTTATCAAAGTATATCTGTGTTTGTAACATAGATGCTGTAACGCCCTGCTGGACCCCGGTGGCGGTCTCATACCTGTTGGGACCGTTAATTACTTGAGGCGTGATACCAACCATTTCAAAACATTTCATCCTCGACCATTCAGCAAGTTCCATTCTTGTTTTAAGTTGCTCTGTCTGGGACAAATCATAGACAGCAAACTGGTTGAAGGGGACACCACCTTTCGTGTTTTGAGATGAGGTATCTAATGTAAGAGCACCTACAGACTTAGCTACATCAAGAAGGTTTGCCCATATATCAGCCACATCTTCACCCAAATCCTTGTATTCACTCGGAACCAGATTTATATCTCCTAAGAAGAATTTACCGATCTCCTTTTCAAGAATATTGTTTATCTGGTTTATGGAGAAATTATAGAATATTTGATATGGCTGAATCCTGTTAGCCATAGAAGTACCGATATATCCGGCAACAGGTAAAACAAAGTCATAGATGTTGCTATCCCCTTTTATCTGGTGATCGATAGGTTCTCCATCCAGATACAGGTTGTCCTGAGCGAGGGCACCTCCACTTATTTTAACCCCGTACCTTACCTGTGGAACGTAATCTACGAAATAGGTATTAATCTCCGGGTTCTCCATTCCCTTACTCATGGTTCTGGTAATTTTCTTAATACCATTTTCCTGTAAAAAGTCCTGAAGAAGCTCGTCGGTTACCATTTCGGTAGTTACTAATCCGGTTTCAGTTTGGTAGGTAATTACATACACCTGAGCCGGGGATACCCAATATGATTCAGTTACCTGATACAAATCACTACGAACATGCTCGTCGCTTAAACTCTGGGCACGGTTATAATAATTACCATGCTCTAAATTTGGCATGAATCTGGTTCTGTGATATTCGTTGCCATTACTATCGTATCCGGTATATGTGCCGGCTGGAATACCGTAATAATCCTCATAAGCTTTTATAGAAGCATAATCATTATATCCTTTCCAAGGTATTACCTTATTCTGATATAACATCCCTACACTCGCCGATTTGGATAAACTTACATAGCTTCCATTATCACCATTGTTATAAGTACCATTGAAATTATCAGCACCTCCTATAAGCTTTTGCTTGTCTTTTGCCGTAAGAAGATGCCCCCACCTTACTATAATATCATTGGCAGTATAATAATGAACACGGCCAATATAATCACCGTACTGCGGATACTTGCTATCTAATGTCTTAGAATAAAACGTATTCAACGGAGACCATCTCTCCGGCTTATAATAGTCGTATCCTACATGATAGTTTCTAAAACAACGACCGGTAAGAAGATAGTCGATAAAATTCTCGGTGTCTATCTCATCCATGTAAAAACGCCCCCTGTCTGCTTCAAGCGTATGAGAACCCCATATAACCTCGGCAGTCTTCCATTTTATATTCATGAAATTCTCTATCTCAGGAGGGGTCATAGATGCTTTCACCTCTTGTATCTGTTGAGCATAAGCCTGCTTTTCTTCTTCGCTTGCAAAATTATTATAATCCGGATCCAATCCCCTATTTAACAATTCTTGCCTAACCCTTCTGTCCAATTCCTCTTTAATGTAATTATGAAGGAGATTCTCCTTCGTGGCAGAATACTGATTCACTTCAGATTCGTCCAATCCAACTACATTATACTTGTCAGAAAGGTTGCCCAACCATCCTACAAAAGCGTTTACGATCGTACCTATTATATCATAATGACGTAAGAATGATGGAATATTTACATTGTCCCTTATAGACTGAACATCCTTAAGATAAGGAATTACGTCTTTCAGCTCCATAAAGGATAACTTACCTTCCATCATTCTATAAAAATCCTTGAACTTTTGGTTCTCATCAAGCTGCTTTAAGCCAATCAATTCAAGAGAATCCATAGTGGCTTTAAACCACTCCTTGGTTTTTCTCTTGGTAGGTATCGCCTGTACCGGCAAACCTGAAAATACTCCTCTGGCCGGAAAAGCCTGATCTCTATTGAAATATTCCATCCTATTATCCTATTTTTCACAAAGATAAGGAATTTGTTCTCGTCACCTCATTTTATAAGGGTTATGTCTTCTTACCGTAAATCCTTTGACCTGTTCTATCTTCTTGCGCTCTCTCTTCTTTTGATTCTCCTTCTGAGTCGTACTTTCAGGCATGTAACCCATATCATCATAATACTTAGCCAGAAGAAGAGCGTGGCCGAAGGCTATGATACGGTCGGTGTTGGTCCCGGGGCCGAAGGCTATGATCTCATCAAGAAGTTCTATATCAGGGATACGGTAAATACCTTTCTGTGTTATTTCATTACCATCATCATCATACCCAACAACAACATCCTCCCAACAATATTGAATAACGGTATTGAAAAGCATACGCTGATTGGGAACCGTAGGAGCCAAACCGAGCTTATTGTTCTGACGGGCTCCGGCACGGATAATCTTACCGGCAAGACGTTCGCCATCTTCCAGCAACATAAGCTGCTTATTTCGTCTCGTAAGATAAAATTCATACATTCGGTCGGCATTCTCCATAAGACACTTGGCCCCATACGCTTCTTGAAGTATTTCACAATTCCTACAAAAATCATCGGAAGATGGAGGACGTGATGCGTATGATGCTACTATGCAATAAGCAAATGGATCGTTGATTTTTACATATCTTTTAAATACATAAAACGAACCAACAGAATCAGTATCAGCCTTGTCAGATTTATAGGGGTCAAGCGATGAGACATAAGTGTAATCAAAAACACCTCCTTCTTCTGGTGGATCCTCATATATAACAACAGGAGAATCTATGTTACCACCTTGAAACGGATAATCAGCAAGCTGCTTATCACTAAAATTATACCCCATTTTCATGCCGTCTATCTGATAAATATCCACTGTTTTACCAGGCCTACCTTCTTCAAGAAGACGGCTTTTGTGTTTCAACGCATCTTCTACAGGGAACCTATTTACGTTCGTATTAAGGAAACAATCATCTATAGACAAAGGGAATGCCATTCGTTCCTGGACGTATAAAGCTCTATCCTTTTTGACAAGTTCGTCAAGACGTGATTTTATTATTCCAGTATTTTTATCAAAGTCTGAAACTTTTATTTTTATCTTCTTAAGACCGGGAGCATTCTCTACTCCAAGATACTTATCAAGAGTCGTTTCTTTCTTTTCATAAGCATGAGACATCTGGGCCGGAACAAAGCATCCAGATTTACATATACGCCATGTTGGTTTAATAACTCTCTTATTTAGAATATCATAATTCATTATAATGAATCCATATTCGTCCGGAGAGTTCATGATTTTCTGGGCATCTTGAGACTTTTCTACATTACCGCCAGTTCCCGCCATCAAACAAACGCCCCTCATTCTACCATGCATCATATGAGCTGGCCTACCGGCAAGCCATGCCCCAAGCACCGGGAATTTACCTACCTCATCATATATAGACGTATATGGAGTTCCGCCTGCGGTCTTCAATGAGCCTCGTGTCTTTCCATCATCAACGTTGGTGATTCTTATTCTGGCATGAACATCACGTTGATTATTGATGTTTCTTGTACCTAAAACAACTTCTTTAGTCCAGTCGTTACCAGTCCTGTTTATAGTAAGATAAGGAGGAAGATTATCAAGTCCAAACTCAAGATACTCTCCCATATTGGCAAGGTCTTCTTTACTTGCTCCAATAACATTATGCGTCAAATTGTACGTCATTGTAGCATTACGAGCCAGAAGAGAACTCATTATGGCCGTATTATGAGTAACGATGTAATTGGTGGTCAAAAATAAATGAGAATCATTATCAACGGTTATACAAGTGGCATGCTCCTTTCCGTATATCGATATGGATCTTATTTTTAATTCCTTACGATTCCTTGATAGTATAAGTTTATTCCCCTCCAATTTAGCATACCAACCTGAAGCCCAAAACATACGTTGTACAAAATTTATGACATCCATGTCAATATGAGACAACGTAAGCTCTTCTTCTCCGGTTACTACGTTTCTGAAAGAACGAATGAAGTTTTCTATAAAATCTTTCTTTTGATCTATGGACGATCTTAAAAACTTCTTACAAACGTATTTATCAAAAAACATATCCCCTCCATAGCCACCGAGATAAGCCGCCAGCATCGAGGCGTAGGCTGACGGCGGAACCGGCAGCTTTGCCGTAGGGTAGTTCAGGGCCTCACCTACTGGAATAGACATACTCTTATAATCTAATCCGGCTATGGATCTAAGACTCCTAACATGCCATTTTCCGCCATGATTGACACGCCATTGGTGATTTCCGCAACAAATAACGTTACGACCGTCTTCGAATACGACTATGTAGGTGGTTACTTTCCCTTGAGGGTAGACACCTACGACCTCTACCAAATTACCTTTATCGTCATATATCTTATCCCCTACAACAATATTTCCTATCATCTTTTCCCGGTCCTCAAGATAAAGTATCTCAGAATCAAGAAGGGCTTTCCCAAAACGACGGCACCCGAACATGAATATTCCTTTATTCTCTTCTTCAGCCTGCTTTAGAAATTCGGCAAACATCCATTCATTATCACGAAGCTGTGAATTTCCTGGAATACGATCTTCTCCTACGTCAATCATCATCTTCCAGAAATTGATATGCCAGTATAACCAAGGATGGATAAACACCCCATTTATGGTAACACCGTTAAGGAGTTTCATAGCCTCATTCTCCCAGAATTGCTTGACATCATCATCTTGCTCTTCATAAGAATAAAGGTCATTCCATAACGGAATATCGTTACCCATATTTATATAAAGTTCTTTACTGTTAATATTCATGACAAAACTATTTATCGAGCTTGTTCTTAGCTTCATTCTTAACAAAAGACTGAATACCTGATACTGTTTGTCCTCCTTTTAGGCTTTTCTTATTTTTGGCAGCCTCAAGCTGATTATAGACATCCATTATCCCACACATCTTAATATAAGATTCAGTCCATTGCATTAAGCTATCAGACAAGCTTTTTTGAAACCTAAATTCTTTCTCTCTCTTATCGGAATCTTCTATTTTATCCCAAGGGTTTTCAGATAGATAACGTTCAGCCTTATCTATCTGATCCCTTAGCACAAGGAGTTTTCGATCTACGTAAGAGACATCATCGTTAGTCGGCTTTCTTACCTTCATTATTCACTATTTTTAAAAAATACTCATACTGAGACTTAAGCATATTAAACCTGTCTTCAAGAGAAGATGGATCAACACGATACTTGCACATGTTTTTTATTCCTTCCTCAACAGATTCTTCCTTGAACATAACAGAATCAGTATTATTGTCAACGTACATAATAAAATCTGATTCTCCGTCGTTTACTATCCTGTCAAGAACCTTCTTGCTGTCATCATCTATGTTAAGATTATGACCGGCGTTAATAGATAACCTGTAAACTGCCTTTATAGAAGAAGATACTTTCAGCATCTCTTGTTGATACAAGTTGGTCATAAACGACTTTTCCTCCAAATCAATAAAGTCTTCTAACTCTATGTTGTTTTCCTCATCCTTCTTCCTAATAATATCCTTAGTTATCTCTTCCATCTCCTCTCCCACCTTATCTTGCGCAGACAGTAGATGGTTGTAATAAGAAATAAGATGTTTTATATCTGAATCAAAATCAATCTTCTTCATTGTCAAGAACCTTTTTATCATGAATAATAACGTCCATCAACTCCATTGATAAATTATAATCAGCCACTTCAAAAAGCTCGCTGTCTGTCAGCGTCCTTAAAAAAGAAACAGACAATCCTCTTTTCTTTGCAAAAGATCTAAGTACGGCATAGAGAATGTCCCCGGCAGAATAATCGGGGAGATCGTCACAAGATGCCTGCAACATAGAAAATAAGGACTTCCTTTTATCCTCGCATTGTAAATGCCTTGCTTTACCACATCCACCCATAACTTAACTTTTTTGAATTATAGTACCTTCAAAATTAAACGGAATTTTTTCCTCTTTTTGAGACCCATCTTTTTGATAGTGAACAGTCATGTGCTTTACGAATCTTCCTATTCCAAATCCTGCTGTATGTATCTCTATATTGAACTTAAAGTGACGGGAGTCTATAATATTCAAATTAGATGACGTACAACCACAAGATGTCTCTGATGCTGTTATCTTCATATCATGCTTCGACTCAAGAACGAATGAAAACTTTATACTGTTTCCTTTCTCTACCGGTTCAAAAATGATTTCAAATGATTTACCGTCTTTAGATAGGTCAATGTTATATTGCTTGTCATCTGTAGAAATAACATTAAACTCATCAGAATCCATTGTAATAAGCTCTAATCTGTTCCATCTTGACTTCTCATCATAAAAATCAATAGAATACTGACGGTCCATCCACGAAGGACGGGGAAGCCCCTCCCCAAGCGCACACTCCTCTGTCTTGCTCCAGGCCTTTTGCTTGATGAAGCACGTACATACCGAACAACGATTTTTACCTATTTTCTTGCTTACATACAAAGAAAGAGGCAACATAGAGTTAGGAACGTTCTTGGTGTTGAATTTACATCCTTCACACTTTTCAAGACGTTCCTTGTACCAATCAGGATAATCTTCTTTTTTTCTTGGAAGTTTTTTTAATATCGTATCCATAAAAGCATCGTATATAACTTCCGCTTGCAAAATCTTTTTCATGACTTATCTATTAAATTCCTGTTCTTGAATATTTTGTATTTCACTAAAACTATGACCCTTACGAGATTTAAAGATAGATAATTTGTTGTGTTTTATCAACATATCCCCACTTTTTATCTCACCTGAGTCATAAGCATCCTTTATCATCCTTATCTTAATATCAAGGCACTTAAGTTCTTTTTCCTGATACTTAGATAATTTTTCTACCTTGGATTTAAGACGCTCAAGGTTATGTTTGCGCCTCTCCATCTCATGAAGGTTACAAACCATATCACCCACATACGGGAACGATACAGACACGTTATCTGTGTACGTACATAAGTTATTGGCATAAGAAATACTGGCTCTGAAAACGTCACGTATTTGGTTTCGGTCGTAAACGCCCCCGATCTTATCCATCACATCATCTATAATATGTGACTCAAATGATATAGGGAAATCATTCTTCGGCATCGGCTTCAAAAGTTTTCTTTCTGTAAAACAAAGAAACCAACGCACATTGATCTCTTGAACCTTCCAATACAAAAAGACGGCGCATGTTCTCTATATCCGGGCACAAACACCTTGTCCTGTAATTCCCTTCACGGTCAATCAAAATACCACGCTTCTTCATCTCCGTATCCAAAACTGATACATATTGAAGATCGGTACTGAAACAATGAGAAAACTTCTTCTTCGTCTCATACGAATATCCAAACACAAAATAATAAGCAAGAAGATTTAAGTGCCTCGCATCTATGACATTCTTCTCATTACCGGAGGACATTAGGTATCCGTTATAAAACAGAAGTATCTTCTTAGCCATATCTACCGTATTGGAATAAGGCACTAAAAGCCTATAAGCCCTATTACTAACATCTTTATTATCACTTTCTTTCATGAGATTATTGTTTTGATACAAAGATAAGGATTAAGGATTTATAAATTTAAAATTAACGTATTTTATGACAATTGATTCAGGATTTGTCCCGATATTTGCACTGTAGCATTAAAAAAATAAGATCTTGTTATTTGATATTCATTATTTGTTTCTATATTTGCTGTACGTTACAGATTTAGGAAATAAGTAATGAATGATAAAAAAATATTAATCGTCTTTCATTGTTTGCTTCTCAAATCTGTAACGGGGTTTTGGGATTTTCCGAACGAAAAAGACATGAATCGGATGGATATCCCCAAAAATCCATCCGATTTTTTTTTGTTACGATATTCCGTAAAGCCCCTGCTTTTAAGCATGGTATCAATGATTATTTTGATCATTTATGTATTTTTTTTTAATAAATATACTTCGGAAGGGCATTTCCGAATTGGAGAGCAAGAGTAATTCCAGCGATAGCAATATCTGGGTTTCTTGCGTTTGTATCCAAGAATCCCATTTGCTTTAGCGATGGGAGTATGTCAAAGATTATGAAGCTACAATTAGGTAGAAATATTAACATAAGTCTTAGACTTTTGGAACAGTGGTCAGATGATTCGTTGTTCATGGAATTGTATGCTTTATACTGTATGATAAAAATCTACCGCCGGGATTCGAGAATAAGATTCAAAAACCAGAAAGATCTTCTTCATAAACTTGGAATCGGGTATTCGAAGTTCAAGAACATGACAGGACATCCGATGTTTGACGAACTGTTCCGTATGACGGATAGTACGTTCGTTGCAAGAAGGTATCGTGTTAATGGCGTACAACTTACTCTCGGATGTGGGAAAGTGAATATTCCAAAGAATAGGATTTTAATTAAGATAAAGAAAAATGAAATAACAAACCATGAAAAAGTCCTTGATAGGATAAGAGAGGCGATGTTTGTTAATTTAGTCAGAAATAATGAGTCTGTACTGAACAGTGGAGAGACAAACTCTCAGGCTGATGTCGTAGACGGAAGCCACTCGTATTATGGATTAATTGATTCGACGATAAGTAATAAAACAATTGCCTTGTACTTGAATGTAGGACTAACAAAAGCGAAAGAGATTGTCGGTATGGCAATACAAGACAAGCTCGTAAAAAGGTTCGAAAACATACAATTTATAACATACGTAGATAATCCTCGTGCTTACATTGAAGCAAACGAACATAACTACCCAATAGGTAAGCTGATTCCGGTATATAGGCACGGAGCTGTTTTCTGGCAAATAGCAAATACCTGGACCTTGTATAAAAAAGGAGCAACAAACAGATGGTATTTTGGAGAGAAGGATATAGAAAAAGGAGAAAAAGAAAAAGTGAGTAAGAAAGACGATTTCAATTTCTTCTTAAAAGACAATACTCATATCCTACGTTTCCTAAGCGCAGAAGAAGTTGTTTCCGAAGATGGCGAAATCCTTGGCATAGATCGTAAAAAGACAAAAGAAGAAGAAGCAAGGTCATTGGCTTCTTCTATGGCTAAAGAAGCGCACAAAGACTTCTGGGACGGATATGAGCGAAGTACACAAAACCAAATTATAAGGAAGTACTATCGCGCTATCATAGCAGAAGACAAGAAGCGAAGAATGGACATGTTCTTAAACTGTCTTAAACAATCATACGACAAGGTTAGTGGGTGGAGCAAGGAGAAGGTAGCCACGGTAAAGGCAGGCATGGCTGATGCGGAAGCCTGCTGTGCTGAGGTGGGGACGTCCGTTGCCGGGGTCTGTGGTAGGGTAAGTAGGAGAATGAAATCCTATAACAATACCGCCCCTGACAAAAAGTCAGGTTTTAATGAGGTACGGGATATGTATGCTGAGTTCGCCGGCGAGATGGCTAAAGCGGTGGGGTCGGTAAGCGAAGACATCTATACGTATGTTAAGGCAGAACAGTTTAAGGAAAAGATAGAGAATATGGATATATCTGTCCAATCATTACCTAATATTAATATAACAGTAGATAATGATAAAGAATTAGATGGTGAATCCGTATTCAAGGATATACCATTTGAAGAACTATCATTCTATAATGATACCTATCTTTATCCTTCATCTCAGTATTCATCATTATAATGTTTGGTACTTGAGAGAGGGTCTGTTCTTAGTGGTCGCCGACAGAGCCGAAAAACGATAATCTCGTAGAACATCGACGGAAACACCCGTTAGCCACCACTATGCCATAACTGTATCAATACGAAACTACATTACTGTCTGATTCAAAACCACTTATCCAACTTATTATTTCTTTTTAATTCTAATTAATTCATTTTATATTTTATGTTTTATCTTATTTTCATACTTTTGTTTTGTAGAACAAAATCAGAAAAAAGATGGCTATAAGTTACGACAAAAAAATCATGGAGTGCGTTCTTCGTTCAGTTATGTCTGAAGGTAATGTCGCACAAGGAAAGGCTATTAAGTCTATTTGTAAGTCACCAAAACCGCTGTTTATAACCGGTAAAGGAGGAAGTGGAAAAACAACGTTCCTTAAGCGTATTATACCGGCATTAAAAAATGCGGTTGTTGTAGCTCCTACAGGTGTTGCTGCTGTTAATGCAGGTGGTCAAACCATTCATTCTTTTTTCAGGATCGGAATGCAGCCGTATATACCTGAAATACGAAAAGGTGCGTTTATGGATAACTGCGAATATAAATTCAACGGAGGTTCGGAAAAGATTTTACAGAATATAAAGTATCTTATCATAGACGAGATCTCTATGGTTCGCCCTGATCTTCTTGACAACGTAGCTGATATACTTCGTCATGCAAGAGGAGACAAGGACCCGTTTGGCGGCGTGAAACTTATTATGGTAGGTGATTTATTTCAACTTCCGCCAGTAATTAAGGAGGATTTTTTTAGAGAAATATACGATACATCTTATTTCTTTAGTTCGAAGTCTCTTATGGCTTCTGGTATGGAAATGGTGTCTTTTGAAAAAATATATCGTCAGAAAGATGAGAAGTTTATTAGTGTCCTTAATAAGGTGCGTGAAGGGCGGATGGATGATGATGTATTTGATACAATAAACAGCAGATGTATTCAGTCTGATAATAATCAAGGATATGTTGAGATTGTAACTACCAACTCAAAAGCTACGGCTATTAACGAAATGAGAATATCATCGTTACCAGGCTCTTTAAGAAAATTAGAAGCTGTTATAAACGGCGATTATCCTAAAGATGCTCCGGTTGAAAAAACTCTTTTCTTGAAAGAAGGATCAAGAGTTATGATAACAAGAAACGGAGGAGAGTACTTCAATGGCTCTCTTGGTACTGTATTATCTATAAAAAAGGGGGAGATTGAAGTAGTCCTTGATAAACCAAAAGATGATGAGCATACTAAGGTTGTTATAACACCATGTTCGTTTGAGAAAGTAAAATATGTAAGAAACGGATATAAGATAGAATCTGAAGTAGTAGGAGCTATTATTCAGTATCCTATAAAAATAGGTTATTCTATCACGATCCATAAAGCCCAAGGCCTGACATTGGATGCGGCTATGATGGACGTATCTAATTCTTTTGAAACAGGACAGCTATATACGGCTCTTTCAAGAGTAAAGTCTCTTGATGGATTATATCTTCGTCAACCTAT
>ERZ773130.2677-NODE-2677-length-13000-cov-2.796447_pt1 | contig 13000 bp, 17 predicted proteins | sample MGYA00511919_ERZ773130 | MGnify/ENA primary metagenome ERZ773130 (study PRJEB29015, sample SAMEA2737851) | human gut metagenome | biome: human gut; feature: human-associated habitat; material: faeces | place: China | collected 2012 ...
AAAGACAGGTACTGCCTCTACAACGACGACATGCTCCGAGATATTTTCAAAGTCGGAAGTTTCTACATAAGTATTTGCAACTGCCCAATCGCCCAATTTCATTGAGTCCAGCATAGCCTGCGCCTTTTTTGAAATTGAGAGAACCTGCTCATTTGTTGGCTTCGACGTTCTGCATAGCATTGCGCGATAAATCATTAAATCTATCTCTGCTGGACCAACACCAGAGCTCAACGTTACATCAATTGTATTTAATTTATAGTCTGCAGCATCATGAGTTGATGCCGTAAAAATATATTCAACATCATCGGCTTCCACAGTACTGTATATTACATCAAGCTCATCCGATACCAAACTGCCACCTATCTCTGCTTCGAGATTGTTGTAGTGGCTGTCCTTTTTGAACGTCCAGTCGCAAAGAGTATGGGGATTATCTGTAGGGGCTGTGCCTAATTCTTCAGTGTATTGCGAAATATAATATTTAATAAAATCAACATGGTCAGTAACCAGTTCATCCGAGCGATCCATGATAAGCTCAGCCATCGCGGTGTTATTTGCATATTTCGACAAGCGTGCAATCGCTTTTTGAATCTGTTCTTTTGAATAGCTGGGGTTTTTGGAGGGCTCTCGCTCATAGAAGGTGGCTCCTTCAAAAAGTACATTTGCAACCCTTTCTACATCCGCAGATGAAAACTTATGCGGAATGACCTCAACAACGGGCATTATAGAGGTATTTAATGTTTGCTCAATATTCACTGTGTATTCTATGCTTTTATCTGTGCTGGAAAACTTGTCAGTATACTGTATATTCTCAGATGTCTTTTTCCCCCCTGTCGCAGATCTTGAGAGGCTTGTGTCGAAAGAACTATCATTTTTGTTGATAACAGCAGGACTCGAAGGATTCGCCTGACAAGCGAGTAGTTGTGTGCAAATAGAAGCAATAATAAGTAGCATGATAAATTTTTTCATAAGTGCTCCTTTGTAACAGTTCAGTAGGGAACTTACTACAAAACAAATCTTCGTTTTTAGTATATCAACGGACTCACGCCCCAAAGAGGTGTAAGTCCGTTGACATTTCAGGCTATTGCATAGCCATCACAGAATGTATCGATTACGAGTATACATCGGCAGAAACTGTTCCGTGCATAGTGCAGGAGACGGTCGAATCATTTTTTGCATATAGGAAATATGTTCTGCCAGCTACCAGTTTAGAAACAGCGTAGCTCAGGCTAAATACTGCATTGCTGGATCGATTCGACACGTAGAGCCCTGATGAACCGGTTACATTCGCGCCAGATAAATAACCAATACCGGCAGTATACTTGCCATTGCTATTCGTGAGAATGAGCTTGCCATAAGTAGTAACATATGTTTCGGAAATGCCAGATATTGTGAACTGCTTGGCCGAATTACCTGAAGTGTTAATTTCATAGCTGGCGTTCTGTACAAACATTGCAAATGGGAACGGACTAGATACCCGAGCTCCTTGCATACTATAGCTGGTACTATTTTCCGCAGCGCTTGCTGATACAGCCATGGTAAACACCACTGCGATGGTCATAACCAACGCCAACAAACGTACAGCATATTTTTTCATTGAAATACAACCTCCGTCTTCTTGATAATAAATGTAACCATCAACTATTGCCTTTCGCTGCTGATGGCCTACAGCTTGCATATTGCAAATCTTTGGACGTGCACAGTTCCAAAGGCTTAAGGCGTTTATGAACTGCTGATCAGGCAGGTTCATACTTTTTGCAGTTGCACAATTTCCCAATGCTCAGTAAAACCGCTTCCAAAAACATACCGCATGCTACTGGATAATACAGCACCGGAAGCGTTAAAAGGGCTGCTGCGGTAGCAACTGCATCCCATACAATCAGCAGGCCATAGCAAATTTTGCGGTATTTTCTCCTGTCTTCTGCATCCAGCGGCTTTTCCTGACTATCCAGCGGGCTGAACAGCAGAATGCACAGATTGCTGGAAATGAGAAGCGGCAGGATCTCCGTATTTGAGGTTTCCAGCATTTTAATGGAAAACACGACCGTCCCCATGGCGATGGTAGTAAGTACAGTGCAAGCTGCTTCGGTTTTGGCGTGGATGCCCCCGGCATAAGTCCGCAGGGAAAAGAACACAATATAGAAAACAGCGCTCTCACAAGGGACTCCCAGAAACAACCCAGCGGCAACTGTTATCAGAAAGAAAAATAAACGTGTAACCATCAGGAAAAAGCCATAACTGTAAAGATTCCTGTCACCTTCCTCTATTACCGACGCCGCAACCAGTTTCTGCGTAATACGTTCCGCGATCCATGTTCCCATTACTTACCGCTCTTGAAACGCTTCAAATCAGTGGGCGCCTTTGGCTGATAGAACCCCGGACAGGTAGTTCGGTTCGCATTTTTCCAAAGGGCTTTTTCCGCCGCTTTTCTGGCGATTTGGGCAGCCAATGTTTTCTCGCGTTCCACGCTGTTCACCTCCGTTCGACGCCAAAATACCATAGCTTTCCATACTTTTCAACGGCTCCTGCGAAAGTGCTGATTATTTACGCAAAACTGCAAGAATTCACTATCAGAATTGGATATATCTATTAAATCCTTACAAGCTAATGATTGCACAGATATATTCTGTTGTACTTTGTTCTGATTTTACGGGAAACATGGTATTTTATCTGTGGTGATTGAAATGGACATCAACAAAAAGCTGATTGGTAAGCGCATCAAACACCGCAGGGAAGTGTCAGGTTTATCTCAGGAGCAGCTGGCAGAAAAGCTGAACCTTTCTACTAACCATATCTCGAGTATGGAGTGTGGCAAAAGCCTGCTCACAACGAAATGTCTGCTTGCGCTGTGCGATATACTGGGTGGAACACCGGACTATTATCTATTGGGTGAGCTAACACCGGAGACCGATGGTATCGCAGCTCTGGTGAAACAGCTTTCTCCAAGTGAGCAGAAGATGCTGTACCATCTTTTGAGCGCTTATCTGGCAAATAGTGAATAATGCGTAGTCGTATTGCAAAACTGCAAGGAAATCCTGCAAAAATGCTGATTCCGGTAGGAGCGTAGCGTTTGACGTTTATCGCATATAATGATAAAATAGGCTTGCACCACGTGAGGGCTGCAAGCCTATTTTCTATTGCGAGGGTTTCTATGAAAATATTGATTTGTGACGATGAGCAGACCTACTTGAATACCTTGCGCATACATGTTGAAGAATACATGCTGAACCACCATATTCCCTGTACGGTCACTGCGCTGACAGATCCAACAAAAGTTGCGATAGATACAGCGGTATTTGATCTGGCGTTTCTGGATATCCAGATGTCTGGCATAGACGGAATTGCTCTGGCCAAGCACCTGCGGCAGAATAATCCCAAGCTTGCGCTGTTTTTTGTGACCAACTATGACGAATATCAGGATGAGGCCATGGATCTGCGGGCATTCCGTTTTTTTGAAAAGCCATTCAACGCAAACAGATTGTATGCAGGTTTGGACAAAGCTATGGAATATATTGATGGTGCCTATGTTGACATCTTCCTTTCCGAGAACGGTACCCAGCGGCGCGTTATTGCCGATGACATCATGTATGTAACGCGAGACGGGCGTAAAGTATCCATCGTAACGAAGACTCAAAGCTTTTGCACTGCTGATAAATTTGATGACTTATGTGAGAAGCTGCCACAGCTGTTTTTCTATCCTGTACATAAATCTTTTCTGGTAAATTTGCATTATGTAGAAAGGTATTCTTACTCCGAGATGCTTCTTACAGACGGCATGCGCATCCCGATTGCTCCCAGAAAGCAGTCCGCATTTCACAAATTCTGGTTTGAATATTTGCGGAGGCGCTGACCATGCTGAATCCCGTTTTTTCCTTTTGCGTTTATCTGGTGGAAATGATTATATCCTACATTTTTTATGGTTCAGTGTTCGAGTCTCGGTTCACGCCGGTTAAACGCCTACTAATTGGCGGCCTGCTGTTTTCTTTGGGATCGGGTGTCAATATCTTATTTCACAATAATGTAATTATAAATATTGTTTCAACTTTTGCAATTAATGCCCTGTTCGGCAGTATCTGCTTTGACTCTACTATACTTAAAAGTTCTTTTTACTCGGCCATTATGGGGCTTATTAATGCTGCTGTGGAAGTGTTTATTGTCTTCCTGAGCTCCTTTATAACAGGAAATGAATTCTACAATTATGATAGCAGCTTCATGCTTGCGTTATTTCAAGCTATTTCGATTAAGACAATTTATTTTTTGATTATTCTCATTCTGATAAAGGTGATCCATCCAAAAGAAAATCACAATACATTTCCTTTGACTTTTTTGATTTACCCAATTTGCGCAGCTGGATGTCAAACAATTTTCTGGCATATTTGCGCTCTGCCAAATATGGATTACCACGTTCAATTTTTACTGTCGCTTGCAAGTATTTGTATTTTTGCTTCATCGATATTGCTGTTTGTAACGTATTCCCATCAGTTAGAAGCAGCCAGCCTGTCTCTGCAAATGCAAAGCGAATTGAACCGACTTCAAACAGAACAATCCTATTATCAAATTCTGGATCAGCAAAATCAGCAGTTAATGATCTATGCACATGATGCAAAGAAGCACCTCGCTGCCATTCAGTCCCTTAGTAACGACCCGAAAATTAATGATTATGTGGCAAAGCTATCTCAGCAGCTTGTTGACTATACCCGTAATTGCCATAGCGGGAATAAGCTTCTTGATGTTATGCTTCATAAGTATACGGTGGATTGTGAGCTACGAGGGATACGATTTGAGCATGATGTTAAAGTGTGCAAGCTTTCGCAGCTGGACGATATTGATCTGGTAGCCATTCTGGGGAATCTTTTGGATAATGCTGTCACCGCAGCAGAGCAATCCAAGTCAAAGTGGGTTGTACTTAATACTGTCCACCGCAACGCATATAGTGTTATTATTCTCAGCAACAGCAGCGATGAACCTCCCAAACAATCCAGGGGACGGCTGATTTCCACAAAAAATGATATAGACCTCCATGGATTTGGATTGAAAAGTGTTGCCAAAACTGTACGTAAGTATCAGGGGGACTTTGAATGGTCTTATGACGCTGAAAAGCATGTCTTTACTGTAACCGTAATGATAGCGGATAATACCGAGGTTGCGGTATAAGTCCATACGTTTTTCTGCTACGCCGGATCAGGTGACTACCACCTGATCCGGCGTAGCTTATCAAGACACTAATCTGAACGCAGGCGCTCCAAATACTTGTATTCTTCAAAAAACTCGTTATCCAGTTGTGTCATTCCAAGCACCTCTTTTCTTCTCAGCATGGAACCGATACTCCGTCCAAAGCTCCAGCTCAAGGGGCAGCAGGCAGAGCGCCAACGCTTCATGCGCGGATAGCCTTGAAAGCTGGATTCCGCAGTTGACTAGAGCTGCCAGCTATGATATAATGCCATAAGCATAGTATCCGAGTTTTGCAGAGGCAAACACAGTTTCTGAGTTCTCATGTGCCCGAAGTCGTTATGTCTTCGGGCTTTTTCTATTCTTCTGCATCTTCTCACAGATGCACAGAAGTCAGCAAAACAATGAGGGGCTATCCCTCAAATACCGTCAACAAAAGGCCATGGCAGAAATGTCATAGTAATGGAAGCACTCACTTGAATCTCTTCGATTCTTGTGGGTGCTTTTTTATATAGATCGGAGCTTCTACGGCTCCCCCAACCTTATTTCCGGGGAGCCTTCTGGCTGACCCGTTATATACAGAAATCAAAATAACGAGGAGTGATTCAATGGACTATGAACTGATTATCCTGTTCGCCCTTGTGGAGATTGCTATGGACGAAGGTGCTTCGGAACATCTGAAAAAGCTTCGGATTGCCACTCTCAACAAGGTGCAACGTCGTCTGAACGCATATCACCATCTTGGCTATATCCGGCAGCTGACGACGGCAATTGCGGAGAAGAAATGCAGCATGATTCAAAAAGCTACCTCCCAAGCGGAGATGAAGCAGATCCTCGGCCCTCGCTACCCCAGATATGACGGCAGCAAGTTCGTTGAGGATTCTTACATTCTCCCGGAGGAGGAACTGATTTTCTGGAGCTGTTCCACCGTATCTTTCCTGATGGTGTAATGGAGGTGACTCAGAATGCGTGAGTTCACTTTCGATGACCTTCGCTGCCGCCACTTTACCGGACGTTCCTACATTAAATCCGGTGAAGGCCGAAACCGCGTCTACGGTTATCGAACCGGTATTCAGTGCGATTTAGGAGATGTTGAGCAATCGGAATGGTTCCGGATGGTGCGGGAGCTGATCGACCGTAAGGGCGAGCAGCACCTATACGCGCAGCTTCTGGAATACCTGACGGAACATAACTACGTCAAGCGCACCAAAGCCCAGCTGGAACGCAAAGCGCTGGAATTACACGCTGACCGGATCTTTGACAACGAAGCATGGGTCGATTTCCTGAACTTCAATCGGAAATATCGCCCGAAGGTCGCAGCAGCCACCAAGGTGGTTTATATCCGCACGGAATGCTGCAACAAACCCGGAGCAATCCCCCAAACCCAGTTAGGTTCCAGCAAGCGCATTGATGACAGAGTCTGCTGCCCGCATTGCGGCAGATGGACACATTATGAAATCATGACTACTTTAGAAATGGAGGAACGCACCTATGTGTGTGAATGAAGACAAGATTCTTCGCATGAAGGATCTGATTAAAACACTGACAGAAGCAGATATCGCCTACTACCGGGATGATGATCCTGTCATGAGCGACCGGGAGTATGACCAGCTCACGGATGAACTTCTGAAGCTGGAGGCCGAAACGGGGCTGGTGATCTCCGGGTCCCCTACCCAGAAAGTATCTGGCGAAGTTCTGGAGGAACTGACATCCGTCCGGCATACCAAACCCATGCTCTCCGCCAAGAAAACCAAGTCTATCGAAGAATTGGTACGCTTTGCCGGAGGTCGCTCTGTTCTGGTTTCGTGGAAACTGGATGGTCTGACCATTGTGCTGCGCTATGAAAACGGCGAGCTAAAGCAGGCCATTACCCGTGGCCGGGAAGGTACCGTTGGAGAGGATGTGACCCATACGGTCCGTACTTACCTGAATGTCCCTCTCACCATACCCATTCGGGACTCCATTGAGGTCCGAGGTGAAGGCGTCATTTCTTGGAAGCACTTCAATCTGATCAATTCCAATCTGGAGGATACCTACTCTCATCCCCGGAACTTGGCGGCCGGCAGCACCAGAAAGCTGGATGCAAACGAGTCGCGGAAACGGCTCCTCGAGTTCTTCGCCTTCGATCTGGTCAGTGATCATCTGGAGCGGCCATCCAAGCTGGCACAGATGCAGCTGATGCAAAACGCCGGTTTCTCCGTCGTACCCTTCACATATGTGGACAGCACTGGCGGCGGGGAACTTCTACGCAAGACGATTGATTCTTACAAGCCCGAGCATTACGGGTATCCTGTCGACGGCCTGATCGTAGAATACGACGACCGTGCATACGGAGCCAGTCTGGGTGCCACCGGTCATCACGAGAACCGGATGATTGCCCTGAAGTGGAAAGACGATCCTGTCCCAACCAAGTTCCTCGGCGTCGACCTTGCAACGACCAGAACCGGTAGGGTGAGCATCACCGGCCTGTTCGAGCCTGTAGCAATTTACGGTGCCATGGTATCCCGGGCATATCTGCACAATCTGGACATCTTCGATGCGTTCCAGTTCGGTGTAGGCGATGAAATCATGGTCTATAAAGCCAACCAGATCATTCCGCAGATTGCAAAGAACAACACCAGAAACGGCACTTTCACGATTCCCATGGCCTGTCCCTGCTGCGGCGAGAAACTGATCGTAAGGACCACCCCCGGCGGCTCCCGGCAGATGTACTGTGAGAACCCGTACTGTGCTGCCAAGCTTATCCGGAAGTTTACCCACTTCTGTGAGAAGACCCGGATGAACATTGAGGGGCTGTCCCAAACCACCCTGTCCAAGTTCCTTGGTCACGGTTGGATCCGTAACTTCGGCGATCTGTATGAGCTGGAAAAGTATCGGGACGAGTTTCTGCAAACCCCGGGCTTTGGTGAAAAGTCCTTCGAGCGTCTGCTGGAATCCATCGAAAAGAGTCGCCATTGCACGCTGGCGAAGTTCATTGCCGCTCTGGGAATCCCCATGGTGGGATGCCATGCCGGTCGTGATCTGGATCGCTACTTTGGCGGCTCCTGGGAAGCTTTTGAGCAGGCCATCAAGGATGGCTTTGATTTTACGCAGCTTCACGATTTCGGCGAAACCATGAACAACAATATCTACATCTGGTACGCGGATGCAGAGGAAGCCAACCTCTGGAGACCGCTGCTGAACCACATTGAATTTGTAAAGGAGACTTCTACTATGACTACTAACACCACAAACCCCTTCGCAGGCAAGACCGTTGTCGCTACCGGCAAGCTCATGAACTATACCCGTGACGGGATCCAGAACAAGCTGCTCTCTCTGGGTGCCAATCCCGCCTCTTCCATCACCAAAAAGACGGACTACCTCATCGTTGGTGAGAAGGCAGGCAGCAAACTGACCAAAGCACAGCAGCTGGGCATCAAAACCCTGACTGAAGAAGAATTTGAGCAGATGCTCGCTGACTAAGGCAGGTGGTATACACATGGTATTCTACGACGAAGCGGATTCTGAAAATGCCTGCATGCTGATCTCCGTTTTCGAGCGGGACATCACCACAGCGGTATTCCCCAATCCGGAAATGGCAAGAACCACCATGCTGGAAGAGCTTGAGACAGAATTCCTGAAATACCATAGCGAAAGCGAATGGAATGCAATAAAATCCCAGCGATCCTATGATTGTGATTCCTTTGGCTTCAGCTCACGGAGCGCTTGGTCCAATCTGGACGATGACCGCAACTGTGACTGGCAGATCGTTTCCATTTCTACCGTAACCACATAATGACATCTCAGCCCGGGGCAGCTATTACTGCCCCGGGTAATTTTCAAAGGAGTCCTGAATCTATGAAAAAACGCATCGACATCCACGGTACTTTGGAGCTTCCTCTGGCCATCGGCTGTGCTGCCTTCATCCGGCAGACCGTCGGAGGCATAATCCGAACCTCTCCCGTGAAGCATTTCATCACACTGCCCTCCGGCGTAACCTACATCCAGACCCAGAATACCCGCTACTATCTGCATCCGCCCGCAAAGGCTGCGGCAGTAAAGGGGGTACAGATATGAGTCAACACCGAGAGAGCAAAGAAGACAAGTTCCGGCGTCTTGCGGAAGCCCGTGTCAATAAGATACTGCACCTGTATCGGCTGCTTGGCAACCTATCCTGGACCGGCACCTATGCCTACACAAAGGATCAGGTGGATCAGATATTTACCACGCTGCAGGCAGAGCTGCTCCGGGTCAAGCTCCGGTTTCTGCGAACTCAGTCAACTGCAAAGAAACGGTTTGTCCTGAGCGAACCTTACACCCCGGAAAGATTCAAGATATCCGAGGATAATCCCACGCTGGCAATCCCACTGCCCGATGGCACATACCTTAGGGCAGTTGGGTATCCCACCGATACATACCCGTGTATCGACATCTACTGGGACAATGGCATCAATGCACCAACCGATACCCTCTGCTTCGTAGAGTTCAATCCCGATCATGAGGAAGACGAGCGCGTTTGCATTGGTGCTTACTGCAGCAATCAGGATGACCCCACTTATTATGCGCCGTATATGGCGGCAGAAAGGAATGCAAACAATGAATGATATCCAAAGGCTCTCCGCACTGAAGCTGCCATGGGACGTAGTCTCACGGTATCTGGAAACGTTGATTTCCGCCATACTGGGCAGATCCTTCACCTGCAGCACCAAAGGCGAAGATGACGACTACTGGAGTACCTCGGTACTCTGTGACACCTTCACCAACGTGGAAATCGTGCGCCTTGTCAACGCTGTGAATGGAGACGACAATATGCTCAGGCATGCACTTCCCGCTGATTCCACTGTCAGCAGGTCTCTGGAGATGGGCTTGTGCCAAGCGCTTCTGAAGAGAGCGCTGAAACTGGATTGGGAAAATGAGTTTGTGTCCCCAGATGCACTGTTCATTATCGGGAAATTCCCCACGTCTCCGGAACTGCCTGACATAAACCAGAATCTGATCCACATCGATTCCACTACCATCGACAGCAGCACCTTGATGCCCAAAGATGAATTCATTGAAAAGCTGTTTGATGAAGGCGGAACCTTTACGGATCTGGCAGCTCTGTGTGAAGCCAATGAAACTGCGTATGGCACACCGCTGTACTGGATGCACCCTTTTACCGACGGCGAGTATAACGGCTGTTATTTTGTTCTGGTTCGGGAAGGCGTGCTGGTGCTCTCCTATGATGAGATCAGCACCTGCGACCACGAGATGTTCACCCGGGACAGCGCCCACCTGTGTAATGCAGAGGAAATGCGCTGCTTTCTGACAGAATGGAATATCCGCAGCACCGCTCTGATTGAAACCATCACCACACTTCTGAGTTTTCTGGAACGAAAGGAAAGGCTTTGCTGTGAAAGATGAACTTTTCAATGCAGTCCGAGTTACACCATCCACTAAAATCCGTTTCAAATGCACAGGCTGTGCAGAATGCTGCCGCCATGTAAAGGAAAACGTTCCTGTAAACAGTCTGGACGTATTCTATCTGACAAAGTACCTGCGTGACACTGGTCTTGATATTTGCTGTACCGATGAATTTCTCGCCCAATTTGCGACGGTTGCGTTGCTCGACGATTGCGGATATTTCATGTACTTCCTGAAATCTGTCGGAGAAGATGATTCCTGTATCTTTTTGAATGAGAATCGGTGTTCTGTGCAGCCAGCAAAACCTATGGCCTGCCGGCTATACCCATTCATGGTGGATACAGATGGGTCTGGTGGTTTCCGGTACTTGTACAGCCGGGAGCGGGAGCATCACTTCTGCGGCCCGGTGGTAGAAACGCGGAAATGGATGAAGAAATACTTCCAGCGGGAGGCCCGTGCATTCGTGCAGGCGGATTTTGCCGATACGGTTCCAATTGCCAAACTGCTCAGAAGCATCCCGGAACATGGGAAGAACGAAGCATTATTTCATTTCCACAGACTCCGGTACTCCGAGTATGATCTGGACAGACCTTTCTTGGAACAGTTCCGGCAAAATCAAAAAGAGTTGCTTATAATCCTCGGCCGAATGGCAGAGAAAACGACATGACATTTTACATCATGGCACCGGCAATGTTTCCGGTGCCGTACATAATTATGGAGGATAATTCTAATGACTAACGAAGAAATGTTCCAGAACATCGAATCTTTTACCGTCGGCCTTGACGACACCTTTGCGTTCCACTGTACCCAATGCGGCAAATGCTGCATCCATCGGACGGACATCATCCTGTCCCCCCGGGATATTTTCAAAATGGCCAAGGAGCTGAAGCATGATACGGATTACTTCATTTCTGCATCTACCAAGAAATGTATTCCGTTGAAAAAAGGCAGATTATCAGGTATAATGCTTTTACAATACAGAAGTTGAGGGGATGAAAACATGGCATCTGAACTTAAGATATTCTCCGGAAAGTGCAAGTACAAAGATATAGACTTCACGTTCGTATTTGATTGCAACGAATTGAGGTTGATTCCTCCTGCGGACGCAAAGGATACTATCCAGGCAGAATGGATAATGACACCATTAGTAAAAGGCGTTTACATCAAGGAAGATCCGTTGACTATGGATGATCCATATCTTACTGGGCACTGCAGTGAGACCAATACGGATTTTATTTTCATCACAAAGCAAGGTGATTACATCAGCAGCCGCAATTCGGTCCTGTTTGTACCAGTTGTGGCGTACATAGACTGTAAATACGCGCGTGACAGCATCGCTAGAATGTCGTTCTCATGCCCTGTTATCAACCGTATTCACCCAATTTCGCAGGGAATCGGAATCTCAATGGATGTGGAGAATTTCGTCTCTACGGGTGTTTGCTCTGTTACCACCCAAAGCTTTGATGAAACTACGACGGTTCCACAGAATTTTACCGTCGATGATAGACAAATTTCTGTAGAATTCAGCATCTCCAGAATACTTAGTACCAAGATTGACGAACCTCCAATCACACTGGAATCTGCCATGTTGTTTGAATTTGAGCCGACGAATGATTATCATTTCATCTATAAGCTTTGGCGCGTTGCAAAACAATTTTTCCAATATCTGTGCTATCGCAAAAATGTGTTCCTTCCTGAAACAGTGTTGTTCGCTCCTGCGGATGGTGGGAAATTTGAGGCATTTGCAACTTTACATATACTTAATGAATCCGGCGATGATGAGGGTGAAAAGCTGAAATCTGGCAGATATATTAAACAAAGATATTTGGCGGGAGCTGAGGGAAAAATCCTAACCGATATTGCAAATGGAAAGCTTTACCTCCGGCACCTCCCGCAAAGCTATCGAGGTGGTCGCTCGATTGATGCGTCTCGGTTTATTATGATTATGGCTGCATTTGAATGGGAATTCCGGCGCTGTTTTCCCGATGGAATCACCAAGAGTGCAGCAACAATAAGTGCAGAAGATGCTGTCTATACAGAGATTCAAAAGTTATTGGATTGCGCAGTCAACAGGAAAGAACGCAGATTATATCAGTTCTTACAGCGGTTGGTAAAATCAGATAGCCTTGAGTCAGAGATTATTCACACGGGGAAAGAACTTGATGGTATTATCGGCGTATTCGGGAAAAATCTGTACAGCAGGAACAATCAGGAGCTGAAATACTCCGAGATGGGAAAGCGATTATCGTCGCAACGGAATAACTATGCCCATGGTAATTTGGATAAAGAATTTATCGGCCTCTCCCTTTTGGATTTAATGTACATGGAGTATGTACTCTACGCAATGCAGCTAAATTATTATAGCGTGGACACCACTAATATACGCCATGCGATCAATGACTTGTTCCATCTGAACTACGCAATAGACCCATAAAAAGGGGATTATGTATCG
>ERZ773130.2699-NODE-2699-length-12887-cov-4.256312_pt1 | contig 12887 bp, 12 predicted proteins | sample MGYA00511919_ERZ773130 | MGnify/ENA primary metagenome ERZ773130 (study PRJEB29015, sample SAMEA2737851) | human gut metagenome | biome: human gut; feature: human-associated habitat; material: faeces | place: China | collected 2012 ...
ATGTACATGATCTTTATCGTGGTTCCATTCTTGTAATGTAATATTGTATTTCGGTAATATGTACTAAACTATTTCCTTTGCTCTATCCGATATGTGGTCATCAAATACTTTTCTACGGTATTTTACAACAAGTACAAGATGATAGTGCATCAAAAATACTGAATGTGCATTATTGTCTAATTCCATTGCATATCACCTTTCTTTATCGACTGACTTTATTATATCATGAATTTAGTATTCTTCAAGCATAAGTAAACGCAATTCATCCCCCACCTTAGAGGTGAGTGACTTCTTACTACAAAAGGTTAAATTGACTAACTAAATTGTAATTGTTAAACTAATCTTGGAGGCAACGATATGAAATATATTATTAATATTTTACTAGCTATCACTTTAACTCTTACTATTTTATCTTTTAGTATTACTCCTATTTTTAAGAATAATAATTTAGAAAGTATATTAGAAGATACCAACTTATTAGAGGAAGTAAAAAGTTTAAGAAGCAATGACGATAATAAAATAGGAATTATAATTGATGAGTTTTATAGTACAACGAAAAAATACTCTATCCCTACTATTTTAATTGATAAAATAGTTGAATCTAATTCTTTCAAAGCTTTATTCTTAAAGGCTTGTAACAATATAAAAGACTATATAGTAACTAATAATTCTACTACTATTCTCACTACTGATGATATTAATGAAGTACTTAGTAGTAATCTTTTATTTGTAAAGAAGGATACTTTTACAAGCATTTCTAAATCTATTGCAAGTAAATTACCCACTACAAAAGAGCTTACTAGTAACTATAATATACAAATAACTGTTTTAAGAATAATGAATTCTATACTTACTAAAGTAATACTTATAATTATTGATTTATTATTAATTACTAGCTTAATATTCTTAAATAAGGAGAGGTATAAATATCTAAAATACTTATCTATAAGTTTAATTACAAGTATCTTTATATCTTTATTAATTTTACTTATTATTCCTTATTTTTCTTCTATAGCCATCTGCAAAATCATTTCACATAATTCACCAAAAGAGATGCCTACATGATTTGCTGCATCTGGAACTAAAGATGTCTGTGTCATACCTGGAACTGAATTTATTTCCAATACATATGGAATATTTTCTTCGCTGAGCATAACATCTACACGTACAACACCACGGCAATCAGCTACTGTACATGCATCAATACATAATTTTTGAATTTTAGCTGTTAATTCTTCGCTAAGTGGTGCTGGAATAATGTGGAAAGATTCACCTTTTGTATATTTGCTCTTATAATCATATCTACCAGAATTAGTAGTTATTTCGATAATTGGTAAAGCTTTCTTTTCTTTATTTCCATAAACAGGAATAGATAATTCTCTACCTTTGATGAATTCTTCAACTAGAATAGCATCATCATATTCAAAACATGCATCAATTGCTTTTTGTAAATCTTCTTTTTTCTCTACAATCTCTACACCAATACTAGAACCTTGTGAAGCTGCTTTTACAACTACTGGCATAGAGAATTTACCAGCAATTTCTTCTACTAAATTTCTATCAGTATCTGTTTTACGATAAATAAGGCAATTTGGTGTAGAAATTCCTGTAGAACGGAAAAGATGTTTACTTGCTACTTTATCCATTGTTATCGCACTGGATAAAACGCTACAACTTGTATATGGCATATCAATCATTTCAAGTACTGCTGCAATTCTACCATCTTCACCATATTTACCATGAACAGCATTAAATACAATATCACAGCCACTTTCTTTGATATCTTCCACTAATGTTTTTGGCACAAATTCCATGCCTACTGCATTATAACCTTTTTCTTGTAAAGCATTTAAAATAGCTGTACCAGTTAATCTAGAAATTTCTGCTTCACTAGATGGGCCACCCATCAAGACAACAATCTTTTTAAAATTCATTTTCTATTCCTCACAATTATAAACTTTGAGCTAAATTTTCACCAACAGTATAGATATTACCTGCACCCATAGTAATGATTAAATCTCCAGCTTGAATATTTTCTTTAAGCCATGGTGCAATATCTTCTAATTTTTCAATGTAAATAGCATCTACACCTGTTTGTTTTTTTACTTCATCTACAATAGTTTTACCTGAAATTCCTTCGATAGGGTCTTCACTTGCTGCATAAATATCAGTTAATACCAATACATCTGCACCTACAAAACAAGAACCGAATTCTTTTTGTAATAATTGTGTTCTGCTATAACGATGTGGCTGGAAAGCTACTATTAAACGTTTTGGATTTGTCTGTTTAGCAGCTTTTATAGTTGTTTGAATTTCAGTTGGATGATGTGCATAATCATCTACAATCCAAACATTTTCATTTCTAAATTTTGTTTGGAAACGACGTTTTGTACCAGAAAAAACTTTAAATCCTTCTGCTATTTCTTCTATGCTCAATCCCATATGATGACATACAGCAATTGTAGCTAATGCATTTAATACATTATGTTTGCCTGGAATATTAAGAGCTACATCTCCTAAAACTTCACCTTTATAAATAACAGTAAAGCTTGTATGTGGTCCATCTATTTTAATATCTTTTGCCATATAATCAGCATCATGATCTAAAGCATAAGAAATATATTTTCTATCCACTTTATCTGCTATATTTCTAATATTTTCATTATCAAAGCATAATACAGCAAGACCTGTTTCTTTATCTAAATTCTGTACAAATTGGATAAATGCTTTGATGATATTTTCCATAGAACCATAATGATCCATATGGTCATCTTCAATATTAGTAACAACTGCAATTTTAGGATAGAACTTCAAGAAAGAGCCATCACTTTCATCAGCTTCAGCTACTAAATAATCGGATTTACCAAGTTTTGCATTACCTTTTAAATAATCTACAAAACCACCAATTAAAATTGTAGGGTCAACTTTTGCATGTTCTAAAACTACACTGATCATAGAAGATGTAGTTGTTTTTCCATGAGCACCTGCTACTGCTATACCTTTAGCATCATTTAATAGATAAGCTAAGATATCGGAACGATGAAATAATTTTAAACCTTTAGCTTTCGCAGCTACAAGTTCAGGATTATCTTGATGTATAGCAGAAGATAAAACTAATGCTTCTTTACCTTCTACATTCAAAGCATCATGACCTTTATAAATTGTAGCACCTTTTGCTTTTAAATGTTTTACTACTGCTGATTCACTCAAATCAGAACCAGATATTTCATATCCTTTGTCTAACATTACTTCAGCAATGGCACTCATACCTACGCCACCAATGCCAACAAAATGTAATTTTTTTATACCTTCAAGCACTTTTCAAGTACACCTCTCACAATCAATAATTTGTTTTTTTAGCCAAATCCACTACCATTTCAGCAATAGCTAAAGCAGCGCTAGGTTTTCCCATATTACGGCTAGCTTCCACCATTTCTTGTAGACGATTTTCACTAGCAAGCATATCTTCTAATACATTTATCAATTTTTCGCCTGTAAGTTCACGATTTAAGATAACTTTAGCAGCTCCATTTTTTTCTAATTCACGAGCATTAAATTCTTGATGATTTTCTGCTGCAAATGGATATGGTATTAATACTGCTGGTACACCTCTTGCTGTAAGCTCTGCTAAACTTGTAGCCCCAGCTCTAAAAACAGCTATGTCTGTAGCTGCTAATGCTTTTGGCATATCATACAAATATGGATAAACAGCTAAATTATCTACTTTATCTAAATTAACACCTAAATCAGCTAAGCCATTTTTTACAAAATCATATTCATTTTTACCTGTAACATGCATAATCTGCACACGATAATTATTGGCAAAATGTTTATGAACTTCAAGCATAGCTTTATTAATGCTATGAGCACCACGACTTCCACCAGATACTAAAATAGTTTTTTTCGTAGTATCTAATGAAAATTCCATTAAACCTTCATTTCTTGTACTCAATAAAATGTCATCACGAATAGGATTACCTGTAAATACTACTTTATTTTCAGGAAAATAACTTAAAGCTCGTTTATATCCTACTGCTATTTTATCTACAAATCTTGCTAAAATTTTATTAGTAACACCTGGAATAGCATTTTGCTCTTGTATCAAAGCTGGTATTCCCATCAAACTTGCAGCCATCAAAATAGGTCCACATACATATCCACCTGTTCCAATAGCCACATCTGGTTTAAAATTTTTGACTATATTTCTAGCTTTTACCACAGCCTTAAACGCCTTACCTGCTACTACAAAATTTTTCATAGTCAAATGACGTTCAAAACCACTTATATCTAAGGTAACAAAAGGAATTTGTTCACGTGGAATAATATCCGCTTCCAAACCCTTTTTAGTACCTACATAGAGAAATTCTGCATTTGGCACTAATTTTTTTATATTATTTATCAATGTAATTGCTGGATAAATATGTCCTCCTGTGCCACCGCCAGATACAATTATCCTCATACTATTTTCTCACTTTCTCTATTTAAACTTATTTCAATTCATTAACTAAACGTTTAAAATCACGACCACGAGCTTCATAACCTTCATACATATCAAAACTTGCACATGCTGGTGATAATAATACTACTTGTGGAGCTTTGGCTATTTTATGAGCATAATTTACTGCTTCTTGCATAGAATATCCTGCTTCATAAATTTTATCTTCTGGATAATTATGTTTTAAAGCTTCTTCTTTAAAACGTTTTGTAGCATCGCCAACTAAAATCAAATTATCCACACGTTCATTTACTAAAGCATAAAATTCATCAAGTGGAGTATTTTTATCATCGCCACCTGCTATCAAAATTATATGTGGGAATGTTGCAATTGCTTTATTAGCAGCTTCTGGATTTGTTGCTTTAGAGTCATTATAATAAGTTACCCCATTAATAGTTTTAACAGGTTCAATGCGATGTTCTACTGGAGCAAAGGCTTTCAAAGCTTCTGCCATTTTTATAGTATCGCCACCTGCCAAAAAGGCTAAACTTAAAGCTGCTAAAGCATTTTCTATATTATGGCTACCTTTGATTTGCATATCATCTACATTACAAATAACATGCATTAAACCTTTCCAACGAATAACAAGTTGATTATCTTTTACAAAAGCCCCTTCTTCTAATTCTTGGGAACTACTGAAAAAGCAGATTGTACTTTTTGCTCTATTTGCCATATCACGAGTATGTACATCATCATAATTTAAAACTAAGAAATTTTCTTCAGTATGATGAGCAAATACTTTTTCTTTTTCAGCTTGATAAACTTCCATAGTTTTATGACGAGCCAAATGGTCAGGAGTTACATTTAATATAGCTGCACCTTTCGTTGCAAATTCACTAGAAGCTTCCATCTGATAACTGGATATTTCTGCTACAATACAACCATTTTCACCAATGCGATAACATTCTTCACAAAGTGGTGTACCAATATTACCACCCACACCAACATTATCTTCACCATAAATAGTCTTCATCAATTCGCCTAGAAGCATAGTTGTTGTAGTCTTACCATTTGTACCTGTAACAGCAAAAATAGGGGCTTTAGCTAATTTATAAGCAAATTCTACCTCACTAATAATTTTTACTTTTTCAGCTACTTTTTCAAAAAGTGGTAAATGTCTTGGTACAGCTGGAGAAATAATCACTAAATCTGCACCTTCAAATAAAGCTTCTGTTTGTTTTCCTAAAACTACTTTTATATCTAAAGCAGTAAGCTCAGTTAAATCGTGCTTTTCACCTAGTTTTTCATTCGCATCACTTAAAATAACATCTGCTCCTAGTTTTTTAGCAAGTTTAGCTGCTGCAAAACCGCTAATGCCTGCACCGATTACAATAACCTTCTTATTGCTCAAATCCATTAAAAAAACCTCCTAAAATCTTTAAATTTATTTCTTTAATACGTAAGAAATAAATGAAAGAAACCTAGCTCTATCTAAATATTAATCAGTATTAACTATAATGTAAAGTCAATAAAGCTAAAATACAAAAAACAAATTCAGCAAACCAAAAAGTCATAACTACACGAGTTTCTGACCAACCTTTTAATTCAAAATGATGGTGAATTGGACTCATTAAAAATACGCGTTTACCTGTAGTTTTAAAAGATGTTACCTGAATGATTACAGATAACGTTTCGATTACAAATAATCCACCTAAGATAATCAATAATAATTCTGTCTTTGTCAAAATTCCAAGACCAGCTAAAACACCACCTAGAGCAAGAGAACCAGTATCACCCATAAATACTTTTGCTGGATGGTAATTGAATTTCAAGAAGGCTACACATGCACCGAAACAAGCAAAACTATAAATCGCTAAATTTGCTTTATTGAAATATAAACAAACAGCAGCAAAACCTAATGAAGCTACAGCCATAGCACCAGATGCTAAGCCATCTAAACCATCAGTTAAATTTACAGCATTTGTAGTACCAATAAGCACACCAATTACTAAAACATAATAAAACCAACCAATATCATAAGTTTGTCCAATAAATGGTATCCAAACATCTTGAGTAAGTCCTGTATAATTTATACCAATATAAGTTACAATAATTGCAATAATAAATTGTCCTAGTAATTTTTGTTTAGCTTTTAAACCTAAATTACGTTTTAAAACAACTTTTATATAATCATCTAAAAATCCTAAAACAAAATGACCTAACATTACAAATAAAGCTAAAGCCACTTCTATAGTAAAATCTGCAAAAATTAAAGTTGCAATAGTAATACCACCAACAATCATAATACCGCCCATAGTTGGTGTTCCTGATTTTGCTTGATGACTTTTTGGCCCTTCTTCACGAATGCTTTGACCAAATTTTAATTTATGTAGTTCTGGAATTAAAAATGGTCCTACTGCCAAAACTACAAGGGCAGCAGCTACTGCTGCCCATATCATATTTAAATTAAATGCTTCTATCATTTATATTCTTTCTCCAATAACTCAATTATTTTTTCCATATGCATACCATGAGAGCCTTTAAATAAAACAGTATCTTCTTTTTGTAATTCTTTTTTCAATACATCTACTGCTTCTTCATGACTTGTACATTCAAAAACTTTTGCTACCCCTGCTTTTTTTGCAGCTTCAGCTGTGAATTTTGTCAATGTGCCTCTAGTGATTACAATATCCACACCTAATTTACCAGCTAATAAACCAATATCTTCATGAGCTTTTTGTTCTACACTACCTAATTCAAACATATCACCCATTACTAAAATTTTACGTTTCTTAGCTACTTTAGTTAAATTTTCTAAAGCTGCTTTTGTAGACATTGGACTTGCATTATATGCATCATTTATTAAATTAAAATCAGCTAATCTTTTATATTCAAAACGCATAGCAGTTGGTTTAAATATAGCTAATCCTTTTTGCATTTCCTCAACAGTAAGTCCACAAGCATAACCTACAGCTAAAGCAGCTAAACAATTATAAACATTGTGTATGCCTATCATATTCAATGTGAAATGAGCTACTTTGTCGCCAACAATTGCATCAAATTCTGTTTTGCCATCATTTACAGTTTTAATATCAAAAGCCTTGATATCACCTGCATGATTGATACCAAAATAAATTGCATGAGCTTTTGTCAATCTATTCATTTTAGAAACAAATTCATCATCAGCATTTAAAATGACATTTCCATTGATTTCAATAGCTTGTGCCATTTCACCTTTAGCCTTAGCTATATTTTCCATAGAGCCTAAAAGTTCCATATGAGTTTCACCTACATTAGTGATTACACCCATTGTAGGTTTAGCGATATCAGTCAATTCTTTAATTTGACCTAATCCTCGCATACCCATTTCCACAACAGCTACATCATAACTTCCATCTAATTGCAATAAAGTCATAGGAAGTCCAATTTCATTATTAAAATTAGCTTGTGTTTTCAATACATTGTATTTTCCTGATAATACAGCAGCGGTTAAATCTTTTGTAGTAGTTTTACCATTAGAACCAGTTATTGCTATTACAGGAATATTGAATTTCTTGCGCCAAAAATGAGCTAAATCTTGATATGCTTTTAATGTATCATCTACAGCTAAAATATCTATATCAATATCTTCAATCAAGGAAATATCATAATCTTTATTTACAATAGCCCCAATTGCTCCTTTTTTAGCAGCATCAGCAATAAAATCATGTCCATCAAAATTTTCACCTTTTAAGGCAATAAATAACATTCCTTCTTCAATTTTTCTAGTATCAGTTGTTACACCGCCAAAAACTGAAGCTGAAGTCAATTTTTTTAAGATAGCATTTGTAGCTTGCATTACTTGTGTTAATGAAAATTGATAATTAGCCATTAATCTTCCCCCTAATTGCTTCAATAGCTACTTCTTTATCATCAAAATGAATAGTTCCTGTTTTCAAAATCTGATAATTTTCATGACCTTTACCCGCAATAAGTACGATATCATCTTTTTGCGCAAGTTCAATAGCTCTGAAAATAGCTGTTCTTCTATCTGTGATTTTTTCATGGAAATTGCCATGAAGTGCAGGAAGTACACCAGCTTCTACTTCAGATAAAATAAATTCTGGATCTTCTGTTCTTGGATTATCAGAAGTTGCAATTACCACATCAGCAAGCTGTGCTGCAATACGACCCATAATAGGACGTTTTGTTCTATCGCGGTCACCACCACAGCCAAATACTACAATCAAACGTTTTTTAGCGATTTCACGTGCTGTTTTTAAAACGTTTTCTAATCCATCTGGAGTATGTGCATAATCGACAATTACACTGAAATCTTGACCTTGACGTACAAGTTCAAAGCGTCCTGCTACAGCTTCAAATGCTTCAAGAGTTTCTTTGATTATATCAAAAGAAATTTTTTCAGCTAAAGCTACGCCAATTACACCTAAAATATTATAAACATTGAACATACCTGTAACTTTTAAATCAAAATGAACACAATCATCTTTGTATTTTACATCAAAAGAAGCACCAGATGCTTTTATTTCTACATTTTCAGCTTTTAATACAGCATCATTTTTAATACCATAAGTTATTAAATTGCATTTTGTATGCTCAATCATTGTTTTACTGCCAAGTTCATCATCTAAATTAATTACGGCATTTTTATTAGACTTCACTAAATTTGGCGCAGATAAACTATCAAATAATTTTGCCTTAGCTAGAGCATAATTTTCCATAGTTTTATGATAATCTAAATGATCTTGAGTAAGATTTGTAAACATTGCAGTATCATATTCACAACCTGCAATACGATTCATATCTAAAGCATGTGAAGATACTTCCATAACTACATAATTGATATTTTGCTTATACATCTTATCTAAGATTTCTTGAAGATCAATCACATCTGGTGTTGTATTGTGAATTGGCATTTCTTCATCTTCAATCATGATTTTAATTGTGCCAATAACACCAACTTTGTAACCAGCTTTACGCAAAATATCGCGAAGCATATATGTGCTACTTGTTTTACCATTTGTTCCTGTAACACCAATCATACGCATTTTTTTACCTGGATAATCATAAAAATATGGTACAGCAAGTTCCATTGCTTCACGCATATTTGGCACTTTTATAACTGTAATATCTGCAGGAACTTCTACATCTTTTTCAGTCATAATCGCACAAGCTCCAGCTTCTATAGCTTGAGGAATAAATTTATTACCATCTACCCTAGTACCACAGATACATACGAATAAAGTGTTTTTTCTCACACGACGTGAATCATGAGTTATAAACTCAATTTCTTTATTCACATCTCCTTTTACTTCTACATTATTTAATACTGACACTAGTTGTTCAATGGTCATTGGAAACCCTCCTGAATTTGCTTTTTATATCTTTTAGCAATCTAAAATCAAACTATATTATAGCTCACTTATTTATATATGTATACTACAAAAAATTAAGCCATAAAATCTTAAAATAAAAATTTGTTTAAGAAATTTATGGCTTAATTGATAATCAATTTTTAGTTGAAAAGAAAAACTTATCCGGTACTATCATTCCTAATTCTTGTGTAGCAATAGATTGTATTCTTTCTGGTGATTTTAAATGTGCTATTTCTAAATGAAGACGAGAATTTTCTGCTTCTAATACTGTAGATTGATTTTTTAATTGATTTAAATAATAAGCATTGCTAGCAGCTGCACCACTACGCAATATAAAAAATCCTGCTAAAGCTACAACAATCACAAATAAAATAATACATCTTGAACGCAACGCATTATTTACATTTACATTTTTTGCCTGTTCTACTTTTACTAATTTTTTAGTTTTCATCTGTTTATAATTTTTTTGACTTTCGTCATAAGCAATTTTGCGTTGCGCTAACATAATAAAATCCTCCTAAGATTATAACTTCTCTGCTACTCTTAATTTTGCACTTTTAGAACGTGAATTATCGTCCATCTCATATTTTGATGGCTTTATAGCTTTACTGCAAAGCTTTATCTCAGGCTTATGATTACATACACAAATTGGTAAATGCGGTGGACAAATGCACCCACGAGATAACTCTTTAAAAACATTCTTTGTTATGCGATCTTCTAAAGAGTGAAAAGTTATTACTGCTATTTTTCCACCCTTATTTAAATGTTTTACTGCTGTTTTAAAAGTATTTTCTAAAATTCCTAATTCATTATTTACTTCTATACGAATAGCCTGAAAAATGCGTTTTGCTGGATGACCCGTTGCTTTTTTTCGCACAGCGGCTGGTATAGCACGGCGAATAATATCTACTAATTCGCCTGTAGTTTCTATTTTCTTTTCTTGACGATATTTTACAATAAACTCAGCTATACGTTTGCTCCAACGTTCTTCACCATATGTTTTAAAAATATGATTTAATTGTTCCTCATCATATTCATTAACCACATTATATGCAGAAAAATCTTGTGTTTTATCCATGCGCATATCAAGTGGTGCATCTTGCATATAAGAAAAACCTCTATCTGCTTCATCTAATTGATATGAGGAAACACCTAAATCAAATAAAATTCCATCAATATATTCTATGTTTAAATCATTTAATATGGCTTCTAAATTTTTAAAATTACTATGCACAATATCTATTTTACATTGATATTGTTTTAATCTCTCAGTTGCAACTTTTATAGCATCTTCATCTTGGTCAATACCAATTAAATGACCATTTTCATTTAATTGACTTGCAATTCTTGATGAATGACCTGCTCCACCTAAAGTACAATCCACATATATACCATCAGGTTTAATAGCAAGCCCTGCTATTACTTCTTCTGGTAGAACACTAATATGTTCAAATTCCACCAATGAAACCCCTCTCATTTTATAAAATAATCATATTTATACAAGTATAATTGTAACAGCCATCAAAATTTATTTCAATAGCAAATTCGATTAACTCTTATACCAACCCAATCGTTCAAATACTGGTACATAATGCATGCGTTCATAAAAAGATAAAAATGTATTTTCTGTATGGAAAATAGGTACTCTTTCTAAAGCATAAATATTACTTGCTCTATCCACATTACCATATTTTATCGTAAATGCGCCACGATAACCTGCGTCATTAACTAATTTAGCAATATATAAATTATATGTGCCTGTAGGATAAGCCATAAATTTTGTATCTTGATTTAATTGCGTATCTAATGTTTGTTTAGATTTTGTAAGTTCATCTTTTAACTGCGCTTCTGTAAGCTCTGTCATGGATTTATGACTAGCTGTATGGGATTGAAAATCCATACCATTTGCTTTCATTTCTTTTATTTGTTCCCAAGTTAAATAATTAGGTTGATTGCTAACAAAATCTGTAATTACAAAAATAGTACCTGTAAAACCATATTTTTTCAAAATTGGATACGCATTTTGATAATTATCTTCATAACCATCATCAAAAGTAATCATGATAGGATTTTCTGGAAGCTCTGCTCCATTTACCATATAATCATATAATTGGTCAGTATTTATGGTATTATAACCGTTCTCTTTTAAATAAGCCATTTGTCGGTCAAAATCTTCCGGTAATACTGATAAAGCTATATTCATATTATCAACCTTATGATAATTTAATATAGTAATTGGAATATCTTCTTCATTTTCTGCTGCTGATACAGGCATTACTTTAGGGCTTGATAAAACTAAAGGCAAACAAACTAACATAATAAATAATATTATTTTTGTATATATTTTTTGTTTAAACACACCTATCTTCTCTCTTTCATCTTAAAATAAACACTCAATTATGTTGAAAACGTTTTACTACATATATAAATACAGTCGCTATCATCACAGTCAATGCTATCCACTGCATTGGATATAATAACATATCTTTATTAACACTAAAATACATAAAACCAATACCAAATCTAATAATAGCCATCAAAATAACACTAAATAAAAAAACTGTGCCTTCAGCTAAAAATTTATATTTTCTATTTATAAGTAAACACAAAACAGAAATTATAAATACTATACTATAAGCAAAAGCTTGATATAAAGCTACTGGCTGAAAGTATTGATATGCTTCAAAGCCTGTTGGACGATACCTATATTCTACATATTCAGCTAAGCTATGGTCATTAGGAATATCTAAACCTAGCGGAGTTCCCAATGAAAATTGCATCATAAAGTTTGCTAGTTGCAAAATAATCAGACCAAATAAAATCGAAGGCATCATCAAATCAAACCACAACCATAAATTATAACCATATTTACGCAAAAAAACTATACTTGTTGCTAGAAAACCCAATAATGCTCCATAAATAGATAGACCACCTTGCCAAATACAAAAAATTTGACTTATATTTGACATATATGCATCTAAATGTATAATTACATAAAAAATTCTAGCACATATCAAACTCACAGGAATTATAAAAATCAATAAATCCCACATGGGGCTGAATTTTTCACCATATAA
>ERZ773130.2704-NODE-2704-length-12863-cov-6.897798_pt1 | contig 12863 bp, 9 predicted proteins | sample MGYA00511919_ERZ773130 | MGnify/ENA primary metagenome ERZ773130 (study PRJEB29015, sample SAMEA2737851) | human gut metagenome | biome: human gut; feature: human-associated habitat; material: faeces | place: China | collected 2012 ...
TCAGTAGCTGTTTCCGTCGAACTGTGGTATATGTTTGTGCTGCAAGGAGGCGAGCGCATGAAATACAAGCTGCTGAAAGACCTATATGACTGCTTTTATACCTCACCTGAACTCCCAGCTCAGAAACAGGAAATTGAGGAATGCCATCAAGCACTTAGCGAGGTGCTGGGCAAACCGGAGCGTCGGCTGGTGCTCCAGATCATCGACGCAAAAGACCGCATCGCGGAGGATACCTCCGTCGATAGTTTTATCGCCGGATTTGAACTGGCGTGGAAGCTGTCCATAGAACTGAATCACTACGAAAACGAGCGCTCAGTCTTCTGCCGAACGGCAATGGGATCGGGGGCTCGTTTTGCATCTGCGAAGGAGGAAGAGGAATGAAGAAGTTCGTCATAGCAACCATGATTGCCGCCTGTATCGCCTTGTGCGCCGCTGTGTGGCCACATGGCAACGCAATCGAGGAAACATCCGTCCCAGCCGCAGAAACCGCTGTGAGCGCCAAGGAAGCGGCCGTTGCAAAAATTGAAATGGGCGAGAATTCTGCGTCATTGGCAGAGATGGAAAGAGAGGTTATGAAGCAAGAAGCGCCTCAAGAAGAGCAACCTGAACCGGAGATAGGGCCTATTGAAACACCCGTAGCTTCCGAACTCCAGCCTTCCACGGGGCAGGCACCCGCTAAGAATTCCGCACCAGAGCCAACTCCGCCCCAACCTCCTAAAGAACTGCAGCCCGGTGACAAAGTCTATGTAGCGGGCTTCGGCTGGGTGGAATACGAGGGCCCCAATCATTGTGAAGACGGCACGGACATTTACGAAAACGGCAACAAAATTGGAATCATGGGGTGAAATGTGCGGATAACAATCAGATAGGATCAAAGCTCTATTGACAATCAGAATTTTTAGGCAGCAGCTCAGCGGCTGCCCCGCCATAGACAAGGAAAACACTTTCAAAATCCAGACAGAAAAACAGCGGGACGGCCGTAAGGCTTGTCCCGCTGTTTGTGTCTTATGGCAGATATTCTTCCGTGACCCGATACCGGCTGATGCCGAAGGCATTGCTCCGCTCCACGATCTCCGTCGGGATCTTGGGCAGATATTTCTTGCTGAAGCTGGTGTCCCCGAAGTAGGCGTCAAAGTTTGCCACCGGCAGAACCACCCATTCGCAATCATCCTGCCGGTTGGCGAGGTAATAGCGAATCAGCGTACAGACAACTTCGACTGGAATTTCCTTCGGAAGCGCTGCTTTCACTTTCTCTGTCAGCTCGGGCGGCAGCTCTGACCCCTCTTTGCGCAGCGGGCCAAGTTCCAGCGCATCGGCAAGGACATCATCAAAGCGCAACGTCCAGGCACCCTTGGTTTGGGGCGCAAAAATCGGAATCTGGTACTGCGTCACCTTGCTTCGCCATGCGGCGGCAAACTTGGACTGGATGACCTCCGCATACTTGCGTGAGGTGCTGCGCACCTTTTCCGGATGCATCAGCATGAAGTCCGCAGCACAAAGAACATGGCGGAGGAACCAGCCGGTCCCATCCGTATCCACCACCTCCGGGAACTCTGTGTGCAGCTCCGAAAAGTCCGTCTGGAACTGCCATTCCTTGCCCTGTGCACGCTTCCCGTCCTCCGGTACACTGCACCAGGCGCAGAGCGCACGGCGGGCGTGGTTGATCCGATCATGCGGATCAACCGAAATGACCGCTCCGTCTTTACCGTGGAACAGATACCCGCGGGCCAGGATGGTCAAGATCCGAGCCATTCCCTCAAACTCCAGGATCGTGGCAAAGGTGAACCGGCCCAGCCATGTCGTATCGCTCTTCTTGCTGGCGGTATAGGAAACCGTTCCGGTATATGCGCGGAATTCCTCCCATTCGTTAATCATCCCGCACCTCCAGAACATTCTTCTCGATGTGCTCCGGCAGCAGATCCCACAGCAGGTCACGCCTGCCGAGGGCCACCACATAGCGCACAGCCAGAATCGGTCTTACAATAGCGGTCAGCAGCTCCCGGCACTTGGCCGTCACCGCGTCACGGTAGCTCCGGGAAGCGGATTTGTCCGCAAAGGCTCTCATCATGACAGTGAATGCATTTGAGTCGCTTTCGCGGAACAGCTGCTTTTTCTCCCTGCCGGTGTTCTCGTCCTCCATATCACAGACAATGTCTCCCAGGATGCGGTAGCCGCCGAAGCGGAAATCGGTCAGCAAATCGTATATATCGTCAAACTCCGGTAGCCATTCCCGCAGGAAGCGCTCCCGTGCATCCTCGTCCATGAGGTGCCATGCCTGCTTCTGCATGGCTTGCCGCAGAGCGGACACCTTTTCCGGCGGCAGGCTGCCGAACAGGGCGTACAGCTCGTCAGGATCGTATGCATCCTCCTGCCCTCTGGCATACAGGACACGCTCCACATCGCTCTTCCGCTTTTTTTCCTTCACTGGAATGCGGCAGGCCCGGATGCGGGAGAGACAGGCATCGTAATCTTGCAGCAGCGCATCCACCGCCGCCAGCTTATCGGAGTTCAGCTGTTCCTTCCAGTCCGGCTGCTGAGCGAAGGAAAACAGTTCCTCATCCTTGGCGGGCTTTGCCTTGATGCGCGGCGTGTTCTTTTTCAGCTGCTGTGCCAGATACGGCAGACGCTCCACATTGGAGTCCACCTTGCTCCAATCCACCTTTTCGAAAAACGCCTTCACCTTGGCGGCATGGGTAGGTTCGTACCAGGCACGCCGGGTCTGCATCTCCTCTACCAGCGTTTTATATTTGAGAAAGTCGCTGCGCTTGACGGTTTTATGAGTCAGGTACTCATCCAGATCAGGGCGGATACCGCTCTTGGCCGAGTCGATCTCCAGCCCGGTGAGGATGGCTAATGTTTCCGTCTCCTCCCGGCAGCGCTCTCGCTCCTCGGCATTGGAGTTTTCGTTGTAGGCAATGATGCTGCGGTCCAGCGCGGCATTGCAGATCTGGCCGACGCGGGAGGAAAAGGTGCTGCGGACGGTCTCAAAGCGGGCCTCCCAGTCATCAGCGCTGCGGATCTGGGGCTGGGCCGTGGGGATCATCAGCAGCGGCAGGTTGTGCGACCTGGAAAATATGCTCCGTGGCCGAGGAGAATCATGATGGATGTTTCGTTTCACGCATTCGTTCAAAATGGGATCGCTGATTGTCTTGATCATGTCGCCGTCGTAGTCGGCACCGCCCAAACGCTCCGCGGCGAGTGAAGTGTAGCCAACCATAACAACATCCGTCAGATGGCTGAGATATTGATCGTATAGATGTCCCCGCTCTTCAAGAGGATAAAGCTGCATTTCTTCATTCCGGGCAATGTGCGGATTGCGCAGCAACGTGCAGACATGACCGGACTCATAAGCCGCACCCGGAGCAAAGAAATTCTGATGGTTCAACTCCAGCGCCCAGCGAAAATTGATAAAGGTGTTCGCTTTTTTACTTGTTTCGGTTTTCGTAACAGGCAGACAGTTCAGAAAATCCAGTAGGTCACCGGAAAGATACCGGTTGTCTCCCGCCACGATCAGCCGTCCGACGGCGTACTGCTCTGCGATTTTGTCGGCTTCGGCCTCCAACCGTTTGGCATAGACCGGTTCGTTGATGAAGCGCGGATTCTTTTTCAGCACGGCAGCAAGGATCTGGTCTCTGCCCTGATGTCGTTCCCACCAGCTGACCCGTTCAAACTTCTCCAGAAAATAATTCCGCCGAAACGTCTCATCGGCGCAGAAGTTGTAATACGCCAGCTCCGTCTGCTTGGCGAGCCAATTTCGTTCGTCCGTCTCCGGGCTGTGGTCCCAGCCGTCCGGCAGATCGGCAGGGCGGAACTCGTCCGCCTTGAGGGATACCGTATTCAAAAACTGATAGTTCAGTTCTGTCGTTTTCTCCGGCTTTTCCTTGCTGACATTCGTGATGTACAGCGCGTGGCGGTACTTGCGGAACACTGTCCAGTAGTCCTCCCAGCTCATGCCGCTGGCAGTGAGCCAGCCGTATCCCTTGAACATGCTCTTGGTGAGGATGATATCGACCTTCTGAATTGGATGCTGCACGCCCCACAGATCGGTGATGGTGTCCGCGCCGCCGCGGTCAAGATAATCCTTGAAATCCACCTCATGCAGCATACCCTTCACATATGGCATACGGATCTGAAACGAGGTGTGGACTTTCTTCCCGCACAGTTTCTCGTCAACAAGCCGGGCGTATTGTTTGGAGATCAGCCCTTCGCCGTCGAAGCAGGTGACCTCGACGGCGGCCATCGTCTCCACCCGATGATATTTGCGGGTGCTGTTCTGTGTCCCGTCGTCCTCCACCGTGATCACTTCTGTGGGCGGGGGCGTTCGTACCGGATTGTCAACGACCACCACCCGATGGGGCCGGTCAATGCCGATGCCGTCAATGCGGATACCGCTGGACAGCATCAGTCCGTTGTAGGCGTAGAGTTTGCTGAGCTGACAGCTGCCGATGGTCATATCCATCATGATGCGGCGGCGCACGGCATCGTAAAAATCCTCCCGGATGAAGGATAGCCGCGCCTGCCGGCTCATGCTGCCCGAACGCTCAAAGGCAAGGTAACGATGCGGCCCGGAGCCAAAGTCCAGGCTCACGCCCTCGGGACGGAACAGGGCCTTGGCCTTCTCCTGTCGGATCAGGTGTTTCTTTCTGGCTCCGCTCCGGTCGAAGATGCCGGAGAAGTCCATATAGAAAATGACGTCCGAGAGGTCAGTCACCAGTTGCCCGCCGGGTGTTCCGGTGAAGGCATCGCCGTGCAGCACGCACATGATCTGATAGAACAGTGCGTTATCGTCCTGCTCGTGGGGGGCGGAAAGTGATTTGCATTTCTCTGTCTCAGCGGCGCTGAGATGGAAGGTGTATGCACCGTCCTGCTCTATACCATAACTGATCACGGCTCTGGCGGACAGCTCGTAGATTCTGTATTTCACCAGTGGCATCGGCTCACCTCCTCATGCTTCTATTCTATCATGAGGTTCCAAATTTGCAATATGGATACTGCTCCCACTTTTTCAGTGGGAGCTTTTTGCTTGCAGCTCTCAACAAAAAATTATAAAGGAGGAATCCAATGCAAGAATCCACATTCACCAACTATGACCAGCTGCCGCTGTTCCTCAACGCGAACACGGTGGCGCAGGTGCTGGGCGTGTCCATCTCCAGCGCCTATGAGCTCATGCACGAGACGGGCTTCCCAGCGCTGCGGATCGGCAGCCGCATCGTGGTACCCAAAGAAAAGTTCCGTCAATGGATAGACGCACAGACAGGAGGTGATGCCTGATGTTTCAGCGTTGGCCCAAGCGTGACCCGAACAAGCACTACTACCTCGTCCCCAATGAGGTTTTTAATCTTGGACTCAGCTCTCATGAGATCGCCGTCTACAATTACCTCCTGCGTTGCGAGGATCGCAGAACCTATCAGTGCCATCCCAGCTATCGCACCATTGGAAAGGCGGTGCGGCTGAGCGAGAACACCGTGCGGAAGTATGTGACCAGTCTGGAGGAGAAGCGGCTCATCCGCACCGAGCCCAGCACCATCACCACGAAGGACGGCCGCGTGCGCAACGGCAGTCTCATCTACACCATCCGTCCCATTCGGGAAGCGCTGGAGCTGAACTACCAGCGGCAGTTCCAGCAGGCGGAGCGTGACATGGAGCGGGCAAAGGCAGAAAAGCGGCTGGCCGAGTTGAATCGGCAGAACAAAAAGAAGGAGGAAGAAAGCGCATGATGCAGCAGATTGCAAACTTTATCGTAGACCATGACCCGATGATGGTCCTACGGCGCACACATGACACGGTGCTCTACATCCGGTGGGTGTGGAACAAGGATCATGCCGAACCCATCGACGCAGAGGAGCTTCGCCTGTTCCTCTGCGATGAACACTACGGTGATCTGACCGATGCGCAAAAGGCCGTTGCCCGTCAGTGCCGGGACGAGATGCGGAGTGTCTACAGCACTGCGGTGCTCCGCATGCTGCTATGCAACGAAATGATGTGCCGCGGCATGGTACCAGACATCAGTACCTATCGCAGCGTGTTCTGCCCGGAAGGGGATGATGCGACGTGGATGATCGACCGGGCAGGATGACCGAAAATCAGACCGATTTGCAGTCGACGAAAGAAAAGCAGGAGAAAGGACCGGGGTCGTAAACGCCCCTGTCCATCCCACAAATGCCCGCAGTGCGGGCATTTTCAAGGGTTTGTGACCGGGGACAATGCGACGCTCTTTCCGGGCTCATGGCCCCACTCTGACGCTGAAAATCCGAAAAAGTCAGTGTTTGCAAGGGTTTCTACCGATGTCATACCGGCCCCAATCCCCATTTTACCCCGATTTCAGGCCAATTTGCGGTTAAAGCTGATAGAAGAATACAGTAGCTATTTCCGCAAAAGTGTGGTAGTTGTTTGTGTTGCAAAAAGAAAATGAATCCAAAGGAAGTGAAATACATGGCAAAACGAAGACCGGCCGGTGACGGCATGGTGCGAAAGCGTGATGACGGACGCTGGGAAGGCCGCATCGTTATCGGCCACAAGGAAAACGGCGAGCCGCTGTTCCGGCATGTGTATGCCAAGACCCAAAAGGCACTACTGGACAAGCTCCACCAGAACATCGAGTGCTACCGCGATGTGGAACTGACCGAGGACAGCCGCATGACCTTGGGCGAGTGGCTGGATCGCTGGCTCACGGAGTACAAGGCTGGCACGGTGCGGCCCGGCACGCTCAAAAGTTATCGCTGCTATATCGAATACTACATCAAGCCGCAGCTGGGCGACAAACAGATATCCCTCATCTCTCAGCAGGATATCCAGCGAATGTACCGCCGCTTGAAAACGGAGGGGCGCATCCACGAACATCCCGAGATAAACCATCAGCTCTCCGACTCCATGGTCCGCCACATCCACTCCACGCTCCACGCCGCACTGAAGGACGCGGTGCAGGCGCACGTCATTCCCAGGAACCCCACCGAGGGTACGACTGCGCCCAAGCCTAACTACAAACCAAAGCGCATTCTCACCCGTGCGGAGTTGGACGACTTCCTTACAGTGGTGGAGCACGACGAGGTGTGGCGGGACTTCTTCCAAACGGAGCTGATGACCGGCCTGCGCCGCGGTGAGATCTGCGGTCTGCAATGGAGCGACTTCGATGGGGACACCGGGACGCTGAAAGTGTGCCGCACCCTCCACAGCCAGAGGAAGGGCGAGTACACCGTCGGAGAGACAAAAACCAATCAGGGCATGCGCACCATCATCCTGCCGCACAGCGTAGTCGATATTCTGCGGCGGCGAAAAACGGACGCCATCAGTCAATGGATCTTCCCAGACCCGGTGAAGCCGGAAGACCCTGTTGATCCCAACGCGGCGTATCGCCACATGAAGACGCTGCTCCAACTGGTGGGGCTGCCCAGCATCCGCTTCCACGATCTGCGTCATACCTTCGCAACCCATGCCCTTACCAGCGGCGTGGATGCCAAAACGCTGTCCGGTATCCTGGGCCACACCAACGCCTCCTTCACGCTGGATACCTACACCCATGTCACCTCAGATATGCAAAAGCAGGCTTGCGGCATCGTGGGCGGCTTCATGGAAGATATCTTCGGAAAGGAGTTGAAACCGTGGCAAGAAAGCGAAAAGCCGGAGACGGAACCGTAAGACAGCGCAAGGATGGTCGGTGGGAGGGGCGCATCGTCATCGGCTACGATGATAACGGCTACCCCAAGACGAAAAATGTCCTCGCCAAAACCAAGAAGGGGTGCCTCGAAAAACTCCAAAAGCTCAAGGAGGAATGCGGCGGGCTGAAGCCCGAAAAAGTGCGGTCTGAGATGCCCTTCGGGGACTGGCTGACATACTGGTACGAGAATCACTCCAAGCCTAAGATCCGCCCAACTACGCAGGAGACCTACGAGAGCCGCATCCGCCTGCATATCATTCCGGAGATTGGGGACATCCCGCTGAATAAGCTGACACAGAACGACCTGCAACAGTTCTACGGTCGGCTCAAGAAAAGCGGCCGGAAGCGGTTCACCGACAAGTACGGCGAAGGGCTGTCCGACCGAATGGTGCGTATGTGTCACGCCACCTGCCGCTCCGCATTGGAGAAGGCGGTGCAGGATGGGCTGATCCGTATGAACCCGGCCATCGGCTGCAAGCTGCCGCCAAAGAAGGCACGGGAGATGCAGGTGCTGACGCGGGAGGAACTTCAAAGGTTCCTCATTCAGGCGAAGTTCGAGGGCTACTACGAAGTCTTCCTTCTGGACTTAGCCACCGGCCTGCGCCGGGGTGAGCTGATGGCGCTGCAATGGGACGACCTGAACTTCAAAACCGGCGTGCTGAATGTGAACAAGCAGGTCTACGATGTGCGGGGCCAGCTTCAGATCAGCACGCCCAAGACGAAGAACTCCGTCCGCAAGATCGTCCTGCCGCCCGCTGTGGTGGCGGTGCTGCGGGAGTACAAAAAGACGGTGGACTCCCGCTGGATGTTCCCGTCCCCGGTGAAGGAGGACTGCCCCATTACGCCCGGCGTGGTGCGCCGTAGGTTGCAGTTCATCCTGGAGCACGCCGGGTGCAAGCATGTACGCTTCCATGATCTGCGCCATACCTTTGCAACGCTGGCGCTCGAAAACGGCATGGATGTGAAAACTCTCTCCGCTATGCTGGGTCATGTGTCAGCGGCCACCACGCTGGACATCTACACCCACATCACCGACGACATGCGGCTAACGGCTGCCGCCAACATCGACCGCGGCATTGGCAAGGCAGCGCCGCAGGAGGAAGCTTCAGAGCCGGGGCAGGAAACTGCCCCGGACACGGCGGAAAAGCCGAGCATGACTGACTTCAAGCCCTACATGGGCCGCAAGCGCAAGTCCGGCACCGGCTGCGTCACCGAGATCAACGACCACCTCTTCGAAGGCCGCTACTCCCCCAAGTGGCCCGATGGCAAGAAACACGCCCGCAATGTCTACGCCCACACCCGCGAGGAGTGTGAGGAGAAGCTGAAGGTGTTGATCGTGGAGATGAAGGAGGAGATTGAGGAAGCAAAGAGGTTGATGAATGAGGGCAAAGGTAACGGAAGTCCATCGGAGGAAAAGAAAGGCAAACGGGGAAAGAAGGGAAGAAAGTAAAAAAGTGCCGGCAAAGGTGCTGAATGTTCGGTACCTTTGTCGACACTTCTACTGGAAAGTCTTAATTCAGGATATAAAAATCTGTTAACATCATTGCTGTGATGGTTGAGAATAAATACTTCTCGCCATGCATATAATGCATGGCATATACTGAGTAATTTACCGAGGGGGTAATATCATGGAACGACTATATCGCATACGCTGCTTCACAGGATATGCAATTTTGGGAGAGGCTCCGCCCCAAATGGATACTCAAGTCTTATATCGTGTGCTATACGCATCAAAGCATTATCAACACTGCTTTGTCGTAGAGCGCAGTGATCGGGAAACATATTATGGACATAAAACTTGGATTGTTCACGAAGAAGCATTAATACCTGTTTGACAAATCATCCTATAGAGTTTATTAATGTCTCAAGTGATGCAAGGCTGCTATTTTTCGCAATGAAATCTGCATAAAGAGTTTCGGCATTTGCCAGCAATTGATCATAATATAAGATTCGTGTGTTAACTTCAGCAAGCTGGCGCAAATGTTTGCTTTCAATATCGTGATCAACTTTTTCGCCATCCAAGCGTTTACCAAGAAGTACGATGATTTCAAAATCCTCGTCTGTATCATGTTTTTTGAGAATCTTGGTGAGTGCAGAGAAATACTTGTCTACTTGTGCAATAAGCTCTATGAATTTAACTGTACGATCACCACGCTTCAGCTCTATGATTACATGTTTGCCAGAAGGTTTTTGATATCTAACATCTAAGCGGGCCTCCTGTTCTTCTCTTGTAAGCCCTGCATTAATTACATCAAATTGCGTCTTTATTGCTTCCTCAACAGACGGAAGCTTTGTATCTCGATCCCAGGCAGGATCCAATAACCAAAGGTTATTAGCCAAATGTCGTTGGATAACTTTTTCCAAATCGTCCCCGTGGACAACCTCTTTCATTCTCTGTATAACAGCCAAGCGAGATTTTACAATTTGGTAGTAATATGTTGCTTCAATAGAATCTAAGCGACCTGCAACATTCAAAAAGATATCCAAATTATCTGGCTGAACATCCTGTAATGCACTAAGTTCATTTTTGAGTTTCAGAGATTCAAATGCAAGAATACCGTGTTTGAAGATGTCCTTTTTCTCATCAGGTGTTACTGTGAGCTGGTTAATCTTTCCGAAAAGTTGTTTTGCAGCCTTCTTTTCATCTCCAATCAGACCGCTGTACCACTCGCGGACGACTTCGTATTTACAAGCTTCCTCTTCACCAGCTTCCGAGCGTTCGGCTTCCCAATCAGCGCGTATCTGTGCTAACTCACTTTCAATGAATTTCTTGAGAACAACATAACGTTCGTCATCATCAAAAAAGTCCTGTCGGCTACTGGTTGTGATGTCAGCTTCCTCATCAGTGTCAAGGAATTCGGCATTTAACTCACCAAATATGTATTTTGAATAGAGCGCAGTAGTGCCAATTTCGTTGAGCATATCATCTTTTGCCATTTTACCGCGCACCATAATAGCAATGCGATTGATGTTCTCATCGTCATCCAAATCACCAGGCTTTGGAGCGGTAGCTATCCAACCGTATACATATGCAGGTTTTCCTGCTATTGAAAGTTCCCCGCTTCTGGAGAAAGATTTTCTAAGAACACCTGATTTGCATTGCTTTGTATACTCATCAGCTGGTTGTGCAGGAATATCCTCATCTGCAGGGCGAAGGTAATACCATAAGTATTGTGCTTTCGTTAAATAATTACGATCAGAAATAGTAATTGGTTCTCCGTTGACTTTTACCTCAAATTGTTTGTCAGCGCCGATAACGGCAAAACGGCGGGCTAATCTTTGCTTTAATTTTCCGGCAAGTGCAGTAGTTCGCGATTTTTTTAAGTTTGTGAGTACAATTTTTGTTCCGTTTCCTTCGAAATCAATTCCGCTGTCATCAACTTCTTCTGGGTAATATGTCTGTGTTTGTGATACTGCCTCACGGAGTTTTTGAGTGGAAATTTGTAAAGCATTCTTCTGTCCATTCTTTGACGAATAAATAGTAATTGTTTCGGCAATAGACAATAAAGATAACTTTCCAATACCCTTTCGTCCCATAACTTTTCGATTTAGCATAGGAGTAATAGGAACGAGATGGCGTTTTTGATATCCGACAGTTAAGTACTTGTTATTGATATCATCAGTATCCATGCCACAGCCATCATCCTTGATTGTGATACAATCTTTTTCCAAAGTAATCTCGACTGTTTTGGCATCTGCATCCCACGCATTTGCAACTGCCTCAGAAATTACTGCAGATGTATTGCTGTAAAGATTGAGACCTAAATGCTCTACGATTTGCAAACTGATTGTCATCTCATATTTATGTTCCGCTGTCATGTAAAGTCACCTCCGGTTCTTTCGTTGAAATATCCAAGTATTCAAAGTATAGTCGCACTGCACGCTTAACTTGAGATTGAACAACAGGCTTAATGCTTTTGAAAGATTTAGTACTATCCAGCTTGTTTACATAATCAAAGCCTGTATACTGTTTGATTGGCACTATTTTGTTGGCTCGAATGATTCTGGATACGATATCTCCTGCTGCACGATTTGTGAAACCTTTGTTGCTTTTTAACCAGTCAATGAACTGCATATTACAAGAATATTGCTTTCCATCGACAAAGTCAGAAAGGCTTGATGCAACAAAAGTAGCTAACTGAACAGGAACGGCATTTCCAATCATCTGTTCAGTATTTGCCGTGTTTTCTGGAAAAACGAAGGTGTCCGGGAATGTTTGAATTCGAGCGCGCTCTCTCGTTGTCATTGCTCTAATATTTGAAGGATCGACTGGGTCGCTGTCATGTTTTTTGTATTCAGAAGGTTTAGGACGATTAACTCCACGAATTGTAGGAGCGGGGGTATCCACAGAAAAGATTCCCCTTCTTTTATATGACCTGGGATGCCTATAATAATATTCAAATTCAAGAGTGTACTTTTTTTCAGAATAGTAATCACGAACGGATAAAGGGAGCACTGTCTGCTTGGCTCTTAAAATTGCAGATAAAAAACCATCATCTTGATTAAGACCGCCAATACAAAAAAAACGATTTCTTTTTTGTGGAACATTGCAATGACTGGCATCTAAGACAATCTCGGTTAGACCATATCCATTATCGATAAACAACTTCCTCGCCTTTTTATAAGCCTCACTCTCTGATGCACGAGCTACATTTTCCATGACAAAAAACTTTGGCTTTACTGCAGTTATAATTTTAGCAAAAGAATGGGTTAATTCAGCGCGTTCGCCTTCAGTTCTATTACCAGCGTTAGAGAAATCTTGACATGGAGGGCCTCCAATAATTAAGTCGGGCTGATATTTTTTAATGCGGATAATAGCTTCATCTACAATCGATAAGTCAGTTTCAATTACAGGGTGTTTAAAATTTTGCTTATAACACTCAATTGCAGCCGGCCAGTTTTCAAAAGCGGCTACGATGTTATAGCCTGCTGACTGGAAACCGAGCGACATACCGCCACAACCACTAAACAGATCTACTGTACGCATAATGTCACTCCTTCCATTTTATATTTACTCAATATGTAGTATATCAGAAGTGTGCCTTGACGTCAACGCACATTTATCACTGCATAACAGGTCGAAGAGAAAGAAAAGGGTATTCTCAATCACCTCCTGCGCCGCAATAGACAAAGAATAAGAAAATCCCTCTGAAATTAACGATTTCAGAGGGATTTTGGTCCGAGTAGTGCGGCTCGAACGCACGGTCTC
>ERZ773130.2711-NODE-2711-length-12827-cov-32.840276_pt1 | contig 12827 bp, 9 predicted proteins | sample MGYA00511919_ERZ773130 | MGnify/ENA primary metagenome ERZ773130 (study PRJEB29015, sample SAMEA2737851) | human gut metagenome | biome: human gut; feature: human-associated habitat; material: faeces | place: China | collected 2012 ...
GAATACCGCAGGACGGGCAGCACCCGCCGCTACCACCCCGGCTATGAGTGCAAGTGGGCGACCAATACCGTAGTGCATATCCTTGAAAACCGGGAATACACAGGCTGTCTGGTAAATTTCAAGACAGAAAAACTTTCTTACAAAGTCAAGCACAGTGTAGAAAATCCCCCGGAAAAGCAAGTGATTTTCGAGAACCACCACGAGCCTATCATAGACACCCAAACATGGGAACGGGTGCAGGAGCTTCGCAAACAGCGCAAACGCCCAAACCGCTATGATGAAGTGGGTTTGTTCTCCGGCATACTGTTCTGTGCGGACTGCGGCAGCGTGATGTATCAGCAGCGATACCAGACGGACAAGCGCAAGCAGGACTGTTATATCTGCGGCAACTACAAGAAACGCACCCATGACTGTACGGCGCACTTTATCCGCACCGACCTCTTGACCGCTGGTGTACTCTCCAATCTGCGGAAAGTGACCAGCTATGCGGCAAAGCATGAAGCCCGGTTTATGAAACTCTTGATTGAGCAGAACGAGGACGGGGGCAAACGCAGGAACGCCGCCAAGAAAAAGGAACTGGAAGCCTCCGAGAAACGCATAGCCGAGTTATCCGCTATCTTCAAGCGGCTGTATGAGGACAGCGTGACCGGGCGCATATCAGACGAGCGTTTCACAGAGCTGTCGGCAGACTATGAAGCAGAACAACGGGAGCTGAAAGAAAGAGCCGCTGCTATCCAAGCGGAGCTTTCCAAAGCACAGGAAGCCACCGTGAACGCAGAAAAGTTTATGAATGTTGTTCGGCGGCATACCAGCTTTGAAGAACTTACCCCTACTCTGTTGCGGGAGTTTGTAGAGAAAATCGTTGTGCATGAGTGCAGCTATGACGAGAACAAGACCCGCAGACAGGACATTGAGATTTATTATTCTTTTGTTGGCAAGGTGGACTTGCCCGAATAACCGCCCGACCTATCCGACACAAGAGCTAAGTGCCGGATAGGAACGGCAAAATTTTTTACATTTCTATTGCTTCTTTATCACACATTAGCAAAATCACAGGGCATGAAGCAGCTTATGGCGGGCGGCGGCGTTGCCTTGATCGGCGGCGTTCTCGTCCCCCTGCTCAAAGGGCTGTTCGGTTAAGCGGCGGTAATGTCCTATGCAGAGCATACTTGACGCGATTAACGAATGGATCAAGGAAATCCTGATCGGAGCGATCAACGGAAATCTGTCAACTATGTTCGGGGACGTAAACGAAAAGGTCGGTACGATTGCCGCCGAGGTAGGCAAGACCCCGCAGGGGTGGAACGCAAGCATATTTTCCATGATACAGACGCTATCGGAAAATGTGATCGTCCCCATTGCGGGGCTTGTTATTACCTACGTTCTATGCGTGGAGCTTATCAGCATGGTAACGGAAAAGAACAATATGCACGACATCGACACGTTCATGTTCTTCAAGTGGTTTTTCAAAGCGTTCGTTGCGGTGTTTATCGTCACGCATACCTTTGACATCACTATGGCGGTATTCGACATGGCGCAGCACATTGTTTCCGGCGCGGCGGGCGTGATCGGCGGCAGCACCAGCATTGATGTTGCCGCCGCACTCTCGTCCATGCAAGCCGGACTTGACGCAATGGAAATCCCCGAACTGCTCTTGCTTATGCTCGAAACAAGCCTTGTCAGCCTTTGCATGAAAATCATGTCGGTGCTGATAACGGTTGTTTTGTACGGGCGTATGATTGAGATTTACCTGTACTGCTCCGTATCGCCTATCCCATTCGCCACCATGACAAACCGGGAATGGGGGCAAATCGGAAACAACTACTTAAAAGGCCTGTTTGCCCTCGGCTTTCAAGGCTTCCTCATTATGATATGCGTCGGCATTTACGCGGTTTTGGTAAACAACATGGTTATAGCGGACAATCTGCACACCGCGATATTCTCCATCGCAGCCTATACGGTGCTGCTTTGCTTTAACCTTTTGAAATCCGGCGCACTGGCAAAATCATTATTCCATGCACATTAAAAAGGAGGTTTTCCATCACCAAGAAATACAGCGTTATTTACGCAGATCCCCCGTGGCGGTATGAACGGAGCAAGGTGCAGGGCGCAGCGGAAAAGCACTATCCCACCATGGGCATTGACGAGCTGTGCGCCCTGCCTGTGCCGGAGCTGGCGGCGAAGGACTGCGCCCTGTTTTTGTGGGCGACCTTTCCGCAGCTTCCCGAAGCTCTGCGGCTGATCCGCGCATGGGGCTTTCGGTATCGGACGGTGGCGTTCGTTTGGCTCAAACGTAACCGCAAAAGCCCGTCCTGGTTTTACGGTATGGGCTATTGGACGCGCAGCAACGCGGAAATCTGTCTGCTGGCGACCAAGGGCAAACCCAAGCGGCAGTCGGCGGGCGTACATCAGTTTCTTATCAGCCCCATAGAGCAGCACAGCAAAAAGCCGGATGCAGCGCGGGAAAAAATCGTTGCCCTTATGGGGGATTTGCCCCGTATTGAGCTGTTTGCCCGACAGAAAACGCCGGGGTGGGATATATGGGGCAACGAACTCCCAAACAGTATTGAAATGTAACGAAAGGAGATTTTTCTATGGCGTATGTACCCGTTCCCAAAGACCTGTCCCGCATAAAGACAAAGGTTGCCTTTAACCTTACCAAAAGGCAGCTCATATTCTTTGCGGCGGCACTCCTTGTAGGACTGCCGCTTTTCTTTTTACTCAAAGACAGCGCGGGGACAAGCCTTGCGGCGTTCGTGATGATCCTCGTTATGCTGCCCTGCTTTCTATTCGCCATGTATGAAAAGCACGGGCAGCCCCTTGAAACGCTGATTAAGAACATCATACAGACAAAATTTATCCGTCCGAAAGAAAGACCCTATCAGACGGAAAACTTCTATGCCGTCCTCGAACGGCAAAGACAACTTGAAAAGGAGGTATCGGCTATTGTCAACAGCAAACGCAAAACACGCAGGAAACAGGCGTAAGCTCACCCGCGCCGAGAAAAAGGAAATCGCCGCCCTGATCCGAGCGGCAAAGGGCGACGGAAAGGCGCACACCGCGCAGCAGACCATACCGTATCTTGCCATGTACCCGGACGGTATCTGCAAGGTTACGGAAAAGAAATACTCCAAGAGCATCGCCTACGACGACATCAACTATCAGCTTGCGCAGGCAGACGATAAGACCGCCATTTTTGAAAACTGGTGCGACTTTCTCAACTATTTTGACGCGACCGTTAGTGTGCAGCTTTCCTTTATCAACCGGGGAACGCGCAGCGGCGGCGCGGAGGAGGTCGTTGCGATCCCCGCGCAAAACGACGCTTTCAATTCCATCCGCACCGAATACGCGGATATGCTGAAATATCAGCTTGCAAAGGGCAACAACGGCTTTGTAAAGTCAAAGTACATTACCTTTTCCGTGGAAGCGGACAATCTGAACGCGGCAAAGGCGCGGCTTGCCCGTATTGAAACCGACATACTGAATAATTTTAAGGTGCTGGGCGCAGCCGCCCGCCCCATGACGGGCTATGAACGGCTGGAAGCCCTGCACAGCGTATTCCACCCGGAGGGAGAACCGTTCCGTTTCTCTTGGGACTGGCTCACCCCGTCGGGGCTTACCACAAAGGACTTTATCGCCCCGTCCTCGTTCCGTTTCGGCGAGGGCAGATATTTCCGCATGGGACGCAAAATCGGCGCGGTCAGCTTCCTTGAAATCCTTGCGCCGGAGCTGAACGACCGTATGCTTGCGGACATTCTTGACCTTGAAACGGGGATCGTCGTCAATCTCCACATCAAGAGCATCGACCAGACCGAAGCCATCAAGACCATCAAGCGCAAGATAACCGACCTTGACAAAATGAAAATCGAGGAACAAAAGAAAGCGGTACGCAGCGGCTACGATATGGACATCATCCCCTCTGACCTTGCCATGTTCGGCGGCGAAGCGAAAAACCTCTTGCAGGACTTACAGAGCCGCAACGAGCGAATGTTTCTCCTGACTTTCCTTGTGGTCAATATGGCGGACACGAAGCGAAAGCTGGAAAATGACATATTCGCAGCGGCGGGCATCGCGCAGAAATACAACTGCGCTCTCACCCGCCTTGACTATCAGCAGGAAGCGGGCTTACTGTCGAGCGTACCTATCGGAGAAAACCTGATCCCCATCCAGCGGGGGCTTACCACATCAAGCACCGCGATTTTCATTCCCTTTATCACGCAGGAGCTTTTTCAGGAGGGCGCGGCACTCTATTACGGGCTAAATGCCCTGTCAAGCAATATGATCCTCTGTGACCGCAAGCGGCTTAAAAACCCTAACGGCCTGATCCTCGGCACCCCCGGAAGCGGCAAGAGCTTTGCGGCGAAGCGGGAAATCACAAACGCTTTTCTCATTACCGACGACGACATCATCATCTGCGACCCGGAAGCGGAGTATTACCCCCTTGTGCGCCGCCTGCACGGACAGGTGATCCGCATTTCCCCCACAAGCACCCAGTATGTCAACCCTATGGATATTAACCTCAATTACAGCGAGGACGACAACCCCCTTGCGCTGAAAAGTGACTTTCTCCTTTCCCTCTGTGAGCTTGTCATCGGCGGCAAGGAGGGGCTGATGCCCGTGGAAAAGACCGTCATTGACCGCAGCGTAAGAAACGTGTACCGCCCGTTTTTAGCCGCCCCCGACCCGGCGAAAATGCCGATCCTCGGCGATCTTTACGACGAGCTTTTAAGACAGCCGGAGCCGGAAGCGGCGCGGGTGGCGGCGGCATTGGAGCTTTACGTTTCGGGCAGTCTGAATGTCTTTAACCACCGTACCAATGTGGAGCTTTCAAACCGCCTTGTCTGCTTTGACATCAAGCAGCTTGGGAAGCAGCTTAAAAAGCTGGGGATGCTCATTGTGCAGGATCAGGTGTGGAACAGAGTAACCATAAACCGGGCTGAAAAGAAATCCACCCGCTACTACATGGACGAGTTTCATTTGCTCCTCAAAGAGGAACAAACCGCCGCCTATTCCGTGGAGATTTGGAAGCGCTTTCGTAAATGGGGCGGGATCCCAACCGCCATCACGCAGAATGTCAAAGACCTTTTGAGCAGCCGCGAAGTTGAGAATATCTTTGAGAACAGCGATTTTGTCCTCATGCTCAATCAGGCGCAGGGCGACCGGGAAATCCTTGCAAGGCAGCTCAATATCTCCCCGCAGCAGATGAAATACGTTACCCATACCGAAGCGGGCGAGGGGCTGATCTTCTACGGAAACGTGGTGCTGCCTTTCCTTGACCGTTTTCCGCAAAATACCGAGCTATACCGGGTAATGACGACCCGCCCGGAGGAAGTGGGCGGCACATGAGATTAGACACCATCATCAACCGCGACGCGCTGTGCGCCCTGCGGGAGCTGCCCGCCGAGAGCGTCCATTGCTGCGTCACAAGCCCGCCCTACTACGCCCTGCGGGATTACGGCATGGACGCGCAGATCGGGCGGGAGGACACGCCGGAGCAGTACATCGCAAGGCTTGTCGAGGTTTTCCGTGAGCTGAAACGGGTGCTGCGCCCGGACGGTACGTTTTGGCTGAACATTGCCGATACCTACTGCGGCACAGGCAGCAAGGGAGCCTACACCGACCCGAAAAACCCGAAAGGCAGAAACGGGCAGAGCCTATCCCTTGCAAGACGGGCGGCAGGCTGCAAGCAAAAGGATTTAATCGGTATTCCGTGGCTTTTAGCCTTTGCCCTGCGCTCTGACGGGTGGTATCTGCGCAGCGCGATTATTTGGCAGAAGGACAACCCCATGCCCGAAAGTGTGCGGGACAGACCGAGCCGCTGCTATGAGAACGTCTTTTTGCTTACGAAGTCAAAGAGCTATTACTATGACGCCGCCGCCATTGCGGAACCCATCGCCCCCACCACGGCGGCGCGATACCGGGGCGGGCGCAGCGCGGGACACAAATACGACGGCGAGGTACCCGGACAGGGTAAGGTGCAGGGCATCAACCGGGCGCGGACAGGCGGCTACTACGATGAAGCCCTCATGCCGACCACGCGGAATAAGCGGGACGTGTGGCATATCAACACCGTACCCTACAAGGGCGGGCATTTCGCCGCGTTCCCGCCGAAGCTGGCGGAAACCTGCATTTTGGCGGGCTGTCCCAAGGGCGGCATTGTGCTTGACCCGTTTTTCGGCAGCGGCACGACGGGGCTTGCGGCAAAAAGCCTTGACCGCCATTACATCGGCATTGAACTGAACTATGACTATTGCACCCTTGCAAGGGCGCGGATCGGAGGTGAAACGAATTGAGCAAAAAGCTGAAACCCCGCGATAAAGTTACGCAGAAAATGAGCCGGGACGGGCTTATCGAGGTCAACGAAACCGCAGGCACCGCCGAGCTGGTCAGCGGGCGCGAGCAGGACGCGGATTTTTCCAAGAAGCCCGAACAGGCGGCGCAGGAAGCAGCGCAGCAGCTTCCGCACCCATCCGGCGGCGCGGCAGCTCGTCCCCATACCCCGGAGCTTTCCCCGAAGCGGGACGACGCCGCAGCCGAGCGTGTTTTGGAGCATATCGACGCCGCCCATACCCGCGCAGCATCCAAAAAGGCGATAAAGCGGGCGCAGCAGGAAGCGGCGGCAAAAACAAAGACCTCACGCCTGCAATTCACCGAGGAAGAACGGGCGACGCCGGAGCTTCAAAAGGCGATCCGCAAATCGGAAAGAGCCGCCAACCGCTTGGACGAAGCGTGGGCGGCTATTCCGAAAAAGAAAGTCTTGACAAAAGAGCGCACCTTTGACGAAGCCGCAGGCAAGGGCAAAACCCGCCTGCGCTTTGAGGAAAAGGAAAAACCCATACCGGGCGGCAGGCAGCAGCATAACCCCCTCTCCCGCCCTATGCAGGAGGTCGGCGTTTTCGTCCACAATAAGATACATTCCGTTGAAAAGGACAACTCCGGCGTGGAGGGAGCGCACAAGAGCGAGGAATTAGCCGAGCGCGGAATCCGGGCGGGGGCGCGGCAGGTGCGAAAGAGCCGCCGCAGCCGCAAGCTGAAACCCTACCGGGCGGCGGCAAAAGCGGAAAAAGCCGCGTTCAAGGCAAACGCCGATTTTCAGTATCAAAAGGCGCTGCACGACAACCCGCAGCTTGCCGCGTCTAACCCCGTTTCCCGGTTTTGGCAGAAGCAGCAGATCAAGCGGCAGTATGCAAAGGCGGTACGAACGGGCGGCGCAAAATCCGCAAGGAAAGCCGCAGAAAACACCCGCAAGGCGGCGAAGAAAACCGCCGAAGCGACGAAAAAGACCGTCGCCTTTGTAGGGCGGCATTGGAAAGCCTTTCTGATTGCCGGGTGTGCGCTGCTCCTGCTTATCATGCTGATGTCCGCAATTTCCTCCGGCTCTGCTCTTTTTTCGGGGCTTGTCAACGGCGTAATCGGAACCTCTTACACATCGGAGGACAGTGACCTTGTAGCGGTGGAAAACAATTATGCGGCAAAGGAAAACGATCTGCAAAGCAGGATAGACAATATCGAGCGCGATTATCCGGGCTATGACGAATACCGCTACGACCTTGCGTACATCGGGCATAATCCCCATGAATTAGCATCCTACCTGACCGCCCTGTTGCAGACATACACCCCGCAAAGCGCACAGGCAGAGCTTGACCGCATTTTCAATCTGCAATACAAGCTGACCGTCACGGAAGAAATCGAGGTGCGCTACCGCACGGAACGGCGCACAGGCAGCTACACGGACGCGGAGGGCAACACCCATACCTATACCTACACCGTTGAAGTCCCCTATAACTATTACATTCTCAATGTAACGCTGACGAACAGACCCATATCCTCTTTTGTATCGGAGCTTCTAACGCCGGAGCAGCTTGAAATGTACCGTGTCTATTTGCAAACAAGCGGCAACAAACCCCTCGTTTTTGGCGGCGGCTCTGCGGACACTTCCGCGTCCGAGGATTTAAGCGGCGTACAGTTTGTAAACGGTACGCGCCCCGGCAACACCGCCCTTGTGGATATAGCGAAGTCGCAAGTCGGCAATGTAGGCGGTGCGCCTTACTGGAGCTGGTACGGCTTTGACAGCCGCGTGGCTTGGTGCGCCTGCTTTGTGTCCTGGTGCTACGGACAGGCTGGACTTTCCGAGCCGCGCTTTGCGGGCTGTCAGTCGCAGGGCGTTCCGTGGTTTACCTCTCACGGGCAATGGGGCGCGAGGGGTTATGAGAATATCGCTCCCGGCGACGCCATCTTTTTTGATTGGGATTTAGACGGCAGCGCAGACCATGTAGGTATCGTAATCGGCACAGACGGAAGCCGCGTTTACACCGTGGAGGGTAATTCCGGCGACGCCTGCAAAATCAGAAGCTATCCTCTTGATTACGCCTGTATCAAGGGCTATGGGCTGATGAATTGGAATTAAAATTTGAAAGGAGTTTTGACAGTATGACAAACAGCAAAATTGACCGCATTGAAAAGGAAATGCAGAGAACGAGGGAGAAGATCAGCGAGTATCAGAACAGGCTGAAAGAGCTTGCAATGCAGAAAACCGAAGCGGAAAATCTGCAAATTATCTCTCTTGTGCGCTCCATGCGCCTGACCCCCGCCGAGCTTACCGCCCTGCTTTCCGGCGAGCCGATCCCCGGCATTGCCGCCGCAGGGACAGACTACATGGAACAGGAGGAAATCGAAGATGAAGAATAAAGGCTTTTTCAAAACAGCCGCCGCCCTGCTTGCCGCCCTTGTCCTCTTGGGCGGCTTTTCTGTTACCGCCTATGCAGGCGGCGGTGAGGACATTCCCACCAACGACAGCGGCGTGATCGTAGAAACCGAGCCGCAGCCCCTTACGCCGGATGGTAATCTGTCGCTGATTGACGACATTGAGGGAGAAGCCGCCGAGGACAAGCAGTTTATCATTGTGCAGAGCAAAAACGGCAACTACTTTTACATCATCGTTGACCGCGCCGCCGAGGGCAAAAACACCGTACATTTTCTCAATCAGGTGGACGAAGCCGACCTGATGGCGCTCATGGAGGACGGCAGCGGCAAGGCGCAGGCTCCCGCCGTTTGCACCTGTAAGGACAAATGCAAGGCGGGCGCAGTCAATACCGCTTGCCCGGTATGCTCTGTCAATATGACCGAATGTGCAGGCAAGGAAGCCGTGCCGGAGCCGGACGATGCGCCGCCGGAGAAAGAAAAAAGCAATGCGGGCGGGCTTGTGATCTTCCTTGTCGTTACCCTGCTTGCCGGTGGCGGCGCGTTCTACTACTTTAAGATTATGAAGCCGAAGCAGGGTATCAAGGGCGACACCGACCTTGACGATTTCGATTTTGACGATTACGACGAGGACGCGCCGGAAGCAGGCAGCGAGGAACAGGAGGACGAGGAATGAGGTTAGTCATTGCAGAGAAGCCGAGTGTAGCGGCGGCACTTGCCGCCGCCCTTGGCGTAAAGAACAAAAAGGACGGATATATGGAGGGCGGCGGCTACCTCATTTCATGGTGCGTGGGGCATTTGGTGGAGCTTGCGGAAGCCGCCGCCTATGGGGAGCAGTACAAAAAGTGGAGCTATGACAGCCTGCCGATCCTGCCGCAGCCGTGGCAATATACCGTATTCAAAGACAGGCAAAAGCAGTTCAAAATCCTAAAAGACCTCATGCGCCGCAGCGACGTTTCCGAGGTTGTCAATGCCTGCGACGCAGGGCGCGAGGGCGAGCTGATTTTTCGCCTTGTCTACCATGCGGCGGGGTGCGATAAGCCCTTTTCCCGCCTTTGGATTTCCTCTATGGAGAAAAGCGCAATCAAAAAGGGCTTTGCGGAGCTGAAACCCGGCGAAGCGTATGACGCGCTCTATGCGTCCGCGTTATGCCGCGCAAAAGCGGACTGGATCATCGGCATCAACGCCACACGCCTTTTCTCCGTCCTTCACGGCAAAACTCTAAACGTGGGGCGCGTTCAGACGCCGACCTTAAAAATGCTTGCAGACCGGGACGCGGCGATCACCTCTTTCAAGAAAGAAACCTACCATATCGTCCGTCTTGATGTGGGCGGCGCGGAAGCGGCAAGCGCAAGGATCTCCGACGCCGCAGATGCGGAAGCCCTCAAAACGGCTTGCGAAGCGTCGCAGGCCGTGTGCATTTCGGTGAGACGTGAGAGGAAAACCGAGCAGCCGCCCCGCCTGTTCGACCTTACGGGCTTGCAGCGGGAAGCCAACCGCATTTACGGTTACACCGCAAAACAGACCCTTGACCTTGCACAAGCCCTTTACGAAAAGCGGCTGCTTACCTACCCGCGAACGGACAGCAATTATCTGACCGACGACATGGGCGATACGGCGGTGCATATCGCCGCGCTGCTTGTCGGCAAGCTGCCCTTTATGAAAGGCGCAGACTTCACGCCCGATGTTTCCCGGACGCTTGACAGCAAAAAGGTGTCCGACCACCACGCCATTATTCCGACAATGGAGCTTGCGAAAGCAGACCTTGCCGCGCTGCCGGAAAGCGAAAGAAATATCCTCACCCTTGCCGGGGCGCGTCTGCTGTTCGCCGCCGCCGAGCCGCACGTTTTTGACGCGGTAACGGCGGTGTTTTCCTGTGCCGATACCGAGTTTACGGCAAAGGGAAAGACGGTTCTTTGCGACGGGTGGAAAGAGCTTGAACGACGCTACCGGGCGACGCTGAAAGGAAAGCCCGACGCCGAGGGCGACGAGGAAAACGAGCTTATTTTAGATGCGCCGACCTTTGCCGAGGGACAGAGCTTTGACAGTCCAGCCGCAAGAGTTACGGCGCACGACACGCAGCCCCCGAAGCCGCACACGGAAGCAAGCCTGCTTTCGGCTATGGAACGCGCCGGAAGCGCGGACACCGACCCGGACGCAGAACGTAAGGGGCTTGGCACTCCCGCTACCCGCGCCGCTGTGATTGAAAAGCTGGTCAAATCCGGCTTTGTGCAGCGCAAGGGCAAACAGCTTATCCCAACCCAAAAGGGCAACAACCTTGTTTGCGTTCTGCCCGATACGCTGACCTCTCCGCAGCTTACCGCCGAATGGGAAAACGCTCTGACGCAGATTGCAAGGGGCGCAGCCGAGCCGGAGGACTTCATGCGGGGCATTGAAGAAATGGCGCGGGAGCTGGTGAAAGCCTATCCGTTTCTTTCCGAAAATCAGAAAGACCTGTTCAAAGAGGAAAAGACGGTGATCGGCAAATGCCCCCGCTGCGGCGGGAATGTCTGCGAGGGCAGGAAAAACTACTACTGCGAAAAGAAGGGCTGCGCCTTTGTCATGTGGAAAAACGACCGCTTTTTCGAGGAACGCAAAACCGCCTTTACCCCGAAAATCGCCGCCGCGCTGCTTGCGGGCGGCAGGGCGAAGGTCAAAAAGCTGTATTCCCCGAAAACGGGTAAAACCTATGACGGAAGCATTGTATTAGCCGATACGGGCGGGAAATACGTCAACTACCGTATCGAGCTTGCGAGGGACAAAGAACTTACGCAGCAAGCATAGGAAAGGGGTACCCTTTCCGTAAAATCCCCGTTCTGACGCTACGCGCAGAATGGGAATTTTGCTTGTTGGGAAGTTTCCCAAACCCTCTGTAACGATGAAAGGAGGCGTAAGCCGTGCAGAACAGACCGAAAGCAGAGCTGACCGCCGCCCTGATGCTTCTTGATACCCGCAGTATATCATTTGATATGCGGGAAATCGACAACCGCCGCTTTATGTTCTCCCCGCAGGCGGGAGAGCTGATTTTAGGCAGACAGTACAGGGGCGGGCTGTTATACAAAAGCCATGCCGAGGAACACTTTGACAGCGGGGCGAAAGCCCCTTTCGACAGCTTTATCCGGGGCTGGATCGGCACAGGCAGGGACTACCCGGACGGTGTTATCCACTTCGCCCCGAATATTGGTACAGACAATATCACCGCCTTTGACAATGCGTTTTCCACCCTGCAAATGTTCAGCGAAAACGGCGCGTCGGGAGATACCGTCGTGCGCGGCTTTGGGCGCAAGTGGGAGCAGCCGCTAAAAGACATCATCACACCAACAAAAGAAAGGAGCAAAACCGTGAGCGAACAGGAAAAGAATTATTCCAGCTATGATTTTGACAGGCTGGAAGTAGCAAAAAAGCTGGTAATTGAGCGAAGCATCTATTTTGAAAGTGAGAAAGCGGACATTTCCGCGCTGACCGGGCTTTCTCTTGCGGAGCTGACACAGCTGCGGCAGGAGAGCGCGGCGGCGGAGCAGGCTGTATTTGACAGGCTGAAAACGGAGGCAGCCGCATGGGAGCAGCAGGCGGGCAACACCCGCTTTCTTGAAAAAGCCATCGAATATGTGCAGACGCCGCCCGTCAAGCACACATCCAACAAATGGGAGAAAACGGATTATGAATGGCAGCTCCGCAGCAACGCAGTCTATCAGATGCGCTATCATGTCTATGAAAACACCCGCTATGACAGACAGGCGCAAAAATCCGTGCCGTATTCATGGAGCCTGACATGGAGTGTCTACACCAACGGACCGAACCATGGACAAAACGTAAAAATCGCCGGACAGGAGCGCAAGACCTTTTCAGACAAGGCGGCAATGGAAAAATACCTTGCCGGACGCATCAAGGCATACGACCGCCTGTTTACCGAGACTATGCCGCCCGTTCCGAAAGAATACGCGGAGCCATTCAAGGTGAATGGGCTGCTGCTTCCGGGTTATGCCATTGAGGGCGAGCCGCCGCAGCACACCGCGCCCCAACAGGCAGCGCAGCCGACGCGCCCTGACCCGGAAAAGGTGGAGATGGATGCTATCGGCACAAGGCAAGCGGCGACGCTTACCACAGAGCCGCCGCAGCCGCAGCCC
>ERZ773130.2721-NODE-2721-length-12790-cov-2.402356_pt1 | contig 12790 bp, 17 predicted proteins | sample MGYA00511919_ERZ773130 | MGnify/ENA primary metagenome ERZ773130 (study PRJEB29015, sample SAMEA2737851) | human gut metagenome | biome: human gut; feature: human-associated habitat; material: faeces | place: China | collected 2012 ...
GGGAGACGCAAGATTTTGCGTCTCTACTGGCGGAGCGGTACGATGACGGACGGGGAAAGCACCTGAAATGAGGCGCGGTATGGCATTCATGGCATGAATATGAAATAAAAAAAGCGTCACAACCAAGCCTTCATAAAAAACAGACATGGTTGTGACGGACTGTAGAATGAGCAGTCTTATGCTCAGAGCTCCTCGTTCTCAGGACGGAGCTTACGCACAGTTTCGGCAGCACGCCACATTTCCATCTCACGCATAGCCTTCAGTTCGGCGTTGAGTTTCTCACGATAGTCGGGCTGCGAGTTGCTGTCGATGGAGATCTGCGCCTCGTTGCCTGTCTTCACGGAAAGATAAAGCCACTCCATGACAGGCTTTATAGCGTCGCGGAAACGGGGTGCCCAGTCGAGCGCGCCACGTTGTGCGGTGGTGGAGCAATTGGCGTACATCCAGTCCATTCCCTTAGCCGCGAAGAGCGGCATGAGGCTCTGGGTGAGTTCCTCCACAGTCTCGTTGAAAGCCTCCGACGGTGAATGTCCGTGCTCGCGCAGCACCTCATACTGCGCCTCGAGCAGTCCTTCGATGGCACCCATGAGCGATCCGCGCTCACCGGTAAGGTCGCTTGTAGCCTCGCGCTGGAACGTTGTCTTGAACAGATAGCCCGCGCCTATGCCTATGCCGAAGGCTATAGCCTTGTCCTCCGCCCTGCCCGACGCATCCTGATATACGGCATACGAGCAGTTCAGTCCGCGTCCCTCGAGGAACATCGAGCGCAGCGACGTGCCCGAGCCTTTGGGCGCAACCATCATCACATCGACATCATCAGGCGGCACAACGCCCGTGCGGTCGTTCCACGTGATGGCGAATCCGTGCGAGTAATAAAGAGTCTTGCCAGCCGTGAGATAAGGTTTCACCTTAGGCCATACGGCTATCTGTCCGGCGTCAGACAGCAGCATGCATATTATCGTACCCTTGTCGGCAGCCTCCTCTATGGAGAACAGCGTTTTACCTGGGACCCATCCGTCCTCCACAGCCTTGTCGTATGTCTTGCCCTGACGCTGCCCCACAATCACGTTGAATCCGTTGTCGCGCAGGTTGCATGCCTGTCCGGGACCCTGAATGCCATAGCCCAGAACCGCTATGGTCTCGTTCTTGAGCACTTCGCGTGCCTTTTCCAATGAAAACTCTTTGCTGGTGACAACTGTTTCCAACACGCCACCGAAATTCAATTCTGCCATATATTCAACTTGTTTTTATGCAACCCGAAGGCCACGGTTTATTATATTATTTCATCAAACGGGGTGGCAAATATAGCAATTTATAAGCTATCAGCCAAATATTCTGTCACTTTTTCATAAATTTAATCTTACAACGGCATGTCTCCGACTCCTTTTCCGCGTCGCCGGAGAGCCTTGTCACGCGCACGCAATACTCACTTTCACCGGTCTGTTCAAGATAAATGTTGAGCCGGTCGCCCATGTATGCCTCCGCAACATAGGCAATGTCGATGCGGCGTATGTCGTTGCCTCGATACCACCCGATGTCCCACAGGTCGAGAATATGCTCTATATATTTCACACTGTTGAAGTGTCCGTTAACGTCAACGTCGCTGTAGCGAGCCTCGACGGTACGCACCGGCTCAGCCACGGCGTCCATTTTCACGCGCGAGGGCGGCTCTATGGGACACGGCGTCACATCGTCGACATACCCGGCAATGAGTCCGTCGCGCACAGCCATTATGTCAACCGGCTGCCGCGTCACGGTGTCGATCATCGCCCATATGCTCCTTCCATATCCGCACAGCCGTCCACCGCTGTCCCTCACGGCATAGTTGCGGCTTGTGAAATAGCGTTTCACATTCTCCACCCATGTGCTTACGGTGATGGTGTCGTAAGCCTCCGGCATGCGTTCCATCTCCATGACGAGGCGCGAGAGCACCCATGTGCGGTGTAAAGGATTGAGGAAGTTCATACCGAATCCCCTGTCGTTGGAGTGGAAGTCGGCTGCATTGAGCAGACTGTTTCCCAGATGTCCGAGGAACATACGGTGTGAGAAATCGCAGTGGAAAGGCTCCACCAGAAAATCATAATTACCTATCTTACTCTTCATTTCCATTGTCGTCGTTGTATTTCTGCCTGTGAAGATAGTCAGCCGCAGGCTCGTCGAAGCTCCTTGTCACGGCTATCCTGCCCGAGCGGCTGTATTGCAGCAGACATCCGAACTTGCTCAGACAATAATAGAGGTCGGTGACATCCTCGGTCAGTCCGGCATACTGCACGGTGCTGTAAGTAGGGTTCACCTCCATCATACGCGCCCCGTGCCTCCGTATGGTGCGCGATATCTCCGGATTGTCGAGCAGTTTCGGAGTGGATATCTTGTAGAGTCCCACCTCATGGATGAACAGTTCGTCGTCGCGGTAGAAGTCAGCCTTCACCACGTCTATCTTCTTCTCGATGAGCTTTGTTATCTTCTGTATCTGCTCCTCGTCGCTCCATGCCGTGATGGTGTACTTGTGTATGTCGCGTATGCTCGACGCTGACACGTTGAGACTCTCTATGTTTATCTGGCAGCGCGTGAACACTGAGGTTATCTGATTGAGTATTCCGGCGAGGTTCTCAGAATAAACAAGCAATGTATATAAGTTTTTCTCCATTTCCTTCCTGTTGATAGTTATTTTATTTCAAGGAGCATCTCGTCGACGCTGCAGCCCGGCGGCGTCATCGGCAGGACATTGTCCTCCTCCCTCACGGCGCACTCGAGCACGTAAGGTCCGGGCGTCGAGAGCATGCGTGCGACAGCGTCGTGCAGCGCGTCACGCTCCGTAACGACGGCGTAAGGTATGCCATATCCCCGGCAGACGTGCTCGTAAGAGGGGTTGAGCATGTGTGTGAAGGAGTAGCGTCTGTTGAAAAACATGTACTGCCACTGGCGCACATTGCCCAGAAAACTGTTGTTGAGCAGTATTATCTTAACGGGTGCCTGCTGTTCCATTATGGTGCCGAGCTCCTGTATGCTCATCTGGAATCCGCCGTCGCCTGTGAAAAGACACACCGTGCGATGAGGCGCTCCGAACGTCGCTCCCACAGCCGCCGGCAGTCCGAACCCCATAGTGCCGAGTCCGCCGCTGGTGACGACGCTCCGCTTGGAGTTGTATCTGAAGTAACGGCACGAGAACATCTGGTTCTGCCCCACATCGTTCACGAGCACCGCGTCGCCGCCTGTCGCCTCAGCCACGGCATTGACCACCTCGCCCATAAGCAGCGGACCGTCGTGCGGATGTATGGCAGGCTGTATGACACGGGCATCCTCCTCGTCGGCGAGCGGGCGGAAACTGTCTATCCACTCACGGTGACTGTTCTTCTCGAGCAGCCTTGTCACGGCAGGCAGCGACATCTTGCAGTCGCCCAGCACCGCCACATCTGTCTTCACGTTCTTGTCTATCTCGGCGTTGTCGATGTCGAAATGTATTATCTTAGCCTGTCGGGCATAGGTGTCGAGACGCCCCGTCACGCGGTCGCTGAACCTCATTCCGATGGCAATGAGCACGTCGCACTGCTGCTCCTTGACGTTTGGCGCATAGCTGCCGTGCATGCCGAGCATGCCCATATTGAGCGGATGGCCCGACGGCAGAGCCGAGAGTCCGAGCAGCGTGCGCGCCGCCGGTATGTCAGCTTTCTCAAGAAACTCCACCAGCTCGTTGTGCGCGCCGCCCAGCTCGACGCCCTGTCCCACGAGGGCGAGCGGCCGGCGGGCAGAGTTGATGAGTGCGGCGGCACGCGCCACAGCCCCGTCGTCGAGCTTGGGGTAAGGCTCATAGCTGCGCACTGACGTCACCTTGACCGGTTTCCACTCCGTTGTTCCCACCTGCGCGTTCTTCGGGAAGTCGAGCACCACAGGTCCGGGACGTCCCGAACGGGCTATGTAGAACGCCTGACTGACAGCCCACGCAATGTCCTCGGGGCGTCTTATCTGATAGCTCCATTTGGATATAGGCTGCGCTATGCCCACGAGGTCGACCTCCTGAAAGGCGTCCGTGCCGAGCGCGCTTACGCCCACCTGTCCTGCTATGACCACTATGGGAGTGGAGTCCATCATGGCGTCAGCCACTCCGGTGAGAGTGTTCGTGGCGCCGGGACCGCTCGTGACCAGACACACGCCCACCTCACCGCTCACACGGGCATATCCCTCCGCGGCATGGGCAGCCCCCTGCTCGTGGCGCACGAGCACATGGTTGAAGGCATGTCTGTCGCCTACTGTATAATCGTAAAGAGCGTCGAAAACCGGCATTATGGCTCCGCCGGGATAACCGAAGATGGTTTTCACCCCCTCGTTCTGCAGCGAGCGCATGAGCGCCTCCGCTCCTGTTATAATTTCCTTTGACATTTATATTCCTTTTTACTGAGCCGCGCGGCGTGTGATGGAAACGTCTTCCGTCCGCCAGCCCATTGTTTCTAATCTATCAATCTCACTCCTCCCTTGTCCGCCGAGCTTACGCTCCGCGCGTATGCCTTCAGCGCGCGGCTCACCTCGCGGGTGCGTCTCAATGGTCTCTGCGGGCGCGTCTGCAGCACGTCATCGGTGAGACGCACGTTTATGGAGCGCGAAGGTATGTCGATGTCGATGATGTCGCCGACCTGCGGATTTACCTTGTAGTCGGCAGCCTCTTCGAGGGTGATCTCCTCGTAAGGCTCATAGAGGTCCTCGGTGCGGACGACCGTTTTGCGCACGTACATACGGATGGTCTTTTCCTCGCGGTTCGGCTCAACGTAAACGTTGTCGGTCATGCCGTCGTTGTCGCGCTTGTAAGCGGTGATGAGTGCCTGACCTACGCGGTCGAGCATATAGTCCACCGGGATGCCCTTCTCTTTTTCGAGCTGTTCCAGGGCGTCAAAAAATTCTGCGTTCACCATTTTTTCCAATCCAACTCCTTTTTATATCTCGACCGCAAGACGAACTGCGGCAATGTCCTTCGGCTCAAATACGGTGCGCTCGCCGCCGATGTCGAGCGTTACCGCGCCGTTGTCGTAGCCTGCGAGGGTGCCCTCGATCTGCTTTGCGCCGTTCATGGCCTTGTACAGACCGACTTCCACCGTCTGACCCATGAACGCCTCGAAATGCTCAGGGCGCTTGAGACGGCGGGAAAGGCCCGCCGAGGATACGCACAGCGTGTAGGACGGCATATCGTCAAATTCCTTTGCGTCCAGCATGGGGTCAAGCGCGCGGGAGACCTGCTCACACTGGTCGATATTCACGCCCTCCGGGTGGTCCACTGTGACGGTCAGCATATACTGTCCGCCCTCTTTTTCAAATTCTACATCCCACAGAGAAACGCCGGCCTGTTCGCACAGGGGTCTGACCAGCTCTTCCACGCGGGCGACGATCTGCTTTGCCTGCAAAGCCGTCCCTCCTTCGGTTATCAGAAAATTTGTATAAGCAAAACGTAAGGAGTGGCACTTGGCCACTCCCTACGGTTACTTTCATTCTTACATTGATAGTATATCACGGTTCCCACGCTATTGCAAGCTTTTTCAAAAGAAAAGCATGGATTTCCGCCGTTAAAATGCACAAAATCGGACATGCAGGCGGCGAAAACGTGTCTATGTGATATTTCTGACCGGTCATTTCGGGTCGGTTACGATCTTGACCAGAGCGGTAACTGCCTTCGTGGAGGTGAACGTGATGGTATACTCGCCGTTGTTCGGCATCGTCATGCGTCTGGTCTGGCCTTCCGTGATGCTGTAGGTGAAACCGCCGCCATTGGAGGACTGCAGCGAGAAAGTAAACGCTGTATAGCCCGGCGTCGTAGCCAAAGCCTGAATTTCAACTACAGTACCCTTTGTAAGGTTAGGATGCCAATCCGGCAGAGTTGCCTTTTCTCCTGCCGGAATAGTCACCTCATACTTGTACTCGCCGATTCTCATCGGAACCGCTTCTTCGAATTTCTCGAACGTCCGTGCATCCTTCGCATATTTGTACTCTTCTTCGTTCGCCGGAACCTGTTCGCCAAATTTTTCGAACGTCCGTGCTTCCTTCGCGACCGACACATCTGCCGCTGCGGCGAAGATACCGCCGAGGCACGCTGCCGCAAGCAGAATGCTGAGCAGCTTTCTGAAGCTCTTTTTCATCGTTCTCCCTCCTTTGTCGGGATATATGGTGTGAAACGCGCCTTATCTGTATTTACAGTATACCATAAATTCGTTTCCCATCAATTAGCAATTCAAACAAAGAAGAGGGATATTTCTGTATATTCTGCGCAAAGCTGCGTAATTTCGCACGCTGCACTTTCGTTTTATCCTTATTTTACCTGTTCTGGACAAAATAAAAAGGTTATCCAATAAGCACGCTACTGGATAACCTTTTTGAAAATCATTTTTTCCCGAGCCTGCGCTCAGGTCGAGTCGTCAGTATCCGGTCGGATTACTTAACCAGCTCGATGATTGCCATCTCTGCGCAGTCGCCGCGGCGGGGGCCGATCTTTACGATGCGGGTGTAGCCACCGTTACGGTTAGCGTACTCCGGAGCGATCTCAGAGAACAGCTTAGCAACAACTGCTTCCTTGGTGACGTAAGCCATTGCCTGACGACGGGAAGCCAGAGTGTTCTTCTTGCCGAGGGTAATCATCTTCTCGGTCATCGGGCCTACTTCCTTAGCGCGAGCGAGGGTGGTCTCAACCTTGCCGTTCTCCAGCAGGTAGGTTACCAGCGCACGCAGCATAGCCTTACGATGGTCAGTAGGACGGCCGAGCTTGCGATTGTTAGCCATTCGTGTTTACCTCCAAATTAAAGTAAAAGCGGCGGCGCGGTAGAACGTACCGCCGCGTCAGTTCAGTTACAGTGCCTCACGGCACACAGTTTGTCCGTTTTCGGTAATCAAGCTGTTTCGCTTGCAGCTTCTGACGACGCCGCGGGCGGAAAGGCGAAGATTACTCCTCGGACTTTGCAAGATGCAGACCCATAGCCTCCAGCTTGCCGATGACCTCTTCCAGGGACTTGCGGCCCAGGTTACGAACCTTCATCATGTCCTCCTCGGAGGTATTGATGAGATCCTCTACCGTGTTGATGCCTGCGCGCTTGAGGCAGTTGAAGGAACGAACGGAGAAGTCAAGCTCCTCGATCGTCATTTCAAGCACCTTATCGTGCTGCGCTTCAGCCTTTTCAACAACGGTGGACTTGGAGCCGATCTCCTCGGACAGGTCTACGAACAGATCGAGGTGGTCGCGGAGAACCTTCGCGCCGAGCGAAACTGCGTCGCGGGCGGTGATGGTGCCGTCGGTCCAGATCTCGAGAGTCAGCTTGTCATAGTCGGTCAGGTCGCGTACACGGGTGTTTTCAACCGTGTAGTTCACCTTGTAGACCGGCGTGTAGATCGAATCCACCGGAATGACGCCGATGGAGGTCTGATGCTGCTTGTTCTTCTCAGCCGGAACATAGCCGCGGCCGGAAGTCATCGTGATCTCCATGGACAGACGCGCGTCGCTCATCAGGGTAGCGATGTGCAGGTCAGGATTCAGGATCTCAACCTCACCGTCCGCGTGGATGTCACCGGCCTTGACCTCGCCCTCGCCGGCAGCCTCGATGTAGACCGTCTTGGGGCCGTCGCAATGCAGCTTGGCAATGATGCCCTTGACGTTCAGCACGATCTCGGTTACGTCTTCCTTAACGCCCGGGATGGTGGAGAACTCGTGCTGTACGCCTGCAATCTTGATGCTGGACGCTGCCGTACCCGGCAGAGAAGACAGCAGAATGCGGCGCAGGGAGTTGCCCAGCGTGGTGCCATATCCGCGCTCCAGCGGCTCTACGACGAACTTGCCGTAGGAGCCGTCCTCGGCGAGCTGCTCACAGTCAATACGCGGTTTTTCGATTTCGATCATGTGGTACCCTCCTTCACGTTGGTTGGAAACTCTAAGCGGAACAGACGCAGCAGACGCCACGCCCGTTCCAAAAGCGAGGGTCTATTATTTCGAGTACAGCTCGACGATGAGGTGCTCAGCAACTTCGTAGTCGATGTCGTCACGTGCCGGCATTGCTACAACCTTGCCCTCAAAGGAGTCGTTTGCCTTCTCGATCCACTTCGGGCAAGCCTTCTTGCCGTTTTCCTCAAGCAGAGACTTGAACTTGGTGGTGGTGCGGGACTTCTCGCAAACTGCAACTACGTCGCCCGGCTTAACCTGGAAGGACGGGATGTTGACGCGCTTGCCGTTGACGGTGTAGTGGCCGTGGTTTACGAGCTGACGAGCTTCGCGGCGGGTGTTGCCGAAGCCCATGCGGAATACTACGTTGTCAAGGCGGCGCTCGAGCTCCTGGAGCAGGATCTCACCGGTGATGCCCTGCTTGCGCTCAGCCTTCTCGTAGTAATGATGGAACTGCTTCTCGAGAACGCCGTAGATAAACTTTACCTTCTGCTTCTCGTTGAGCTGCATGCCGTACTCAGACTGCTTGCGGCGAGTCTGCTTGGGCTGGCGCTTGGTAGACTTGGAGTAACCAAGTACCGCCGGGGAAAGACCAAGCGTCTTGCAACGCTTGAGAACGGGCTGGGTATTCTTAGCCATTTATTGGTTTCCTCCTTCTATTATACGCGACGACGCTTCGGCGGGCGGCAGCCGTTGTGCGGGATCGGGGTTACGTCCTTGATCATGGTAACCTCAAGGCCAGCGGCCTGCAGTGCACGGATAGCAGCCTCACGGCCGGAACCCGGGCCCTTAACATAAACTTCAACGGTCTTCAGGCCGTGCTCCATAGCAGCAGCGGCAGCGGTCTCAGCCGCGGTCTGAGCTGCGAACGGAGTGGACTTACGAGAACCACGGAAGCCCATCTCGCCGGAGGAAGCCCAGGAAATAGCGTTGCCGTTCAGGTCGGTAATCGTAACGATCGTGTTGTTGAAAGAGGAACGGATGTGAGCCGCGCCCTTCTCGATATTCTTGCGCTCGCGGCGACGAGTACGGGTCGCTGCGCCCTTCTTCTGTACCTTAGCCATTTATACGTTCCCCTCCTTACTTCTTCTTGTTCGCAATGGTCTTCTTCGGGCCCTTGCGGGTGCGTGCATTGGTCTTGGTGCGCTGACCGCGAACCGGAAGGCCGCGGCGATGACGCAGGCCGCGGTAGCAGCCGATCTCGACCAGACGCTTGATGTTCAGGCCGATCTCACGGCGCAGGTCACCCTCGACGTTGTAGTCGCGCTCGATGACTTCACGCAGCTTAGCAGCCTCTTCTTCGGTCAGGTCCTTGACGCGGGTATCCGGATTGATACCGGTCTTAGCAAGGATTTCGTTGGACGTCTTGCGGCCAATGCCGAAGACGTAGGTCAGGCCGATCTCCACGCGCTTCTCGCGGGGAAGGTCAACACCGGCAATACGTGCCATACTATTATAACCTCCATAGTTACACACTGAGGCGTGTTTGCAAACACAGTATAGGAGCCGCCTCCGCCCCTGCAGCGTCGCGCTCGCCGCGCGTGCTTGTCGTGTTCGCGTAAACCATGATCCGCGCCTCTGGGCGCGCATTTAATATAGAAACCGGCAAGCCGGTTTCATAAAAAGTACGAGCTTTGCCCGTGCTTTTTATTCCTCGACTCAGCCGCCTTGGGCGGCGTCATTTCGGTATCGAAAATCAGTTTCTACTGGAACTGATTTTCGTATATAGGGACTTTTTGAAAGTCCCTATAAAGCACCGAAGGTGCTTCTTAGCCCTGCTTCTGCTTGTGCTTCGGATTCTGGCAGATAACCATTACACGGCCCTTACGGCGAATGATCTTGCACTTCTCGCAGATCGGCTTTACAGACGGTCTTACCTTCATGTTGTTTTACCTCCATCAAGAATTTCTGGTGGGATGGGACACCGGGGAGACCCCGGCGACCACTGGTGCGCAGGTCACTTGCGAACCTCCGCCCGCTTTTATCACTTGGAACGCCAGGTGATACGACCGCGGGTCAGGTCGTAAGGCGACATCTGTACGGTGACCTTGTCGCCCGGAAGAATGCGGATAAAGTTCATGCGGAGCTTGCCGGAGATATGGGCCAGAATTTTATGGCCGTTCGGCAGCTCTACCTGAAACATAGCGTTCGGCAGCGCCTCTACGACGGTGCCTTCCAGCTCGATCACATCATCTTTTGCCATTGTTCGTTTCCCCTCCTCGGTCAAATGTTGTCCTCGTCCCCTGTCCAGAGGGCGAGCGCCTTGCGGATTTCACTGTTTGTCAGCCGGCTTCCGCTTTCGAGCCTCAGCCGGGTGCGCTCGTCGCACGGACCCTGACGGGAAACGTGCCTTGCGCGTTTGCGCTTCGGGTTTTCGGCCCGGCGCGCACGTCCGTTCGCCAGCAGAAGAAAATCCCCCTCCTCTGCGACGACCAGCATGAGTTCTCCCTTGTCCCTTCCGGTCAGAGAGAGAACGATGTCGGATGTCCGGACGTCAGACATCACAGTACCTCGCCGTCGATGCTTGTCAGGATCTCCGGCTCGCCATCCGTGATGGCAATGGTGTTTTCGTAGTGGGCGGAAAGTTTACCGTCCCGGGTCTTGACGGTCCAGCCGTCAGGCAGAACCTTGACCGCGTAAACACCCACATTGACCATCGGCTCAACCGCGACGACCATGCCGCGCTGCAGGCGGATGCCATGGCCGGGTTTGCCGTAGTTCGGAACCTCGGGACTCTCGTGCAGGTTTTCACCTACGCCGTGGCCGACATAGTCGCGGACGACCGAGAAGCCGTTCGCCTCGACGTATGCCTGAACGGCGGCGCCGATGTCGGAAACACGATAGCCCACACGGGCAAATTTAATACCTTCAAAGAAGCTCTGGCGTGTGACTGCGATGAGTTTCTTTGCTTCGTCGCTTACCTCTCCGCAGGGGATGGTAGCGGCGCAGTCACCGTGGTAGCCGCCGATGTAGGCGCCGACATCCACCTTGACGATGTCGCCCTCGCGGACGACGTGCGTCTTGGACGGAATGCCGTGAATGACCTCATCGTTGATGGACACACACGCACTTCCCGGAAAACCGCCGTAACCGAGGAACGAGGGCTTTGCGCCCGCGTCCTCGATGGTTTTGCGGACGATCCGGTCGATTTCTTCTGTAGTAACGCCCGGATGGACCGCGTCAGCCGCCGCCTTGCGCGCGAGCGCAGTGATTCGGCCGGCGACGCGCATCCGTTCGAGTTCTTTTTCTGATTTAATGTGAATCATAATTACAGACCCAGTGCCTCAACCGCAAATTTCTCAGTTTCATGGATGCCCTTGGTACCGTCGATGCTCTTGAGCTTGCCCTGAGCTTCGTAGTAGCCCTTGAGAGGCTCGGTCTGCTCGTGGTAGGTCTCCAGACGATGACGGACGACGTCAGCCTGGTCATCGCTGCGGATAACGAGCTTGTCGCCGCAGATGTCGCAGATGTCCTTCACGCGCGGCGGATTTGCCTCTACGTGATAGGTTGCGCCGCAGCGCAGGCAGACACGGCGGCCGGTCATGCGCTTCTCGATGACTTCGTTCGGCACCTCGAGAGCCAGTGCACAGTCGATCTTTGCGATCTCGTCGAGTGCCTCAGCCTGCGGGATCGTGCGCGGGAAGCCGTCAAGGATGAAGCCGCTCTTGCAGTCGCGCTTTGCGATGCGCTCCTTGAGCAGGTCGATGACGAGCTGGTCCGGTACGAGCTTGCCGGCGTCCATGTACTCCTTAGCCGACTGGCCAAGGGGCGTATTGTTCTTGATTGCCTCGCGCAGAATGTTGCCGGTGGAGATGCTCGGAACGCCCATCTTTTCGATGAGGTAGGATGCGAGCGTGCCCTTGCCGGCGCCGGGTGCGCCAAGAAGAATCAAATTCACTTAAAATCAGCCTCCAGTTTTATTCCAAAAAGCCCTTGTGATGACGCATGAGCATCTGAGCCTCCATCTGCTTGACCGTGTCAAGCGCAACACCGACAACGATGATGACCGAGGTGCCGCCCAGAGCCACGTTAGAGAGGTTCGTGGAAATTGCACCGACGATCAGCGGTACCAGCGCAACGATGCCGAGGAATACGGCGCCGACGAAGGTAACCTTGCCGAGAGCCTTGGTGATGAAGTCGGAGGTCGGCTTGCCGGGACGGAAGCCCGGGATGAAGCCGCCGTTCTTCTTCAGGTTGTTGGCGATCTCGATCGGGTTAAACTGGATGGATGCATAGAAATATGCGAAAGCGAGGATCAGCAGCGCGTACAGAACGATGTAGACCACACTTCTCTGCGAGAACAGATTGAGGATGTGGGCACCGACCGTACCGGCCTCCGGCTGCCAGAACATCGAAACGGTCTGCGGCAGCGCGAGGATGGAGGACGCAAAGATGATCGGCATAACGCCGGATGCGTTGACCTTGATCGGCAGATGGGTGGACTGACCACCGTACATCTTGCGGCCGACAACGCGCTTTGCGTACTGCACCGGGATGCGGCGCTCTGCATTGGACATGAATACAATGAACACTACGATGAAGATACCGATGATGATCATCAGGATTGCGGAAACGATGCCGCTCGTGCCGGTCTGGAACAGGTTGCCCAGAGTGCGCATAAGCGACGGACCGCGGGAAACGATACCTGCGAACAGGATGATCGAGATGCCGTTGCCGATACCCTTCTGGGTGATGTGCTCGCCCATCCACATAATCAGCGCGGTGCCTGCGGTGAAGGTCATAATGATCGTAACGGCCGCCAGAACGCCCTTGTCAGAAAGGAAGCCCTGGTTGCGCAGCAGAGCGTAGTAGGACAGACCCTGCAGCAGGCCGAGCAGGACGCCGACGTAACGGGTCCAGCTTGCGATCTTCTTGCGGCCTTCCTCG
>ERZ773130.2723-NODE-2723-length-12771-cov-5.740249_pt1 | contig 12771 bp, 12 predicted proteins | sample MGYA00511919_ERZ773130 | MGnify/ENA primary metagenome ERZ773130 (study PRJEB29015, sample SAMEA2737851) | human gut metagenome | biome: human gut; feature: human-associated habitat; material: faeces | place: China | collected 2012 ...
TATACCCCGCCGGGGTACCTTGTCAAGTAGATAATATAATATTTTTATATTATTTTATGCGAGAGTTTTTTACTATAGCATAGCAATTTTTAAAATTAAAGCGGATATCCGCATGAACAAAACCACCCTGAACAGTCAGAAAGCGAAACATTCCATGCTCTCCTTGCGGAGAGCGACCCCGGCGATAACGCCCTGCACGGCAGGGGCCGGATTTCTATCCACGCTCTCCTTGCGGAGAGCGACGTCTTGTCGTTCTTTGCGCCGTGGGTGATCTCGTAATTTCTATCCACGCTCTCCTTGCGGAGAGCGACCGTCAGCCCGGCCTGCTTGCGGGCCTCCCACACAAATTTCTATCCACGCTCTCCTTGCGGAGAGCGACCGCTTGTGGCGCTTGCTGTTGCCATTCTAAAGTATTTCTATCCACGCTCTCCTTGCGGAGAGCGACTGCAGGATTGATGCACGATTTGAAAAGGAATTCATATTTCTATCCACGCTCTCCTTGCGGAGAGCGACCATTGAACCCTTGCGGAAAGGAGATTCTTTATGATTTCTATCCACGCTCTCCTTGCGGAGAGCGACGGCAGCCTGGCCGAAGTGGCCAAGTATGCAACCATTTCTATCCACGCTCTCCTTGCGGAGAGCGACGTTTTACCTCAAGGCACAAACCGCCATGCTGAAAATTTCTATCCACGCTCTCCTTGCGGAGAGCGACGTCATCATAATCGCTGCGGCTCATTCGGAAGTCATTTCTATCCACGCTCTCCTTGCGGAGAGCGACATAAGGCCGAGTATGTTGAGGAGTGATGCAGTGAAAATTTCTATCCACGCTCTCCTTGCGGAGAGCGACGTTCTGTACCGGGTTTTGCCGTACAATAAGCCGCATTTCTATCCACGCTCTCCTTGCGGAGAGCGACCATCCGGCACGGCGTTGCTGGCGTATGCGGTCATATTTCTATCCACGCTCTCCTTGCGGAGAGCGACACCATAGACGCCTACATAAAGCTGCGCCCCGGTCATTTCTATCCACGCTCTCCTTGCGGAGAGCGACCGCGTCCGTGAACAGCTGGAGGAACTGCGGCAGTTATTTCTATCCACGCTCTCCTTGCGGAGAGCGACCGCTTATGCGTGGACACTCATGAACCAGCTTGCAGATTTCTATCCACGCTCTCCTTGCGGAGAGCGACCAAAATAGATGGAACGGCTTCACCCACGCAAAATGATTTCTATCCACGCTCTCCTTGCGGAGAGCGACTATCCAAGCGGAGGCTGCCGTCCTCATGCCGCCTATTTCTATCCACGCTCTCCTTGCGGAGAGCGACAGCCGGTGTTTGGCGGGACATGGATCTGGAAATCATTTCTATCCACGCTCTCCTTGCGGAGAGCGACGGCAGGGCCAGCGTATAGGCCAGCCGCCTGCCGTATTTCTATCCACGCTCTCCTTGCGGAGAGCGACACAGGGCGGGCACATCGCGGCGGAACTGGTTGGAATTTCTATCCACGCTCTCCTTGCGGAGAGCGACCGCACGCTAACGGCAGCAAATATTACACCAGCATATTTCTATCCACGCTCTCCTTGCGGAGAGCGACCCGGCACTCCTCCGCCGCAAACTCCTCGCTGAGACATTTCTATCCACGCTCTCCTTGCGGAGAGCGACGCTTCAAATGCTGCCTTGTCCTCAGCTTTCCACCATTTCTATCCACGCTCTCCTTGCGGAGAGCGACCCGACTACCGTACAAAATATTGAGCTTGGATACATTTCTATCCACGCTCTCCTTGCGGAGAGCGACTTAGCGGAGGTATTTAAGCTATGGCGGGAATCACATTTCTATCCACGCTCTCCTTGCGGAGAGCGACTGGCGGATGCCCTTGTCATACGCCGCCTGCCAATCATTTCTATCCACGCTCTCCTTGCGGAGAGCGACCTACCGTGTCCCACATTACAAGGCTACGCCCGCTATTTCTATCCACGCTCTCCTTGCGGAGAGCGACGCAACCGTTTGAATACGGAGACCCGTTCAGCAAGAATTTCTATCCACGCTCTCCTTGCGGAGAGCGACCGCTTATGCGTGGACACTCATGAACCAGCTTGCAGATTTCTATCCACGCTCTCCTTGCGGAGAGCGACCAAAATAGATGGAACGGCTTCACCCACGCAAAATGATTTCTATCCACGCTCTCCTTGCGGAGAGCGACCAGCACCGGCGGCGCTCTCGCCATCTAGTGCACTTATTTCTATCCACGCTCTCCTTGCGGAGAGCGACACTGATACAATACGTAAGACACAACGCCCATATGTTATTTCTATCCACGCTCTCCTTGCGGAGAGCGACCGCCATTGGCAGATGGGGCACAGCCTGGCGCGACAATTTCTATCCACGCTCTCCTTGCGGAGAGCGACCAGTTCCTTGAACGCCGATTCGGGGATACGAGTATTTCTATCCACGCTCTCCTTGCGGAGAGCGACCGGCGGTTTCAGCTTGCAGACCGGCGACAAGGAATTTCTATCCACGCTCTCCTTGCGGAGAGCGACACGGAAAAATCCCCCGATGCAGCTATGTCACTCCAATTTCTATCCACGCTCTCCTTGCGGAGAGCGACCAGAAGATGGCTACCGCGCAAGCCGTGACTGATACCATTTCTATCCACGCTCTCCTTGCGGAGAGCGACATCGCCCTTGCCTTTCAAGTCGTTCAGTTCCTTTTATTTCTATCCACGCTCTCCTTGCGGAGAGCGACTGTAGCAGCCGTTGGCGTAACTCAACCGGCAGATATTTCTATCCACGCTCTCCTTGCGGAGAGCGACCTTAGTAACAACTCACGTCATTTTTCGCGGCCGAAATTTCTATCCACGCTCTCCTTGCGGAGAGCGACCGGCGTACCGTCCGCCTTGTACCATGTTCTGTTCAAATTTCTATCCACGCTCTCCTTGCGGAGAGCGACCGCCATTGGCAGACGGGGCACAGCCTGACGCGACATATCTATCCACGCTCTCCTTGCGGAGAGCGACCCCCGGTTTGCGGGCCGCGCACAGCGCAACCCGCATTTCTATCCACGCTCTCCTTGCGGAGAGCGACATCTGCCCCCAAAACCGCAAAAAATGGCATAACATTTCTATCCACGCTCTCCTTGCGGAGAGCGACAGCAAAAGTGCACAAAACAGTGGGGCACTTTTGCGCATATGAAACAAATTTTATGGAGATTGCATCTTCATGCTGACAGGCAAGGCTGTATTTTACCCTTTCTGCCCCTGTTTTTTCCATATTTTCTGGTGCGAAGGAACCGGGAATTTTATGATTGCCTTCCCCTCGCACTAAGCAAACAAGATTCCATCCTGATCAAAATCCGGGTGCAGACCCACATGCTCGACTTTGCTTTTGTAATGGTTTCCCAGTTGATAAAAGCGCAGGCTGTCCGATTCCGAATCGATCAGTTCGGTCAATTTTGCTTTGAACATCGTGTATTGCGCGGCATCCAGCAGGCACTCAAATACGGAGTTTTGCACCCGCTGGCCGTAGTCTACACAGACTTTTGCTACTTTGCGCAGCCTGCGACGACCGTCGGCTGTTTCGGTGTTGACATCATAGGTTACAAGCACCAACATAACGGCACCTCACTTCCAGAAAAACGGTGGGTACACTTCCAGGTCGCCGCGCAGAGCACGGGCCAGCAAAAGCGCCTGAACATAGGGCACCAGCCCCCAGGGCAGTTTTTCTTTCAAAAACGGATGGGTGATCTCTTCCTTCTTTTTGTTCTGCCATGCGGTCAGGAAAGCTTTGCGGCCATCATCCGTCAGCAGTACGGCACCATTTTCCTGTTTTTGCAGGTGTTTTGCCGTGATGATCTTTTGATTGATGCAGCTGATGACCAGCCGGTCTGCATAAACCGCCCGCAGTTCTTCCATCAGGTCAAGTGCCAGACTTTTGCGGCCGGGGCGCGGGCGGTGCATAAAGCCAACATAAGGGTCCAGGCCCACAGCGGTCAAGGCGGATGCACACTCCCGCGCCAGCATGCTGTAGGCAAACGAAAGCAGCGCATTCACATTGTCCAGCGGTGGACGGCGGCTGCGGCCCTCAAACACAAAATCCTGCTTTTGCTGCAGAATCAGGTCATTCAGGCAGTCAAAGTAGCGCTGGGCTGCCTCGCCTTCCAGGCCGCGCAGCTGTTCCGGATCATCGCTGGTCTGTATCAGCGGCAGCGTGGCGGCCAGCTGGGTGGAGGTGCGTTTCAGTTTTTCGACCGGGACACGCTGGGAATGATCGCGGGTTGCGCGTTCCAGCACCCAGCGTGCGTTATACACTTTACCAAGGATAAAGCTCCGGGCATAGCGACAGCTCTGGGCCGGGTCATCCGACACGCGGTACTGCGTCTGACGCAGCAGCACATTGCCGCGTTCTTCCCCCACGGTGCGGGCCTGAAATCTGCCATACGGGTCAAAAAAGCAAAGGTCAATGCCCCGCCGGGCACAAGCTCCCATCAAAGCGGGGCTGGCACCTGCGTAAGTAAAGCAGACGATGCCTTCCAGCGTATGCAGGGCATAGCGGTGGGTTTCCTGCTTATTGCGGGTAACAACAAGGTTTTCGCCATCCAATGTCAGGTAAGCGTCCTCATTGATGACAAACAGGGTGTTGAGCAGCTTTCTCATGGCGCGCCCTCCTCAATATGCTCCCGCAGATACGCCGCCGGGTCTGCCTGCTGATACAGCGCCGGCAGGCAAAGCTCTTTCAGTGAGCAGGCATTGCAATGCTTGCCGGGTTTGCTTTTTGGGGTATAGCCGCGCGCAAACAGGCGGTTCATCTCATCCGCCATGGTCTGCGCGATGCTGCGCAGTTCCGGTGTCAGGGAAACATGTTCCCGCTGCCGGGTTTCTTCATAAAAGATTTCCCCTTCCGGCACCTCGCACACCAGCATTTCTTCCAGCGCCATGGCCTGTGCGCAGAGCTGCAAACGGTCGGCATCGTTTACCTTGCTGCGGCCATGCTTATATTCCACGGGCATGGGCTGCCACAGGCCGCGGCGGCCCTGCAATGACACGCCGTTTGGATCCTTGTGAAACTCTACCACATCGCAGTCGCCGGTCAGTTTTAAGCGGTGGCTGACGCCCCTCATACCGCGGGCGATCAGCAAATCGCCGCGTTTTTCCGTCAGGGTAACATCATGGCAGCGGGTATGCTGCAGGCGGCCTTCGGCGGTGCGTTGGTTTTCGGACCATTGTTGTTCCAAGTACGCAAGTGCCCATTGGCGGCGGCAGAATGCAAAGTGCTGGATGCCAGACATTTGCAGATAGTCATCAGTATTCATCATACACTTCCGGTGTCAATCCGTTCAGGGTATCGCAAGTAATATTATAATCTTCCACCCGGTGTGCTTGTGCCACACTTTCTTTCAGCTCCACATGCAGACAGCGATGGACCTTTGCCGAGGAATACTGTCCGTTTTTGCAGTTATGACGCCACCAATACAGGCGAACCACCTCCATACTGCCATCCGGGCGGGCAGAGGAAATATCGTTTTCAAACAGTGTGCGCAGCGTTTCTTTGATGATTTCTGCATCTTCATCTGTAAAGCCGGTCTTTTCTGCCAGCTGGCAGTTAATGCTGCCAAAGGTTGTGTACACGCCAAAAGCCACACGGTGCTTCATACCCATGGTATCGCTTGACTTCTTTTCGCCAGTCGTACCGTTCACGCTCTTTGTGATCTGGATATCATCGACATCAATCGGGTCCACGCTGAAAGCCGGATGAATAGATACCGGGCCGCGCACGCCAACGGAAACACCATCGCCCTTGGATTCTTTCCCCTTAAAGGCAAACACCTGGCCAAAGCTGCGCACATCCAGCCAGGTTTCACAGGCAGCCTTTGCATAAGCATCTTTATCTTTTTCAGCCTTTTTCACTGCTGGGCAGCCGTCTGCACGGTCTTTCAGGCTTTTGAAGCCATCATTGCAGCGGTCGTCTGACTGGACAAACACATTCTGGCCAAGGTCCATCATGCGGTTGCGGATCTTGCGTTTCAGGCACACATCCGAAATTTCACCCAGTCCCTCATACGTTTCGCGCGGGCGGTTTCCGTTCAGCGGGTCACCGTTCGGGTTCGCATGGTTTACAGCAATCACAAGTGCAAAGTCGATTTTATTCTGCAGCACAGCCATCTTTTATTCCTCCTGCTTTTTTGCTTTCGCTTTATATTCTGCATTTTCGGCCTTAAAGTCCATCATCTGGTCGGCATAGCCAACCAGATACAGTTCACCAAGTCTTTTGTTCGTAAAGTTTTCTGTGCCAATCTTATGTAATAATTCTTGCATCATCGCATACCTTTGGCTATCCATTCCGTTACGGTTTTTCATTCTGTTCAGGTACGGATTTAATTTTTTATCCAAAAGAAGTGTTGTTGCTGCCGGGTGCAGAGCAAACGCGGTTCTTAAACGCTCTGCATTTGTCAAACGTTTTTCGTTCTCCTTTCCTAGCTGAATCAACGCCCGTCTTTCAATCTGTTCTGCACAGGCTAAAATTCTCCCAAACAAATAGTTTCGGTCTTTAATGGTTTCATCAACATTCATCGGATAATCCACCTTCTTATTTCTATGATAGTACCCACGCACAAGGGCGCAGGCAATGTTTTGTGTTTTTTGTTGTTCCCAATAATCCAGGCCAATGCTATTTGTTGCCCGATCTACCGCGCTGATCATCAAATCCCGCGGGAAGCGCTCCCCATTGGTAATACAGGGAATCAGTCGTTCGATTGTCGCTTGTTTCAGCTTTGCATCCACTTTTTCGCCATAGGCTGCTTTTGCAATGTCCGCCGGGGCAGGCGCACCAACAAAGACAACTTTCTTGATCTTGGGCTTTTTGCCCAGTTCCGTCGGCTCCTCTACACTGCGGTATTCCAGCTGCCATTGGAACGTATCGTGCCAATCCTTTATATTGGCAAGCAACTTAGAGCCCTGCAGTTCCTGATAGTACCGGATGGACAACCGGCCAGGTGTAGCAGAATCCAAAATCATGACCGCCGTTTGGGAATTGTCCTTCAACTGGTGCTGATACCCCAGAATGGCCCGGTTAAACTGCCGTGCAATTTCTTCTTGGGTATCCGCAGGCAACCTTTCTGTATCTTCCTCAAAATCGTCCCAATCATCGCCTGCTAGTGGATTATATTCCTGGGCAATATCGAGAGTATCCCCCAGCACATTGGGTACTGCTTCGTTCTGTGTTCCCCAAACAAGTACAGTCTGGTCCCCTGTATTTACCCCTTGCTTGCTGACCAACCATCGCAAGGCGCTGTGTGCCTTTTGGGTTGTTTCATAACCAATCGAAAGTGCCTGCGCTGCATCCGCAAAGCGCCCGCGGTAAGTATAATTCGTATTGTCATTGCTGGATATCAGCTTTGCACGGTCACCTGGGTTGCGGATCTTATACGGGCTTAATGTAGAAACCGGCATTTTGATTCCCTGAACTGTGCAATAGTCAATATCTTTTAACTGTGTTTCATAAAAGCGGATAAAGCTTTCTCGGACTGTTGTATCACGCGACAAATCAACATTGTCAACGCGGAACCGGACAAAAGATTCCGTCTGGTCACTACCGGTCAACGTATCCAAAATAGGGGGCTTGTCTTCTTTGTTTCCCTGCCATTTTGTTGGCAGAGTTCCATTTTCATCTATAAACAAAATATTTGCCTTGACCAGGTCTGCGATCAGGCATTCTTTTTCCAGGTAGTGCAGGACTGTACACACAGCCGGGTGGGCATAAGGAGATGTACACCACGCTTGTAACTGCTTGTGGTAAAGCGGCCATCCGGATTCTTTACTACCACCAAAAGTGGGATAATCTGCCGCAATATATTGCAGTTTATCCACTAGCGGGTGCGGCACCATGCCGGATGTCCGCGCCGAAGATTCCTCTGTGCAAGGAATGATCGTTGTCCTTTGATCTTGTGCCAGCAAGCCTGCATACTGAAAGTTTCCGTCCTTGTCCAGCTCCACTTCAATGTTGACCTGCTGCGTCGTGTGAGCCACCGGCAGTAGTGGAACTTTCCCAGGCTGCTGCTTTCCAATTTCTGACACGCTATTCTGGTAGGTTTTATAGCAATAGCTAAGCCAGCTCATTCCTGTATCACCTCCCTGTACAAATCATCGCAGTCGCTGACTGTTTCACCCAGCGTAAAGGTCTTCATCTTTTGCGGGTGGATATCGCGCACAATTTCGCATTCTTCCGGGCGGCAAAAACAGATTTTTCCGTTCTGCATTACCGGGTGCCAAAAGCGTTCCTGCATCACGCCTTTCCCGTTTTCGTCCGCATAGGTAATGCCGTGCTCCATTAGGCCTAGGTCCAGGGATGAAACATCATCATAATGCCCTTTTCCCAGGCCAAAAATGCAGGGTTCAATATACCCCTGGCATTCGCGTGTTCCCAAAAAGATATCTCTTCTGCCGCCGCGTTCCAACATACGCTTTGCAATAGCGTAATGTTTGTTTTCATTGCGGTCTTTTTCCAGGTCTGGGCGATGTTCGTTCCATTCAAAATGTGCCCGCACCTGGTAGCAAACATCGGAAAGGTACGTATAGATGGAAAGATCGTTTTTTCCATTGTTATACATAATGGGACGGATGCCTTTGGATTGTCTTTCAATCGGGTTCATCACGCGCAGTTCATCAATTACCCAGGTGAACGTTGGTTTCCAATAGCAGCTTTCATAAATGCCCTTCAATGCCTGGTAGGTGGGCACCGGATAGCTGAATTTTTCGCCGCCTACGCGGGTAATTGGGTCGCTGAACAGTGCATAACGCCCATATACCTGCATGGATATTGAATTTTCGTATTGCAAAGTTTAACCCTCCTTGTTATGCAAATTGTATCGGCATAAATCCGGGGCTTGTCTGAATTCCCTTTTCGTCATCGTAATATTCCTTGTTAAGAATTGTCACTGCCCCTTCTTTTACTGTGTACAGTGCGCCTTGATCTGCCAGGCGTATTTTTTCATTTGTTGTAATACCAACGGTAAAGCGTTGTGCGTCCCGCAGCATTTTGGGGGTAAGCGGTTTACTGGACGAAAGTCTTGTTGCCATATCCGCGCCATCTTCCCCATAGGGAACCACCACCGGCGTTGTAATGTCCTCCAAAGCATGGAAATTCCTTTCTGCCGTGGCAAACGCCTGCCGGAGCAAGTAATTGGGGAACTTTTGTTTTCCTGTTGTCTCTTTCCAGGCTAGCACACTTTCCTGATTATCTGACAAAAGGTCAAACAAATTCACTGTTTTTGGGGGAATGTACCCCTTTAATTCAACCGGATCGCCCATCCGTTCCTGTTGTTGGGACTCTGCATAATAAAGCTGGTAGTACCTCAAAATACTTTCCGGCTCTAACAGGTCCGCATCCCTTTGTAATTGCTGCAGCAGGTGCCGTGTGGCTTCCCTGCCGTTGCGCAGTTCCGGAAGTCGATCCAGATTTTCCAGATTGTAGGTTTTAACAAGATACACCGTGCGGCATTTCCTTTCCGCATTGCGGTTGCATCGGCCGGAAGCCTGGGCCACACTGGGCAGCGCTGCCATACTTCGAATGACGCAATCAAAGCTTACATCCACGCCTGCTTCTATCAGCTGACTGCTTACACAGATCAAACGTTCCTGACCGTGTAAGGTGTTTAATTTTTGCTTAACTTCTGCGATAACATCTGCACGGTGCTTTGCACACAGGTGCGTGGTCAGGCAGTAAAGTTGTGTATGTTCCGGCTGGCATTGTTTCAAAGCCTCAAACACCTTTTCGACCGCCGAACGGGTATTCAAGATGATCAAAATGCTGCCATTCTCGTCTTGCTTGCTCCGTACAAATTCTGCGAGTTCTCCTGCCTGAAATCCATTTCCTGTTTCGGGCACTTCAATCTTTGTCCTTCGGAACTGCGCAAAGCGCAGCTGGTAATCCGGGACCAGGTCCACCGGCGATGCAAACCGCAAGGGGTTTGCTACTTCGCTTAGCGCTGGCTGTGTTGCCGTACACAAAACAACAACGCACCCCAAATAGTACGCCAAGAAATTTGCCGCCTGGTTGAACAAGTATGTATGGCAAATGGGCAGGGACTGTATTTCGTCAAACACCAAGATAGAATTTGCCAGTGCTGCCATGCGGCGCACATTCTGCCGCCTGCTGCAAAACAGGGTTTGCAGCATCTGTACCATAGTTGTACATATCACCGGCGCTTCCTGCCAGCGTTCCAGCTGGCGGAGAATTTCGGGGTTCTCTGTATCCAGTACCGCATCCGTATGGTGCTCCAACAGATATTCACTGCCGCCTAATGCCTTTTTGAACTCCTGTACATTCTGTCCGATAATCGACCGGAACGGTGCAACATAGAAAATATGCCGGGCCGAAAGTTTTTTGGCCGCATGCACACAATATCGCAGCCCGGAAAATGTTTTTCCTCCGCCTGTTGGCACATACAAGCGGTAAATGCCCGGCTTTGCACATTCGCCTGCTGTCTTGCATTGCTCCGAAATTTCTGCACGCAAGGTATCTATTTTATGTCGGGGCTGCAAATTGTTCAGGAATGTTTCAACATTGCTTTCTATCAGATTCCATGGCGGAAGCTGCTCCGGGGGAAGGCATCCTTCTTGATTATAATAGTTGCCTGAATCCAACCAGTCTGCATCGATCAGGGCTGCAAACAAAAATCTGTGTGCCAACCCCAACATGACCTGATAGATACAAAGCCGCGGCTTCTTTCCTTCCTGCTTTCGGATTTTCCGCACAAGACATTCTACCTCCTGCGCAGCTTTGGCAAACATTTGCCGTATCTCTGTTTCACTTATGCAATCCGCAAAAAAGGCCCGGCAGCTTTCTTCATATAGCTCTTGAGCCTGCTCTGAATACATATGTTTTTTCCAGGGTTCTACTCCACCCAGGTCGAAAACATCCATACGTTCAGAGTGATGGGATCCGATTGCCAATGCTGCCATTTGCGCAGTCAAGCGAGAAGGTGGTGAAGCTGTTTCTCCGCCATAATTTTCCCATAGCCACCGCATTCCGGCGCTGGAGTGATTGATTTTTTCGTTTGTTTGGTCTCTCAGATGTTTTTGCACGTTGCTATGAGATTTCCCAGCGTCATGGAGCCAGCCTGTAAGACGGCCCAAGTTTTCAAGTCCCAGCGGCTGGCACGCCCGTGCGCAGTACTCGGCCACGTTTTCACTGTGTTGTTTTAGGGATTGTATTTTCCAGACGCCATTGATTTGTTTGGTATGACCGAGTAACATGGTAATCAGCTCCTTGTTTCTTTTATTATAGCAGATCACTCATCCCATAATTCGGACTTTCACTCCAGTTCTGCAATCTTTGTCATACTATCCAAATTTATCCATGTAGAATTGTTAGCTATTCCCATTAGCAGATATTTTTGATAAAATAAGATCTCATAGGGTTTATGAATTCACTTTCGCATATTACTTGTTCATCTTACCGAAAAATCATTTACGTAAGGAGTGAAAAGCCATGAAAAGGAAGTTATTCTCATTTTCCACCAGTGTTATCACCGCAATAATGCTTACTGCTTGTGCTGCAGCGCCAGAAAATAAACCTGCTTCCTCCGCTGCTCTTTCCCCGACCAGTGAAGCTGTTGCCACAGCTATACCATCATGAACGGAACGGTTGAATATCCTTACGCAGACTTATCTGGCATGGTAGTTGTGAAAAATCAATCCGGACAAAAGCTAGTTCTGGATGTTTACGGCAATGAGATAATTTCCGCTGGGCAATATGAAGATTTAGCCCCCGCGCGCGATGGCTGCGTATGTGCAAAACAGAATGGCCTTTGGGGGTTGCTGCAAGTACAGGATTATACCGAAAACAATGCCGACATTATTCTGCCGGATGGATGCGTTGCACCAGATGTAATGCTTAGCCGAATTGATAGCCTTTGTACCTACACCACTGCTGATCATGGGCTGGTTATGCGTAAAGGTCCCGGTACAAATTATGAAAAAATGGATAATATCCCCTACGGTATCATCGTATGGGAATGCGGCTATAGCAGCAATGTGCCTGACTGGGTTGTTGTATATTACAGTGGGATTTATGGCTGGGTCAGTGATGAATACTTGGCTACCACTATTTGTTTCACCAGTAAATAATAAATAAAAAAGCAGGTGTTCATGTAGAAACGATATCGTCCTCCACGTGAATACCTGCTTTTTATAGCTTCTTTTATTATATCTGTTCTGTGCCGCTATTTGTCTCTGTATGAAATAAATAGCCGCTATATGCATTTGAATGAAGTGCTCTGTTTGTTTGCTTTTTCACCTAAAAGAATCGCGTAGGAGGCTCTCTTAACTAAAGAGCCGACCTCTCACACCACCGTGCGTACCGAACGGTGCACGGCGGTTCAACCGTATAAGTGCAAGGACTCGTAGTAGCGCCTGAGGATACTAAAATATCCTGCTTCTGCGAGTCTTTCGTTTGCAATGGAACCTTTTAATACAGGACTACCGGCGATACGCCAATAACCCAGTCTGGAATTGCCCCACTGGTACTATTCCAAAATTCTTCGTTTGAGTTTCATTACTCATCGATATAATCTTTATCGAACCACTCGCCTAGCGAGTGGTTTTAGACATACAAAAAAGCACCTTAGCTTACGCTATGGTGCTTTTCCTGGTGACCCGTGCGGGAATCGAACCCACGTTAACGGCGTGAGAGGCCGCTGTCTTAACCGCTTGACCAACGGGCCATAATAAAAAAGAGAAGCCGGCATCTACCTATTTTCACAGGCCGTTTCCAGCCAACTATCTTC
>ERZ773130.2727-NODE-2727-length-12760-cov-6.330972_pt1 | contig 12760 bp, 8 predicted proteins | sample MGYA00511919_ERZ773130 | MGnify/ENA primary metagenome ERZ773130 (study PRJEB29015, sample SAMEA2737851) | human gut metagenome | biome: human gut; feature: human-associated habitat; material: faeces | place: China | collected 2012 ...
CTTCTTTCATATACTGCTATATACAATTATAGATCTTTATTTTACAAAATTCAACAAATTTTCCGTGAATAAGCTAAAATTCCGCGATTTTAACACATTTTGCGCCTTCTTCGGAGTTTTCTTGACATAAATCTCAATATGTGTTAAAATAATTATAAGTAAGAAAAAGATATTCTAGTGAGAATATCTTTTTTTATATAAAAATGTGTTGTTTTATATTGATTTATGTTAATTTATGACTTATAATAAGAAAAAGAAATTTGATTTTTGTTTATTGTATATTTAAATAAAATTTTGTGAAAAAAAGAACAATTAAATTATATATTATAAATGGAGGCATTTAAATGATTTGTAGAACAATATTAAATGAAACATCTTATTTTGGTAAAGGAGCAATAAAAGAGATTGCAAATGAAGTAATTAATCGTGGCTTGAAAAAAGTTATGTTAGTTACAGATAAAGATTTGCTTAAATTCAAAGTAGCTACAAAAGTATGTGATATTTTAGATGAAGCAAAAATAGATTATGAAATTTACGATAAAATAAAAGCTAATCCTACAATCAAAAATGTTACTGAAGGCGTGGATTTTTGTAAACAATGTGGCGCTGATGTAATTGTTGCTGTAGGTGGCGGTAGTGCTATTGATACAAGTAAAGCAATTGCTATCATTATGAAAAATCCAGAATTTGCTGATGTTAGAAGTCTAGAAGGTGCTTCACCAACTAAACATAAAGCAATGCCAATTATTGCCGTATCCACAACATCTGGTACAGCAGCAGAAGTAACTATCAATTATGTAATTACTGATGAAGAAAAAAATCGCAAATTTGTTTGTGCTGACCCACATGATATTCCAGTAGTGGCAATTATCGATCCAGATATGACTGCATCTATGCCACCAAAACTCTGTGCAGCAACAGGAATGGACGCACTTGTTCATGCTATCGAAGGTTATATCACTAAAGGTGCATGGGAATTAACAGATATGATGCATATAAAAGCTATTGAAATCATAGCTCGTTCTTTAAGAGATTCTGTTAAAGGTGATCCAGAAGGTAGAGCACAAATGGCTTTAGGTCAATATATTGCAGGAATGGGCTTTTCTAATGTTGGCTTAGGTATAGTACATTCTATGGCTCATCCATTGAGTGCAGTATATGACATTCCACATGGTGTTGCTTGTGCTATTTTATTAACACCAGTATTGAAATTTAATGCGCCATCAACAGCAGATAAATATCGTGATATCGCAGTAGCTATGGGCGTAAAAAATACAGAAGATATGAATATTGAACAGGCTCGTCAGGCTTGTATTGAAGCCGTAGAAAAATTGAGTGTAGATGTGGGAATTCCTCAGAAATTGACTCAATTAGGTGTAAAAGAAGAAGACCTTCAATTTTTATCTGAATCTGCTTTTGTTGATGCTTGTACACCAGGAAATCCAAGAGATGTAAGTGTAGAAGCTATTAAAGAAATTTATAAATCTATCATGTAATAAAATTTAAATTAAAAAAAGATAGTTATGAGACTAAATTTTGTCTTATAACTATCTTTTTATTTTATATTTGATTTTAATTTAAGCTAAATGAAAAAGATTTTTTTGAGAGAAAACTACAAGCGTATCTTTTTCTTCTAGAATAGTATCGCCATCAGGTATGATATCTACGCCGTTTCGTTGAATTAAAACAACAAGTGAATCTTTTTTGATATCAATATCGCGAAGTTTTTTGCCAATGAATTCATTATTAGAATCAATATTTATTTCATTTAAAGTGATATTATCGTTGCCTTGATAAGTTTTAGCGCAAATGATGAGTGTATCTCCATCGCGCAAGAATGTATCGCCTTTTGGCGTTATAGTAGCCCCTTTTCTCAAGATAGCAGCAATCAATGTACCTGGGATAGAGCCGATATCGCGAATTTGTTTATTAATCCATGGATGTGAATTATTTAATTCTAAACAAGTGAAATGGATATTATTTTCGTCAGTGTAATCGTTGAATGTTTTTAATACATTTTCGTGTTCATCAATCATATTTAGATGTTTTGAAGCAGACGGTAATAAAGCACCTTGGAATAATAAAGATAAAAGTACAACACAGAAAACTATGGAGAAAATAGAATCATCAGCATAATTTGGTGATACAACAGCGACAATTGCAAAAACGATGGAGGCAGCTCCGCGAAGACCAGCCCATGACATGATTAATTGTTGATTTAAAGGAGCTTTAAATGGAGATAATAATATTGCCATGGTTATAGGTCTAGCGATGAATGTAAGGAAAATAGCAATAAACAAAGCAGGGACAAAATAATATGGTAATTTTGAAGGAAATACTAATAAACCTAATAAGAAGAAGATGAGCATTTGCATCATGCCATTAAAAGCATCGAAGAAATTTACGAGATTTTTCTTTTTCGGGATATTTTGATTGCCTAAGATGATACCTGCGATATAAGTGCTTAAATAACCATTGCCATCAACTAGAGATGGGAGAGCATAAGCAGCTAAGGCAATAGCAACTAAAAAGATAGAGTCAAAACCATTTTCGCCGAATTGAACATTTTTTAATATCCAGGAAGCGATAAAAGCTAAGACAACACCGATGATAATTCCATAAGCAAATTGAGCAAAAATTAAATAGGAGATATCAAAGAAGTTTAAGCTACTGCCAATGCTAGTTAATAAAATTATGGTTAGCATATAAGCACAAGGGTCATTACTACCACTTTCAATTTCTAGCATAGGAGCAGTACTGTATTTTAGATTTAATTTTTGTGAACGCAAAATAGAAAAGACAGAAGCTGCATCAGTAGAGCTAAGCACAGCACCAATTAATAATCCCTCAAGAGGGGGTAACCCTAATACTAAATGACAAAAAATACCAGTGAGTGCAGCTGTGATAAATACGCCAAAAGTACTCAGTAAAACAGCTTGTTTAGCTATAGGACGAGCAGTTTTCCATTTTGTACCAAAGCCACCGTAAAACATGATGAAAATGAGAGCGGCAGAACAGATTTTTTCAGCAAGAGAATAATCTTCAAAATGAATTTGAAATAAACCATCAGAGCCGAAGAGCATACCAAGACCAATAAAAAATAAAAGTGTAGGCACGCCAAAGCGAGTAGATAATTTACTTCCAATTACGCAAGCAATTAAGATAATTGCACTGATTAAAAGAAATAAAGTCATAAGTATAATCTATCCTTTTCATTATATTTATATATATAAATTATCTCAAATAATTATGAAGATGTCAAAAAAGGCAACTTATTTTTACTATTTAAATAAAATAAGTTGCCTTTTTTACAATTAAGCTTGTTCAGGAATTAAACCATTTTGATAAGCGAGCATTAAATGGTAGATATCATTTATTTGACATTGGATTTCTTCGCCTAAATCAGTATCAGCTGTTGAAGAATGATAATTTTGTAATTCTAAAGTACAGGAAACTGACTCAATATCTTGGTTGGCTTTTAAGGACTCTTTGATATTAGCACAGGATTGATGTTCTAAAAGACGTAGTCCACGTGAATTAGAAATTAAAGTATAACCAGCAATTCCTGTTTTTTTATGATAGGCCCTGCAAAAACCACCATCAATGATGATTAATTTTCCATTTGCTTTTACAGGACTTTCTCCTTCTTTTACTTTTACAGGAACATGACCATTGATTATATGTCCACGTTCTGTTTTTAAGGAAAATTCTTCAAGTATCATATCGCAGATTTTTTCATCATTGCAATATTTATAATACGCATCAGAAGGTTCAATCCATGTATCCGTATCTTCAATAAACATGCGTTCAAATGTTTTAAATTCTCTACCGGAAAATGGTGAATATCTGCCACACCAGAAATAATACATTAAGTCGATATTTTTTTGTTCATATAAACCAAGATATGCTTGGCGAATAGTTTTATCAACAAAGTCTAAATAATTTTTTCCAGAATAATATTTGTTATTTAGATGAATACGCATAAAACTACCATCTTCATTTAATGGTATACAACCATGATAGAGTAAATTGTTATTATATGCTTTATAGACGTTACCTTTTTGGTAAAGAAAATCAATATGTTTGCGCAAGCGCACACTATCTAAAAATGCTGATTTTATATCGGATAAGACTTCTGTTTCTTCTAAAGATAATTCATAGGGATTTTGAGGATTTATTGTAGGGAAGGAAGGACTCTTTATTGGATAAGATATACCATTGATTTTGATATATTTGGAGATATAATCTATTTTATCTAATAAAAGGCGACTATCCATCTGAAAATCTGGATTGCGTTTGATGAGTTGTCCTTCTAATTTAAATAAAATTATGGAAATAGTACGTTGCATAGCTACTAATAAGGTTTTATCTGGATATAATTTACTAGCTAATGAAGATAGCGAGCGAAGGCTGATAGCATAACCTTTTTCTAAAACAGCAGTATTATTATAAGATAGACAATTTCGCACTACTGTCGCTATACAAGCTTCATTACCACACATTGCACCCATCCATAAGATATCATGATTGCCCCATTGAATATCTACAGAATGATGTTGGCGTAGCATATCTATGATAGAGTCAGGTCGTTGTCCTCGGTCATAAATATCGCCGACGATATGCAAATGAGCAACAGCTAGTTTTTTGATGAATTTTGTAAAGGCAATGATAAAATCTGTACCACTATTAATATTGATTAAAGTGTTTAAGATAGTATTGAAATATACCTCTTGGAAAGTATCATCATTTGGTCTAGCTGTGAGCAATTCAAGAATGATGGTTTCATATCCTTTAGGCAGTAAATTTTTTAATTCTGATTGAGGATATTTATAAGACATCAATCTTGATAGACGCAATAAATAGATGAGATTTTGAGAATACCATTGAGTAGTGATTAATTTTTGTTTTTTTAAATTGAGTATTTTTTCTTTAGGATAATAAATTAAAGTACAAAATTCAGCTTTTTGTGAGGTGGACATTTCTTCAGAAAATAAATAATCTACTTTTTCTTTGATAACACCAGAGCAATTATTGAGAATATGGAAGAAGGACTCATATTCACCATGTAAATCACTCATAAAATGTTCTGTTGGTCGAGCTAAGTTTAAAATAGCTTTTAAACGAATTAGCTCAGTTACAACAGATTGACGATTAGGGTATTTTTCTGACAATAAATAAAGATATTTGTATTTTTGTTTATTCTTATCCACAACAATACTCCTTTTTATAAGATGTGATATTAGTATTATATAATATTTTCATTTTTATGAAAATAAAGTTTTTTTAGTATACGTTTACTAAAATAGAGAAATAACAATTGCGGAATAATTGATAAAATCTTATAATAGAATAGTTAATATTTAAATGAATTTGAATAATGTGAGGGATAATAATTGGGAAATGGAGATAAAAAAAATAAAAGCAGTTATGTAAAATATATCTTGATATTAGTAGTTGTTTTTATTTTATCTGGTATGGTAGGAGCTTTTTTTGCTAATGCGTTAGTTGATAATAAACCAGATTATAATGAAGATGATAAAAAAGGTATGTTAGTTGCAAAAGATAAGGCTACTGTAATGATTATGGGGGTAGATGAGCGCGCTGATGATGTGGGGAGAAGTGATACCCTAATGATAGCGACATTAGACCCGGATAAAAATCAAGCAGCATTATTATCTGTACCTCGTGATACGCGTGTAAAAATAAAAGGTTATGGCTTTGATAAGATTAATGCAGCTTATGCCTATGGTGGTAGAAAATTAACTCAAGAAACCATTGAAAGTTTATTAAATACACATATTGATCATTATATAAAAATTAATGTACATGGTTTTACTAAAATTATTGATGCTTTAGGCGGTATTGATATTGATGTAGAAAAACGCATGTATTATGAAGACCCATGGGATGATGATGGCGGTTTATATATTGACCTTCAGCCAGGTATGCAACATATGGACGGCAAGACTGCGATAACATATGTGCGCTATCGTGATGAAGAGGGCGATATTGGTCGTATCAAACGTCAACAGAATTTCATGAAAGCAGTAATGGACAAATTAGTATCTCCAACAATTATTCCTAAATTGCCAGCTATTGTATCTGCTGTTTCTGATTCAGTGGAAACTGATATGTCAGTTAGTGAAATATTATCTTTCTTGGGAACACTTCAAGACGCAAAAGATAATGGATTAAAATCAGAAATGTTACCAGGTAAACCAGTATATATAGAAGGTATTAGCTATTGGGTACCAGATATCAGTAAGACAAGACAGATTTTAGCAAATACATTAGGCATAAAAATCAATCAATCAATTACAACATCTATTCATGAAGATAATATAGAATATGAAGAATCTATTCCTGATAATGCTGTAGAAGTAACAGAAAAAGAACGCATAAAAAGAGAAATTGCACAGGAACGTGAAGAAAGATTGCAACGACTTCGTGAAGAGCAAGAAAAATCTACAAAACGATTTAAATCTGAAGTAGATGAAGAACGACCACGAACAAATAGTAATCGAGAAAAAGTAGAAACTAGAGAAGAAACTCCAGTGGAAGATAATACAACAAAACAAAAAGAACCTGTGCCACAAACACCAACAAGAGATGTCCCAGCCATAGATATGAATACTACAGGTAAATCATAAATAAAAAATACCGCAAATAGGATAAAAACTATTTGCGGTATTTTTAGTTAACGAAATAATAAATTTAAGATTAATGTTAAGATAATACTAATTAAAATAGAACTACCTAAAGGAAAATAAACGCCCCAATTACTACCTTCCCATTTAAAATCAAATGGCAATTTACCTAGAGGTAATAATTTTCCACCAAAATGGATTAATAGACCGATAATAACAAGAGCAATTCCTATATAGATGAGTATTTTTCCCATATCATACATAGCAAAATCCTTTTGTCTTATAAATTATTTATCGTCTTCTTTGATTTCAAAAGCAGCAAGAGCAGCTACTTTATCATTATTATCCATATTCATCATTTTTACGCCTTGAGTATTTCTGCCAATTACAGAAACTTCTTCAATATTTGAGCGAATGACGATACCTTCAGTAGAAATGAGCATGAATTCTTGTTGGCTATCTACAACTTTAATGCCGATTACAAAACCAGTTTTTTCAGTGACTTTGATATTGATAAGACCAATGCCACCGCGAGTTTGTGTGCGATATTCAGAAGTTGCAGTACGTTTGCCAAAACCATGTTCAGTAACAGTTAAGACTTCGCAATCATCACGGATATTGTCCATGCCAATTACTGTATCTTCACCTTTTAATTTTATGCCAATGACACCGCGAGCAGTTCTACCCATAGGACGAACATCTTGTTCATTGAAGCAAATAGACATACCATCACGAGTACCGATGATGATTTGGCGATTACCATCAGTGAGTTTTACACCGATTAATTCATCATTTTCTTTTAAAGAAAGTGCGATAAGACCTGTCTTTTTGCGATTAGTATCAAATTCGCTAAGACCTGTCTTTTTAACGATACCATGACGAGTAGCCATAAATAAATATCTATCTTTAGAGAACTCCTTAATAGGAATGATAGCTGTGATAGTTTCTTCTTTTGCTAATGGTAAAAGATTTACAATGGCTGTGCCTTTTGCAGTTCTACCGGATTCAGGAATTTCATATCCTTTTAATTGATATACAAGTCCCTTATTAGTAAAGAATAAGATTGTATTGTGTGTAGATGTGATAATCATATTTTCAACATAATCTTCTTCTTTTGTACCCATGCCAGTAACGCCACGACCACCGCGTTTTTGATTGCGATACGTAGTTACTGGGATACGTTTGATATAGTTATTATGTGTTAAAGTGATTACTACATCTTCTTCAGCAATTAAATCTGCGATATCTACATCAGAACTATCATCTGTGATTTGAGTGCGACGAGCATCGCCGAATTTAGCTTTAACAGCAGAAAGTTCTTCTTTAATGATATCTAAGATTTTTTGTTCATCTGCTAAGATATTTTGTAAATCAGAGATATAATCTAAGATTTCAAGATATTCATTTTCGATTTTTTCGCGTTCAAGACCAGTTAAACGTTGTAATCTTAAATCCAAGATAGCTTGAGCTTGTTTTTCAGTAAGAGTATAGTCGCTCATTAAGACTTCTTTAGCGCTATCGCCATTTTTAGAATCACGAATAGTTTTAATGATTGGGTCTAAATGGTCAAGTGCTATAGTTAAGCCTTCTAAGATATGAGCACGAGCTTGAGCTTTTGTGAGTTCATACTGTGTACGACGGCGAATAACATCTTCTTGATGTTTGATATAGTAATGTAAAACTTGTTTTAAGTTGAGAATGCGAGGTCTGCCATCAACTAAAGCAAGCATAATTACACCGAAAGTTTCTTGTAATTGAGTATGTTGATATAATTGATTTAAAATAACTTCTGGATTTGCATCACGACGTAAATCAATTACAATACTCATACCATTGCGGTCTGATTCGTCATTTAAATCAGTAATACCATCAATTGTTTTATCACGAACAAGTTCAGCAATGCGTTCTACAAGACGAGCTTTATTTACTTGATATGGTAATTCAGTTACAGTGATACGTGGTTTACCATTTGGCAAAGTAGTAATTTCTGTGCAAGCACGCATTTTTACTGCACCACGACCTGTTTTATAAGCAGAAATAATGCCATCACGACCCATAATCATTGCTCCAGTAGGGAAATCTGGACCTTTGATAGTTTGCATTAATCCTTCAACAGTAATTTCAGGGTTATCAATCATCTGTAAAACGCCATCAATTACTTCGTTTAAATTATGTGGTGGTATATTAGTTGCCATACCAACGGCAATACCAGAAGAACCATTTACTAAAAGATTTGGTATTTTAGATGGTAATACAGATGGTTCTTGTAGGGATTCGTCATAGTTTGGTGTGAAATCTACTGTTTTTTTATCGATGTCTTGGAGCATTAATTCTGCAATTTTTGACATGCGAACTTCTGTATAACGCATAGCAGCAGCAGAGTCGCCATCAATAGAACCAAAGTTTCCATGACCATCAGCTAATACATAACGGCAAGAGAAATCTTGAGCCATACGAACAATAGCATCATAAACGGAAATATCACCATGTGGATGATATTTACCTAGTACTTCCCCGACGATACGAGCAGATTTTTTATATGGTTTATTAGAGCCCATACCAGCTTCTTGCATAGCATACAAAATACGGCGATGAACTGGTTTTAAACCATCACGTACATCAGGTAACGCACGCATAACAATTACACTCATAGCATAATCAATATATGAGTTTTTCATTTCATCTTCAAGATTTACAGGGAGAATTTTTCCTGTATTTATAGTTTCTGTCACATTCTCACCTCAATTTTAATCTACGGTCAAAATATGACCGAAATAACAAATTACGACAATCATCTTAACTAATATATTTTATCATTTTTAGCGAAAAAAGTCTATGATATAAGGCTTTAGGGCTATATTAGATAAAAAAATCAGTTGTTAAATAATGAATGTTAGATAACAACTGATAAAAATTTTTATAAATTTTTTAATGCTTCTTTATAACGAGAAGAAACTCTATGGGAGTCTCTTATTTTTTGACAAGTCATTTTAAAAACATCTTTAGATAGAGATTTTGTTTGCAAAAAATTTAAGCCTTTGTCTGGATAAAAAGCAAAATATTTACTAAAAGCCCATGCTTTAGCCATATTTACACTATAGGAAATATCTTTTGTGTTATAGACTAATTGAAGTGTATTCTCAGCAAAATCTTCTGTTAAATAATAGTCTAATAACATCACAATGGCAAAACGCAATTCATATTCATTAGGGCTGTTTAAATAATTTTTTATAAAAGATAGATATAAATCTTTATCTTTAGTTTTTAATTGGAAACTAGCGCAAAAACTATCGCAAATAGACCAATTATTTATCTTAGGTAAGAAATTTTGAATTAATTTTTGTTTTGCATTTATATCAATAGGAGCATAAGCAATGACAAAGCCTTCAAGCATGATTTGCTCAAAATATTCATTGGTATTTTGATTTAAAAATTCTTGCCAATCATTTTTTACTAAGTCTTTAGCAATTTTGCGCAATTGTGGTAAACGTATACCGATAATTTTTATATTTTCTCTATCAATATTTTTAGGCAATAATTTTTGTACAAATTGAGCATAATTTTTATCTTGATAGGAGAATAATATTTGTAAAATATCGTTATTTTCTTGTATAAAAAACTAACCTTCAATTACATGAGTATATAAAAATCCTTCACGCATACCAGCATCTTTATAAGTTATTGCTGTAGCATGGATTAGTTTAGCGATTTCGTTAGCTATGACCATGCCAGGAATAATAGTATGCAAACGGTCAGGTACAGTTTTTAATAAAGTTGTGATATCTTTATCTGTTAATTTATGCCCACGAGTGAAATGAGAAATCATTTCAGGAATTTTGTCAGCAGGTATAGTTTCATTTGCATCATCTTGAGCGTACATTTCGTTATATAAAGCTCTAGCTCCTTTACATGTACCGCCAATACCACAGATTTCAGCATGGGAAATATCTTTAAATTCAGGTGCTGTATCAATAATAGCATGAACTTCTTTTATCATTTGTGCGATTTCTTCTTCGCTAGGTAAAAAATCAGTAGCATATTTTGTATGGAGAGCTAAAGAGCCGATAGGCAAGCTAGTCTTTTGGATAATTTTATTGTCAGCAAAACGAATGAGTTCTGTACTAGCACCGCCGATATCAATGATAAAACCATCATGATAATCAAGTTCATGTGTAGCAGCGATAAAATCATAAGTTGCTTCTTCATCACCAGAGATGATATGCAAATCAATACCAGTGCGAGCAATGATTTCAGCGACAGCTTCTTTACTATTTTGAGCATTGCGGAGTGCAGCTGTAGTAAAAGCACTTACATTCTCGATATTAAAAGAAGTCAAGAAGGATTTAAAACTATTTAAAATCTCGCAAGCTTTATCAATACCAGCTTGTTCCATGACATTATCCTTAACATAACTTGCTAAACCTACAGTATATTTGCGCTTATGAATAAGATTTAACTTATTATCCAAGATTTCATAAATAGCCATACGAATAGTAGTAGAACCAATGTCAATAACTGCATATAACATAAAAATATACCCTCCCAATTATAATATGTTCATTTCTTTGGTGACAAAGAAACGAACCAAAGAAATCACCGCAGATAAATTTTTAGCTTTGAAAATAATTTTCGCTTCATACAACGCTTAGAAACTCGCTTCGCTCAAACATTCAGACTAAAACCGTATTCAGCGACAATTATTTTCAATAACCTAAAGGTTACCACTAAAAATTTATAATGCGGAAAATAATATTACGTGTTATTAATATAATACCAAACTTTCCCGCATTAGCAGACTTTTACGGTAGCTGAAAGCTATTGACAAAGATAAAACTATGGATACGGTTTTAGTCCTACTGTCTGAGCGAAGCGAGTTTAGAGCGTTGTAGACATAGTTTTATCTTTGTCAAAGTAAAATCAATATTGCGGGTAGGTTTTCTTTTTGGTTCATTTTTCTTTTACATAAAAGAAAAACGAACATTGTATTATTTGAATAAATCAATTACTTGTTTTCCGATTAATACGATGGACATGATGATAAATAAGGTTTTTACGTATGTAGCACCTTTGGCAATGGCCATGCGAGCTCCGCAGAAGGCTCCAACCATCATGGCAAGTCCCATAGGAATGGCATAGGCAAAATCAACAATGCCAGAGCTGATGAAAAATAATGCACCAGCAATATTACTAGCGAAGTTTAAACCACGAGCATTAGCAGCAGCACCGATAAAATCGAAACCTATCCAAAGAAATGCAAATAATAAGAATGTGCCAGTACCAGGGCCGAAAAATCCATCATAAAAGCCAAAAATAAATGCAGCAATAGCGCTTAGTATCCACATTTTTTGACTCATACCATTAAATGTAGCGACTTGACCAAATTCTTTTTTTGTCAAAGTATAGATAGTTACAGCTACAAGTAAAATGATAATTAAGGGACGAAGAAAGTCAGAAGGAATTAATTTTAAAATACTAGCACCACAGATTGAGCCAATGAAAGAAAGTGGTAGTAAATATTTTATAGTAGAAAAATCTACTCTACCAGAGCGAACAAAAGAGGCAAAACCGATTGTAGCACCCATAGAAGCAGATACTTTATTCGTAGCTATAGCTGTAACGGGAGGCATGCCAGTAAATAAAAGTGCAGGTAAAGAAATAAGACCACCACCGCCAACTACAGTATCGATAAAAGCTGCGATAAATCCAGTAACAATTAGAAATAAACACATATAGATATTAATATCTTCCATCAAAACATCCTTTCTAAAAATAAATTTAATTTGAGTTAATTAATAATATATTTTATCATAAATTCAGCAATTTCATAGTATGCTAAATTAGATTTATAATTAAACTTTCTTTTAATCAAATAATTCACCTCCCATTTTTATATATGGAAATTATTTTTCGCTATTTAAAATAACAAAAAATAATGTTTGTTACTTTAAAGAAAACTTCTTTTCGATTCATTTAGTAAATAAATTTAATAATAAAATTAAAAGTTTAAATTTTGATTATATTATAGCTTGTCTTATATAAAATATATGATTTACAAAGCAATAATATAATTTTATTATAAAAAATTATATTAAGAACTTAAAAGAAAAGGTATC
>ERZ773130.2753-NODE-2753-length-12610-cov-10.995380_pt1 | contig 12610 bp, 9 predicted proteins | sample MGYA00511919_ERZ773130 | MGnify/ENA primary metagenome ERZ773130 (study PRJEB29015, sample SAMEA2737851) | human gut metagenome | biome: human gut; feature: human-associated habitat; material: faeces | place: China | collected 2012 ...
ACTCCGCAAGGGACTTCGTCCCTTGACCCTTTCTCGCGATGGCGTTGAGCGCACTTACATACTTCTTCCGCGTGTTGATTGGAGCACGAAAAAGGCGGTTCGGTGTTTATCCCGAATCGCCCTTTTTCGTTGGATTTTGCGGATGGCGCAGTGTCCCCTCATTCCGCCCGTGCCAGCTTTTCCGTCGCCGAATTTGCGTCAGGCTGGAAGAAAATATCCCGTCCTTCGTTGCTTTCGCGGATGAAATCCTGCAATGCTGCACTCGTTTCATGCGTGAAATCGCCATAAACTGCGAGTTTGAAGCCGTAATTCACGAATTTTTGCAGGATTTCGCCCGCAATGCCCGTCGAAAGCACGAAAAAATCCCCCGTGATGGCTTCGCGGTTGAGGGCGATGCGCTTGCAGCCCGTCTCCGCGCGCACCGTCATCATCAGGTCGAGCGCGGACTGCACGTCCGTCATCAGCGGCTTCTCGCTGCGAATCAGCGCAATGGACACGCCGTCTTGGTTGACTTGCTGGATGTACATATTTTTACTCCTTGTGATGCAGCCGCTTGCAGATGCTTTCGCACGCCGCACAGCCGCCTTCGCCGGTTTCGCGCAGGGACGTCGGCAGCGCGTCGCCAACTTCCTTCATCGCCAGAATCACCTCATCAGGCTCAATCGGGCAGCGAATGCCGCTGAGCACCATGTCCGCCGCCGTGAACGCGATGCCGGACGCGCCCACGTTGCGGTACACGCAGGGCACTTCCACCAGCCCGCCGACGGGGTCGCAGACCAGCCCCAGCAGGTTCATCAGCGCAAACGCCGCCGCGTCCGCGCACTGCTGTGGATTGCCGCCCTCCAGATACACCAGCGCCGCCGCCGCCATCGCCGCCGCCGAGCCGCATTCCGCCTGACAGCCGCCCTCCGCGCCGGAGATGCTCGCCTGCGTCGCAATCGCCTGACCGACCGCCGCCGCGACGAACAGCGCGTCCACCGCCTGTTCCTCCGTCGCGCCTTTTTCTTCCATCATTGCCAGCACCGCGCCGGGCAGAATCCCGCACGCGCCCGCCGTCGGGGCAGCGACGATTTTGCCCATGCAGCCGTTGCACTCCGCCGTCGCCAGCGCGTACACTTCCGCCTTGCCCAGCAAATTTCCTGCCAGACACTTGCCCGCCTGCAGGCGCTTCATCATCAGCGCCGCCTGTCCGCCCGTCAGCCCGGTAACGCTGCGCAGGCGCTCATCCAGCCCCTGCTGTGCCGCCTCCTGCATCACGCGCAGGTGATGGCGCATTTTTTCGCGCACCGCCAGCGCGTCCAGCCCGGATTCCTCCGCCTGTTTCTCAATCGCGCACCGCGCAATCGACCCATGATGGCTCGCCATGCGCACCCATTCGTGCAGCGTATAGTCCATCAGTCATCCCTCCTTTTGAGGAACGTGCAGCTCCTGATATCGGGGATTTGGCGGATGATGTCCAAGTCCGCCTGGGAGGGCGCACCGTCAAGCTCCAGCACCATCATGGCGTCTCCGCCGAGTTTGCGGCGATAGACCTGCATGTTCGCGATATTGACGCGGTGGCGCGCCAAGGTCGACGTGACCGCCGCAATCGCGCCGGGCATGTCGATGTGGTGGATGATCATCGTGTCCGCCTTGCCGGTGAAATTGACGCTCAAACCGTTGATGCGGTGGATTTCGATGTTGCCGCCGCCGACGGACGCTGCTTCGAGGGTCAGCGCCGTGCCGCGCTCCCCCGTGACGTGCAGCCGGACGGTGTTCGGGTGCGCCCCGCGGAGATTGACCTGCTCAAAGCGCACGTCCATGCCCTGTTGACGGGCGATTTCCAGCGAATCGCGCAGGCGGGGGTCATCGACGTGCATCCCCAGCAATCCGCCGACGATAGCGCGGTCTGTGCCATGCCCGCGGTATGTTTTAGCGAACGAGCCATGCAGCCCGACATCCGCCTTGACCACCCTTTCGCCCAGCAGCGAATACGCGGTCAGCCCAATGCGCGCCGCGCCCGCGGTATGGGAGCTGCTTGGCCCAATCATCACGGGACCTATCAGGTCGAACAAATCCATGCGTTCCACGCCTTTCCGGGAAAACGGTTTTTCCCGTCTTCTGGGGAAGCTCTGATTGAATGAGGTGGTCAGATGATGGATGAATTTTCCGTCAGATGCAATTGCAAAAATCGAAGGTTTACTGAACGTAAATCGAGATTTTTGCAAGCAGCAGATGGCGGGAAAGGCATCCGTCAGATGCGCCGCCGAGTCAATCAGAGATTCCCCTACTCTATTGTACCTGTTTTCCGCTGATTTTGCAATGGATTTTTGCAAGAAAAAAGCCCTGCCACGCCATGTTCTTCGTGCGCAGCAGGGCTTTTTATGCTGTTTCTTGCATAATCTTGCGGATTTTATGACGTATAGGCATAGTTGACTTTGCTATCAATCTGGTAAAAAGAGTTACTTCCAGAGGGCATGAAAACAGGCGAAGTCTGCGATCGCCCTCTGGACTCCTTCGGTTACAAAGCCCACCCCTGCGCCCGGATGGTCTGCGCAATCTCCTCGCAGCACTGTGCGCACAGTGCCGCGTCCTGCGCTTCCACCATCACGCGCACCAGCGGTTCCGTGCCGCTCTCGCGCACCAGCACGCGCCCCGCGTCGCCCAGCTTTTCCTCCGCCGCGCGAATCGCTTCCTGCACCTTCGCGTCCGCCTGCGCCGCCTTCTTGTCCTTTACCCGCACGTTAATCAGCTTCTGCGGATAAATCGTCAGGTCGGAAGCCAATTGATGCAGCGTTTTCTTCGCCGCGCACATGACCTCCATCACCTTCAGGCTCGTCAGGATGCCGTCGCCGGTCGACGCGTACTTGCTGAAGATAATGTGCCCGGACTGCTCACCGCCCAGACGGCAATTGTTCTTCGTCATGTACTCGTAGACGTACTTGTCGCCCACGGCGGTCTTGGCGGATGCAATGCCGAGGTCATCCAGCGCGCGGAACAGCCCCAGATTGCTCATCACCGTCGCGACGACCGTGTTGCCCAGCAGCTCACCCGTCTGCTTCATGTGCCGTCCACAGATGAAGAGGATGTGGTCGCCGGTGATTTCCATGCCCGTTTCGTCCACGCACAGGCAGCGGTCCGCGTCGCCGTCGAAGGCAAAGCCCACGTCGCAGTGGTTTTCGACGACGAACTTCTGCAAGCCCCCGATGTGCGTCGAACCCGCGTCGCGGTTGATGTTCAGCCCGTTCGGTTCGGCGTTGATGACCAGCGTCGTCGCCCCCAGCGCGTCGAAAACCGCCTTGGCGATGTTCCAGCTGGAACCGTTGGCACAGTCCAGCGCAATCCGCCGTCCGCGGAAGGAGTACAGCCCCAGCGAAATCAGGTAGCCGACATAGCGGTTGCGCCCGGACACATCGTCCACCGTGCAGCCAATCTGCTCCTGATGCGCGAAGGGAATTTCGTCCCACGTCTGCCCGAAGCATTCCAAATGCCCGTCCAGGTAGGCTTCGACGAGGGCAATCGTGTCCTCATCCATCTTTTCGCCCTGCCCGTTGATGAGCTTGATGCCGTTGTCGTAGTACGGGTTATGGCTGGCGGAAATCATGATGCCGCAGTCAAAGCCATCGAGCCGCGCGACGAACGCGACGGACGGGGTCGTGGTGACATGGAGAAGGTATGCATCCGCGCCGGACGCGGTCAGCCCGCCGACGAGCGAATACTCGAACATATAGCTGGAACGGCGGGTATCCTTGCCGATGACGATGCGCGGGCGGGTGTGGTCGCCATTGCGGCGCTTGCACTCGCCGTAGTACCAGCCGAGAAAGCGTCCCACCCGGTAGGCATGGTCAGCGGTCAGCTCCTTGTTCGCTTCTCCGCGGAATCCGTCCGTTCCGAAATACTTGCCCATAATGGTCGTCTCCTTTGCTTGCGCGTTGATTTTTGGGTGATGGCAAACAGGTCTTTTCTAACTAAATGGTCTATTGTGCAGCTTCCAGAGGGCATGAAAACAGACGAAGTCTGCGGTCGCCCTCTGGACTCCTTCGGCTTCGCACGCCCATGTTTCTTGATTTATATTGAAAATAGTTATAGTTTGTGTGCCTTTTGTCCACTAACGAAATAACTTCCGGTAGAAGTCAATAAACAGGAGTGTGCACCGAAGGTTTCCAAAGGGCGATCGCAGACGTTCGTCTGTTTTCATTGCCCTTTGGTCGCTCCCGCAGGAGCGAAACCCCTGCGCAGCAAAAACGCACAATGATGCAGGAGAAGCCCGCATCGGCTTCCCCTGCTTAGGGTCAGGGGGATACGCAAATCCCCCTTTTATTTCGCGTCATACCCCAGCGTGCGCAAATCCGACGCGCGGTTGCGCCAGTCGGGACGCACCTTCACCCATAACTTCAGGTTTACATGCAGTCCCAGCAGCTTCTCGATGTCCTCGCGCGCTTCCGAGCCGATGGTTTGCAGCATTGCGCCGTGCTTGCCGATGATGATGCCCTTGTGCGCGTCGCGTTCGCAGTAAATCGTCGCGTTGATTTCCATGAAGTTGTCGTTCATCTTCTCCATGCCCATCATTTCCACGCCGATGCCGTGCGGCACTTCGTCGCGCAAATGCTGGAGCGCCTTCTCGCGAATCAGCTCCGCGCAAATCAGCCGCTCCGGCTGGTCGGTCATCATGTCGTCCGGGAAATACTTCGGGCCTTCCGGCAGATGCGTGGCAAGCTGCTTCGTCAGGTCATCCAGCCCGTCGCCGGTTTTGGCGCTGATGGGGATAATCGCGTCATAGCCAAGGTCAGCGAAGGATGCAATCAGCCCCAGCAGCTTCTCCGGCGGCAGCAGGTCAATCTTATTAATCGCCAGCACCTTCGGCACTTTCTTGCCCGCCATATCACGGACGATGGCGCGGTCGTGTTCGCCCACCTGCGTCGCGTCCACCAGCACCAGCACGCCATCCATGCCGTCCATCGCGTCCTTGACGGACTGCATCATGCTTTCGCCCAGCTTCGTGCGGGGCGTGTGGATGCCGGGGGTGTCGAGGAACACAATCTGCCAGTCAGGGCGCGTCATCACGCCCATAATGCGGTTGCGCGTCGTCTGCGGGCGGCTGGAGACAATCGCAATTTTCTCGCCGACCATCGCGTTCATCAAGGTGGATTTGCCCACGTTCGGGCGACCCACAATGGTAATAAATCCAGAATGGAATTTCGTATTTTCGCTCATGATTTTTCTCCTGATTTTACTCCTTCGTCGTCAGCTGCTGCGGGCCGAAGCCGTGCGGCAGCAGCTCCGGCAGGGTCGCGCTTTCCGTGCCGCCCTGCCACGTCACCAGCACGCGGATATTCGGTGCAAATTCGTTGAGCACCTGCCGGCACGCGCCGCAGGGCCATGGGGCGGCATCACGCGAGGCAATCGCAATCGCGGTGAATTCCCGCGCGCCTTCGCTGACTGCCTTGAACATCGCCGTGCGCTCGGCGCAGTTCGTCAAGCCGAACGACGCGTTCTCGATGTTGCAGCCCTGAAACACGCGGCCATCCGCGCACAGCAGCGCCGCGCCGACCGGATAGCCGGAATAGGGTGAATAGCTCCGCAGCATCGCCTGCCGCGCCATTTCCAGCAGCGTCTCGTCGGAAACGTCGGTCTGCGTTTCGCCGTCGCGCGTCATGCCGATGGCGGACAGAATCTTCTCCTCCATCGCCCGCATCTTCTTTTTGTCTTCATCCTCAATGTGGTCATAGCCCATCAGGTGGCACAGACCGTGGACGGTCAAATACGCCGCCTCCCGCTCCGGGGAATGCCCATACTCCGCCGCCTGCGCCAGTACATGCGGCATGGAGATGATGAGATCGCCGAGCATACAGGCATCCACCTCGTCATCCAGCTCGCGCGCAAGCAGCTTGTCGCACTGCCCCGCCGTTTTGCCTGCCGGATAATTCACCGTCGGGAAGGACAGCACGTCCGTCGCGCGGTCAACGCCGCGGTACTCGCGGTTGATTTCGTGAATCGCGTCGTCGCCGCAAATGCGGATGTTCACCGCGCAGGGACGCGAAACGCCTTCCATCCACAGGGCGCAGTCCGCCGCCGTCTGCATCAGGGACAAATAGCGCGGGTCAACCTGCGTGTCAATCTGCCAAAGCAGTTTCATGTGTTCTCCTCGCTTTCCTCCACCGGCGCGGCGGGCTTTTCCGGCACATCCGGCTTTTCCGCCTTCGCTTCTGGCTTCACTTCGGGTGTTTTTTCCGCTTCCGCCTGTTTCTCCGCCTTCGCTTCTGGCTTCGCTTCGGGTGTTTTTTCCGCTTCCGCCTGCTTTTCCGCCTTGATTTCCGCCTGCATCTGCTTCGTTTCCTTCTCCGCTTCCTTTTCCGCCTTGACGAGCGGGCGCGCGGGGACGTTCACCGTCGGGTACTCAATGCGCTCGTGGAACACGCCATTCAAGACCTTGCAGAACGCTGCGCAAATCGCGTCGATATCGCGCAAGGTCAGCGGCGAATTGCTGAGCTGCCCGTCCTCCAGCTTGCCGCGGACAAGGCGCTCAATGAACTGCTCAATCGCCTTGGGCGTGGGGTCAGGGATGGAACGCACCGCCGCCTCGATGGTGTCCGCCAGCATGACGATGGCGCTCTCCTTCGTCGTCGGGCGCTGACCGTCATAGCGGAAATCAGCAATATCAACCGGCTTGCCATCCGCCATCTGCAGGGCTTTGTGGTAGAAGTACATGACGGGGGTGTCGCCGTGATGCTCCATGATAATCGTCTGGATTTCAGGCGGCAGGTGGTATTTCTGCGCCAGCGCCAGACCATCGCGGGTATGCGCCGTAACAATCGCGGCGGATACATACGGGTCGGTGCGGTCGTGCGGGTTATCGCCCATCTGGTTTTCCTTGAAGTACAGGGGGCGCTTGAGCTTCCCGATGTCATGGAAATACGCGCCTGTGCGCGCCAGCAGCGGATTCGCGCCGATTTTCTCCGCCGCCGCTTCCGCCAGATTCGCCACCACAATCGCGTGGTGATATGTGCCGGGCGCTTCCAGCAGCAGACGGCGCAGCAGCGGCTGATTCGGATTCGCCAGTTCCAGCAGCTTCGCGGGCGTGGCGAGGTTGAACGCCGCCTCGAACACGGGCTGGAAGCCCACGGAAATCAGGCCGCTCAAAATGCCGCCCGCCATCGACCACATGGCGTTGGTCATCATGCCGGATATATTGTTGGAGGTCATCAGGCTCATGGCGAGGATGACGACCATATTCACCACCGCGACAATCACGCCCGCAATCACCATGCGGACACGCTGCGGCTTATCCTTCAAGTACTGCACGGCGACGATGCCGGAGACGACGCCCGTGAGTATCAAATGCACCATTTCCGCCGAGTAGGCGTTGGAGCTGCCCGCGCTAAGCCCCGCCGCAATCAGCGCCATGGTAAACGTGGCGGAAATGCCGACGCGCGCACTCAGCAGCGTAGTCAGCAGCATCGCCGCCATCACAACCGGGGCAAGGTAGACATCCAGCAGCTTGACGGCAATCACGCACAGTCCTTCGCACAGCACCAGCACCACCATGATGACGCTGGAGCGGCGCACGTCCCTCAAAACCTCCGGCGCAAGGATAACGAGCATCAAAATCAGCACCGACATGGAAATAGCGATGAGCAGCAGCGCGCCAAGGTAGATGTCATAATCATACGACGCGGTATCCAGCAGCCCCAGCGCCTCCAGCATGGCGAGCTGATTCGCCTGCACGCGCTCGCCCTCGCGGATGATGTTCTGCCCTTGCAGGTACACCACCGGCTCCACCTGCGCGGCGGCGTTCTCCTGCGCCTGCGCGGTCAATTCCTGGTCAATGACCATGTTCGGGCGGATGCAATGGTTGAGCACGATGGGCACGATGTTCTGCATCAGCGACGTTTCGACGCGGTAGCCCGCAATCTGTTTAATCGCCGCGATGGACTGGCTGACCTGCCCTTCGCGGATGGTGGTGTTCAGCGCGCTTTCCACCGCGAGGCGCACCGTCGCCACCATGGTGTCGAAATTCTCCGTGCTGGCGCGCATGAGGACAGTCGCCTGATAGCGCGTGAGCGGCACGGCTTCCACCTGCTGGAGGGCGTAGTCGATTTCCTCCGCGCTGAAGGTCGCCGCGAGGTTTGTTTCCGTCGCGGTTTCGCCGTCCTGCACGCGCAGGGTCAACCCGTACTGCTGCACAATGCGCAGCTGGCGGAACGTCTCGTCGAGGTCGCTCAGCACGCTTTCGGTCACGCCCTCCTGAAAGTGGTAGGTCGCTTCCACACGGACGGAGGCTTCGCGGCGGCGGCTTTCGGTCGTCACCGTGTCCTCCACGTCCTTCGTGGCGGTAATCGTCTGGTGCGAAATCGCGCCGACGCTCAGGCTGTAGCGCTGCGGTGCGCACGCCGCGGCAAACAAGACCAGCATCACCAGCGTGCCGACGGCGTAAATGAGCGCGCATTTCGCGCCCGCGCCGTGCAGCCAAGTGGTGAAGCGGCGCAGAATCGGGCGGTGGTTCTGCTTGTTTTCGCGTTTACGCATGTAGTTATCACTCCTTCTGCACCGGAGGGGGCGGATTTACGGGCGCTGCCCTTCCGCTTCCCGATGGTAGTAGGCGTCATACGCCTTGACAATCGTCTGCACCAGCTCGTGGCGGACGACGTCCTTGTGCGTCAGGTGCACCATGCCGATTTCCGGAATGTCCTTCAAAATTTCGATTGCTTCCGCCAAGCCGGATTTCTTCCCGTAGGGCAAGTCCGTCTGGGTGATGTCGCCGGTAACGACGACTTTGCTGTGGAAGCCCAGACGCGTCAGGAACATCTTCATCTGTTCAGAAGTCGTGTTCTGCGCCTCGTCCAGAATGATGAAGGAATCCGACAGCGTGCGGCCGCGCATGTACGCCAGCGGGGCAACCTCCACCACGCCGCGCTCCAGCAGCTTCTGGTAGCTGTCCACGCCCATGAAGTCGTACAGCGCGTCGTAGAGCGGGCGCAGGTACGGGTCAACCTTCTGCGTCAGGTCGCCGGGCAGGAAGCCCAGCTTCTCCCCCGCCTCCACCGCCGGGCGTGTGAGCACAATGCGCTCAATCTCCTTGTTTTTCAGCGCCACGACAGCCAGCGCCATTGCCAGATACGTCTTGCCCGTACCCGCCGGGCCGACGGCGAACGTGAGGTCATGGTCGCGGATGGCCTGCACATACTCCTGCTGCCCCAGCGTCTTGCAGCGAATCTGCTTGCCGCGGTGGGTGATGGCGACGACAGAGCGCAGAATCTCGTCGATGCGATCCACGTCACCCTCGTGCGCCAGGGCGATGGCGTAGCGGATGCGCGTGCGGTCAACCAGATCGCCGCGGCGGATCATTTCCAGCAGCTTCAGGATGACGCTTTCCGCCAGCCCCGCATCCTCCGCTTCGCCCGTGAGGAACAGCTCCGAGCCGCGCAGGGAGACAGTGACTCCGCACTCCTGCTCCACCAGCGCAACATTCTGGTCGTTCAGCCCGAACAGGGACATATAGGCATCCATCGAATCCAGCGTCAGGGGAATCTTTCTCGTTTCAGTCAAAAACGATGTCCTTCTTTCCATTTGAAACGGCGACAATCAAGTTCATACTAATTCGATTCCAAAACATGGCATCGAGCATAGCAGATTTTTCGTTCCGGCAAAGCTGAGTGAAGCGAGGCGTACTGGAGGTACGCGCGAGCGGAACGAAGCAAAGCCGGGGCGGAAAAGATGCTGGGCGAATGCCATGTTTTAGATGAGAATTAGTATCCCTTATCAGGCGCGCCGCTGGGTATCTGCTCGGCAATATCCACAAGCCTTTCGCCCGTTGCCACTGCCAACAGTACCTCATGATCTATCATACTACAATTTACCCACTTGTCAACCAAAGATTCGTTCGTACCGATGATTTCGCGCAGTTTTCGCAAAGCAGCTATGCTTGCTTCGGCAGTTATTTCCTCATTTGCCCGATTTTGCTTCGTAATTTCACATTCATACCGCTTTTCCCACACGCAGGTGAGCGGCAGGAAGAAGCCGCCCAGCGGGAGCGTGCGCCGGGACACATCCGCCTGATGGAACGCGCTCTCCGGCTCATGCCACAGGGCGAACCACGGGCTGACGACCGACACGCTTTCCTCCGTGCGCCCGGAATACGATGTGTGCAGCTCTGTCAAGTCCATGCGAACCGCCGCCGCGTCCCACACGCGCGCCATCACCACCCCGCGCGCTGATACCGCCCGCACGCCGCTGCCCGTGCGTTCCTCGCCGCGGATGAGGATTTGCCCCTTGCGCACCACGTCGCCGGGCTGAACAAGCGCCGTGCCCGCCTTCGTGCGGATGCTATCGACGATGCCGTCCCGCGCGGCGACCACGTCCCCCGCGCCCGTCTCGGACAAGGGCGTTCCCGCCGGCACGCCGTCCACCATGCGAATCAGCAGCGTCATCCCCCGCCAGCCGCACTCCACCCACGCCGTTTCCGGGTAGCGCCATTCCAGCAGGTCACGCAGCTGACCCGGATGAACGTCGCTTTTTCGCATCGGCGGGGTGATGCCCAGCGCCCGCAGGTATTCGGGCAAATCCGCGGCGTAAATCCCGGCGTTTTCAATCTCCACGCGCCACATCACCTGCGACGCGCCGATGAGCGCGCCAATGCCCAGCATCAGCGCGGAAAGCAGCGCCAGCCGATGGCGAATCCACGTCATCAGCCGTCCCGTGCCCTGCCGATTGCCGACCGAGAAGCGCCAGCCGCCGTTTTCCGTCATCATCCGCAGCGTCATCACATCATCCTCGCGGGCAAAGGCACTGAGATGTTTGCCGCGGATGCGCACGCCCGTCAGCAGCAGCCCCATTTCCCCCGCGCGGCGCAAAAACCGCGGCAGATTGACCCCATCCACCGTGACGGCGATAAGCCACGGCCGCCCACTCATGTTCCGCCTCCCAGCACGCTGATAGCGTCAATTCGCCCGGTCACAATCGCGTCTGATGATGAATAGCGCAGGAAGCGCAGGTTCGCCCCGCTAATGCGCAGCGTACCCTCCTTCGTGCGGAAGAGCGCCTCCTCCGCCGTGTACCCCAGCAGCCCCTGATGCTGCTCCACCCACGCGCGGCCACGCCCCGTCAGCGTCACCTTGAATGCGCCGCCCGTCACCTCCGGCGGAAAAAACGGCTCCTTCTCCATGATGCACAGCCCCCTTTCTCATCGAATTTTTATGTTCCAGCGCCCGAAAATAGCCATCCACCCGAAAAAACCTGTTTACGTTTTCCGTTTTTGATGGTATAATGGTGTGTACGGCGCGAAAAGCGTGCCGGGAAATGGAGAGTATGCGATGGCGCAGCTGAACGATTTGGGCATTGACCTTGGAACCTCCAATGTATTGATTTACCAGCAGGGCAAGGGGCTTGTGCTCCGCAGACCGGCGGTAGTCGCCATTGAGCGCTCCACCAAGAAGGTGCTGGCCATCGGGGACGATGCCCAGCGCATGGTTGGCCGCACGCCCAGCAACATCATGGCGATTCGCCCGCTGAAGCAGGGCACCGTCGCGGATTTTGAGCTGACGAACACCATGCTCCGCTTCTTTCTGAACGGCGTGCTGTCCAAGCGCCTGTTCTCCGGGCCGCGCGTCGTCATGAGCGTCCCTTCCGGCGTGACCGAGACGGAGAAGCACTCCCTCATCAACATCCTGCTGGACGCGGGCGTGAAGCGTACCTATCTGCTTGACCGTCCACTCGCGGCGGCGCTTGGCGTCGGCATGGATTTGCGCCAGCGCTACGGCCGCATGATTGTAGACATGGGTGCGGGCATCACTGATATTGCCGTTATTTCCGAGGGCGAAATCGTCCAGTCCTCCAGCGTCTATTACGCCGGCGACTACTTTGATGACGCGATTGTCCGCTACATCCGCAAGAAGTATTCTCTGCTGATTGGCGAGCGAACCGCCGAGCAGATTAAAATCAACATCGGCACGGCGATGAAGCCCGAAACCGACGAAGCGAACCTTGCCATGCCCGTCGTCGGCCGCAACCAGCTCTCCGGCCTGCCCCGCACGCAGGAGATTCACGCCGCTGAAATCTACGAGGCGCTGAAAGACCCCGTTGCCGCCCTCATCGGCAGCATTCAGGACGTGCTGGTGCGCACGCCCCCGCAGCTGGCGTCCGATATTTTTGATGACGGCATCGTCTTAAGTGGCGGCGCTGCGGGATTGGCTCGCCTGCCCGAAGCGATTTACACCGCCCTGCACATCCCCTGCGGCGTCGCCGACGACCCGCAGACCAGCGTCGTTCTCGGCTGCGGCATTGCCGTGGAAGACCCCGGCGCCTACGCCTCCCTGCTCGACGACGGCCGCAAGGGTTTCAAGCGCCTGTAAGCAATTGTATACAGAAAGCACCCCGTGTTTTTTCCGGAAGCGGAAAGGCACGGGGCTTTGTTTTGCGGAAAGGGTTTTGTTATCCCCTGTGTGACAATAAAACGCGGTTGGATTTCGCCCCAAAATCAAATGGATTCAAATGAAATCAAGCGAAATCAAATGAAATCAAATTTGCTTGACGAACATCCATTCCCCGTTCTACAATATCACTGTCGCAATAGCGGCGAATAAAATCCGAAAGGAATGACCCAAATGTGCAATGTAAACTACTTGATTGAAATCCG
>ERZ773130.2757-NODE-2757-length-12592-cov-15.190157_pt1 | contig 12592 bp, 9 predicted proteins | sample MGYA00511919_ERZ773130 | MGnify/ENA primary metagenome ERZ773130 (study PRJEB29015, sample SAMEA2737851) | human gut metagenome | biome: human gut; feature: human-associated habitat; material: faeces | place: China | collected 2012 ...
GACCGGGGCCACCGCGGCCCCTGCCTGGGGCTGGAGCTGCAGCCCGAAGCCAGCGCGCTGCTGGCCGCCGCCTGCACCGAACAGGGCATTGAGCACATCACGCCCGTCTGCGCCGACCTGCGCTCCTTCCGGGAGGGCGAGGGCAGCTACGACCTGTGCGCCTGCAACCCGCCCTATTTCACAGCAGGGGAACAGGCCGCCGACAGGGCCCGGGCCACTGCCCGCCACGAGACGGACTGCGCGCTGGACGATGTCTGCAAGTGCGCGTTCCGGCTGCTGAAGGATGGCGGGCGGCTCTCGCTCTGCCACCGGCCCGAGCGGCTGGCCGAGGTGCTGGCGGTCCTGCGGGCCAACCGGCTGGAGCCCAAGCGGCTGGCCTTTGTGAAGAACCGGCCGGATGCCGCCCCCTGGCTGTTTCTGGTGGAAGCACAGAAAAACCGAAAAACAGGACTGCGGGTCGAGCCGGATGTGCTCATCTCGGCAGGCGCGGCACTGTATGGACGCTGAACCTCTCAAACGCTGTGCGCCAAGTACGGGCTGCGGCTCCTGGTAGGGGAGGCGGCATCCCGTAGGGATAACGGAGAGGTTTTGTACAAATCAAATGGGAGGATACTATGGCAGGTACTCTTTATATCGTTGCCACACCCATCGGCAACCTGGATGACATGCCGCCCCGTGTGGCAGCCACCTTTGGCGCGGCAGATTTCATTGCCGCGGAGGATACCCGCGTGACCATGAAGCTGCTCAACTTTCTGGGGCTGAAAAAGCCGATGGTGAGCTACTACGAGCACGCCCTGCAGAAGGGCGAGGGGATCCTGCGCCGCATTGAGGCAGGCGAGAACTGCGCCCTGTGCAGCGATGCCGGTATGCCCTGTGTGTCTGACCCGGGCGAGGTGATCGTGCGGGACGCACTGGCCCGGGGCATCAAGGTGGTGCCTGTTCCGGCAGCCTCCGCCTGTGTGACGGCGCTGGCCGTCTCCGGTCAGGACACCTCCCGCTGGGTGTTCGAGGGGTTTCTGCCTGTGAACAAAAAGCAGAAGCGGGAGCGGCTGGCCGAGCTGCAGGGGGAAAAGCGGACGGTCATCTTCTACGAAGCGCCCCACAAACTGCGCACTACGCTGGACGACCTGACCACCGCCTTCGGCCCTGAGCGGAGCATCACCCTCTGCCGGGAGCTGACCAAGCTCCACGAGGAGATCTGGAAAACGACGCTGGGCGAGGCCCAGACCCATTATGCCGAGAACGACCCCCGCGGCGAGTATGTTCTGGTGATGGCCGGTGCGCCCGCCGCCGAAGCCGAAGAAGAACTGACCTTGGAGCAGGCCGCCCAGCGGGCGCTGGAACTGACCCGGAACGGCTACGCGGCCTCTGCCGCCGCCAAGGTCGCCGCGCAGGGCACGCCGTATTCCAAGAGTGAAGTGTACAAGCAGCTGCTTGCTTTGCAGGCAGATTGACCTCTCTGTCCATGCTTCGCATTGCCGCCTCTCCTGACAGGGGAGCTGTCGCCGAAGGCGACTGAGAGGTTTAATACGTATAAATAAGGAGGACGTAGTCCCGTGACGAAACTTTTGATCCTGAGCGACAGCCACAACAGCGCCAGTGCAGTGGAGCGCATCCTGCACGCAGAAAGCGATGCAAATGCCGTTGTCTTTTTGGGAGATGGCCTGCGCGACCTGGAAGATGCACTGACCCTGCACCCCAAGATGAAGGTCTACGCCGTAGCCGGTAACTGCGATTTTGGTGCGTTGGAGCCGCTGGACGGGCTGGCCGCCTTTGATCAGGTGGTCGTTTTCTATACCCATGGTCACATGTACGGTGTAAAATACGATCTGGACACGTTGGCAGATGCCGCCGCCGCCCGCGGTGCTGAGGTGGCATTGTTCGGCCACACCCACAAACCCATTGCCCTCCAGAAAAACGGCGTGTTCCTGTTCAACCCGGGTTCCTGCGGCCGCTGCTACACCGGCCCCAACACCTACGGCGTGATGCTGTTGGACAAGGGCAAGATCACCAGCTTTGCACACAAAGAGGTACCGCAGCAATGAGCATCAATGAGGTGCGTTATCTGCCCGAATGCGGCAGCACCAACGCGTATATGAAAGAGCATTTTGAAGAGTTCGGCCCGGTGGGCGCGGTATACACCACCAACCAGACCGCCGGGCGGGGCCGCCTTGGCCGCACCTGGGTCAACGCCGAGGGCAAGGCGCTGTACTACACGGTCGCCATCCGGGAGCCGCTGGCGCAGCCTGCCACCCTGCCCCTGCTGGCCAGCCTTGCCGTGCGCAGACAGCTGGCCCTGCGCTACGGCGTGGACTGCCAGATCAAGTGGCCCAACGACCTGCTGCTGAACGGCAAAAAGATCGTGGGCATCCTGTGCGAAAGCGTCTGCTACGGCTACCAGCAGCAGGGCCGGGGCATCCTGTGCGGCATTGGCATCAACCTGGCCCAGCCGCAGAGTTATTTTGATGCCGCCGACCTGCCCCATGGCACCTCGCTGGCCCTGCAGGGTGCCACGATCGATCTGGAGCAGGATCCCGGCTGGCTGGCCGAGGCTCTGACGGATTTCGGCTTTGATCAGCCCCTGTACACCTTTGCGCGGGATGGCTTTGCACCTTTCCGTGAGGAGTACAAGGCCGCCTGTGTCAACATCGGACGGCGGGTGACCTTTGACCTGCCGGACGGCGGGCAGGGAACAGGTGAGGCCGTGGATGTGGACGAAGAAGGCCGTCTTGTTGTCCGCACCGACAGCGGCGAGGAGCATGTGTTCACCGGCGAAGTCTCCGTGCGCGGCATCTACGGTTCCCTTTGAAACTTGATATAACACAGCGCCCCCGGCAGAGGATCGCTCCGCCGGGGGTGCTGTTTCAGACAAACAAAAGTCCCCTCCGGCGCTTGCGGTACACCGGAGGGGACTCTTGTTTTGGGGTATTGCTTTGGTGTGAGGAGGAATCATGTGCAAGGGAGACGGTTGCGGCCCCGCTCCCTTGTGCTCATAGTATACCCGATTTCGGCGCAAAAGTCATTACTTTCTTGTGAAATCTTGTGAAAATTCTGTTAAGCTTCGCACGAAATTATTTCGCTCATTCAGTTTCACCTTTTTCCTCTTTCCGCAGGGCTGCGGCGTGACGGCGGCCCTCCCCCACATAGTGGGCGGCATTGGCAAGGCTGGCGGCCGCCTGCTCGGGGCTGACCTGCTTGATGATCTTCCCCGGAACCCCCACCACAAGGGAATCGTCCGGGATGATCTTGCCTTCGGGCACAAGCGCACCAGCCCCGATGATGCAGTTTTTGCCCACAACACAGTGGTTGAGCAGGGTGGCGTGCATCCCGATCAGGGAACCGTCTCCCACGGTGCACCCGTGGACAAGGGCACAGTGGCCCACGGTCACGTTTTTGCCCAGCGTGACCGCCCCGCCCGGGTCACAGTGGATCACCGCATTATCCTGCACATTGGTGTTCTCGCCCAGGGTCAGGGTGCCGTCGTCCCCGCGCAGAACCGCACCATACCAGACCGAGGAGCCCGGCCCCAGCACCACATCGCCCAGCACCGTGGCGTTGGGTGCCACGAACACCGCACCCTCGTCCCGGGGAACTTTTCCACCAAAAGGCAACAACATTGTGAAAAACCACCTTTCTCTTTTCTGTCATTTATGGTATTCTTTTATATAGTGTTTTAGTTTTTGATTCAGGGAAGCCGGGAGCTTCCGTTGGAGGATACGCTTATGCAGAACTCTACTCTCTTCCGCCGGGCGGCGGCCCTGCTGCTGACCGCAGCGCTGGCCCTGACCCTTGTCCTGCCCGGTCTGGCCGCATACGAAATGCCCATCCAGACCGTGAACGAGGGCGAGTCGGTCTATCTGTTCAACGCGGACATCGACAAGCCCATTCTGGAACAGAACGCGGACCAGCAGCGCTACATTGCCAGCCTGACCAAGATGATGACAGCCCTGCTGTTTCTGGAAAGCGGCAAGGACATGAACGCGGAGATCACCATCCCCGCCAGCCTGACCCAGGAGTTCAAGGACATCCAGAACGCCAATGGCAGCACCATCAACCTGCGCATCGGTGAAACGGTGCGCCGCATCGACCTGCTGTACGGCCTGCTGGTGGCCAGCGCCAACGACGCAGCCAGTGTGATCGCCAGTGATGTTTCGGGCGGCGACCTGACCGCCTTTGTGGCCCGGATGAACCAGCGTGCCAAAGAGCTGGGCTGCACCAGCACCAGTTTTACCTGCGTGCACGGCCTGTATGATTATGGCAACGTCTCCTCGGCCCACGATCTGGCCCTGATTGCCAAGGCCTGCGCCGAGAACGAGACCTATATGCAGGTGGCAAACACCCTGAGCTATACCCTGCCTGCCACCAACCTGCACCAGAACGAGCGCACCATCACCTCCACCAACCTGATGCTCAACCCGGAGTACCCCTACTACCGGGATTACATCCGGGGCATGAAGACCGGTTTTACCACTCTGGCGGGCCGGTGCTATGTGACCTTTGCCCAGAAGGACGGCCACACCTACGGGCTGGTGGTGCTGGGTTCTGACCTCGACAACATTTATAGGGAGGCCTCTGAGATCCTGGACTGGGCCTTTGCAAGCTTTTCTGACCGGGAGCTGGTGGACACTGAGACCCCGCTGACCACTGCCCCCCTGAAGAAGTGCCGTTCTTATGAGGAAGTGGAGCTTTACGCTGCCGCGCCGGTCAGCGGCTACGGCCATGCGGACGACAAGGTGACCTTCACCTACGACCTTCAGGAGAATATCTCCGCCACCGTCAAGGACGGAGCTGTCCTCGGCACGGCCACCGTTTATCTGGACGGCTATGAAGTGGGCACGGTAGACCTTGTGACCCATCAGGAGTATGTTTCCGACTTTCGCACCGACCTTCAGACCACGTTTCTCCTGATGGCGGCCCTCATCGTCCTTCTGGCTGTCCTCAGCTTCTTCACCCTCGTTGCCGGGGGCGGCTCACTGAATCTGGGCCGGCGCAGAAAAGCACGGAGAAGATGATCTCACCCTCTCAGTCTCGCTAACGCTCGACAGCTCCCCCGAAGGGGAAGCCAAGGGCTATTCCATATATAGCAGCATTTACCCTCTTTGATGTTTTGCCTCTCCCTTCGGGAGAGGTGGCATTGCGCAAGCAATGACGGAGAGGGTAAAGGCTGCTCTTTTTTATCAGAATGTCCGGAACTTCATTGCCAGCACGCTCAAGGTGATCTTGGGGTTCACCTGCGCGCCCAGCCGCTGGATCGCCGCATCGGCGGCTGCAAGGGCCTTGCGGGCGGCATCGCCCTGCACCGGGGCACGGGGGCTGCCGCGCAGTCCGGCGGCCGCTACGGCCCGGAAATCAGCCAGCAGAGCGGCGGCCCCCACCTTATCCTTTTCGTAAGCTGACAGCAGAACGGCGGCGGCATAGCTGTCCTGCGCGGCCGCTGCTTTGGCAAGGGCAAGCGCCTTGTCCACCTGCGCCCGGCGGGCCTCATCCCGGGCCGCATCCAGCACTGTGCCGATGTGGCCATCGAACAGCTCACTGTACAGGGCGGCATCCTTGCTGTCCACCCCCTGTGCGGTGCAGTAGCGGGCGCAATCGGCGGGGGAGACCGGAGCCACTGCAAAGCTGATGCAGCGGCTCCGGATGGTGGGCAGAACGCCCGCCAGCGAATCCGCCGTCAACAGAAAAAGCACGCCCTCGGGCGGCTCCTCCATGACCTTCAGCAGGGCGTTGGCCGATTCCTCGTTCATCCGCTCCACATGGTAGAGCAGCACAGCGCGCCCCTCTGCCGAAAGGCTGGTGTTGAAGATCTCGCTGCGCATGGCCGTGACCTGACCGACCAGATACCGCCCGCCGCTGCCCATACCGGTTACGGAGATGGCTTCCCGGACGATGCCGGTCTCGATCTGGCCGCTGTCGCGCTTACCGGCCTTTGCCACGGCACGGCAGCACTCGCCCCGGAGCAGGGCTTCGGCGGGCGCGCCGCCGTTGGGGTAAAGGTAATCCGCCGCCACGCAGCGGGCCGCAAACCCGGTTCCCAGCCCCTCTTCGCCCACCAGCAGAACACTGTGGGTCATGCGGCGGCCCCCCAGCATCAGCCGGACGCTGGTCTTTAATTCCGAATTGCCTTCCAGACGATCAATTAGCATAACTTTCCCGTTTCTTCTTTTCCTATGCGTCTACGCAAAACCCGGCCTTACTGCCAAGGGCTCCCCTACTAGGGGAGCTGGCGTGCGTCAGCGCGACTGAGGGGTTTAGCGCCGATTTTTCCTCTTCCACTGCTCCCGGCGCACCCAGGCGCGAATGTTATGCCAGGCCTGCGGCCCGAAGAACAGAAGGAAGCCCAGCATACAGAGCAGATAGTTCAGCTTGCCCAGCATCCCCATGCTCAGGAAGCTGAACACCCACAGGGCGGCGGCAAAGATGCCGAAATACTTCACCTTGAGGGGGATGACGAAGAAGAGCAGCACCTGCAGCTCCGGGTAAAGCATGGCAAAGGCCAGCAGGAGGGAGAGGGACAGACAGTAGGTATCGGCAGAGCCTGTCAGCAGGCAGGCCAGCCACGCGCCTGCCATCCCCAGCAGGACGTAGAGGTTGAAGCGGAAATCGCCCCACTCCCGTTCCAGCGCACTGCCGACGAACCAGGTAAAATAGATGCCCAGCACCACGCTGAGCGGCCCGCCGCCCGAAAAAGGCACCAGCACAAAGGTGAACAGCCGCCAGATCTGCCCGGCGAACAGGGCACTGCGGCTCAGGGAGAGATAAAAGGAAATATACTGGTTGACGAACAGTTCAATGGCGTAGACCAGGATCTGGCCGCCGATGAGGATGTTGATGAGGTTGGGAATGCAGAACCGACCGTATTTCCGTTCCAGCTTGGTGATCCAGTTCATAGGCAGAAGCCTCCGTTATTCGTAAAATTTGCGCCCCGTTGGCCGGGAACGCTCTCTTTTTTCATTGTACCATGATTGGCAGGGCCATTCAAGGCGAAGGGTGTGAACAAAGGGATCTGGCTGTCTGTTCATCCGAGTGCTAAAACAGCAGGTTGTATCCACTTTTGGTGTGTTCAGATGGACTTATCCACTCTTTCCACCGGGTTTTCCACCGGAATTGTGAAAAAAGCCCCGGTTTTCCCACGATATTTTCCACTTTTTCCACTGAGTTTTCCACATTTTCCTGTGAGGTGGTTTATACATGGTGTATTGTGCTGCGCGAATCTTTGCGAAAATCAGGGGAATTATGGGCCTTTGCACCTTTTTTCTGAAAGAAAGTCAAACCCGAAAATTTACTTTTTACAGCAGGCAGAAAATCCGCTCCTTGAATTTCTCCCCGTTGGAATGAAGGAGACGGTAGTTTTCCACACCCGTTTTCTACAAAAATCGACCTGTGGAAAACAGCGGGAAAACCTGAGTTTTCAACAAAAAGAAACAGCCCTCTCAGGCAAAGCCGTCAGGCTTTGACTGAGAGGGTTGCTCCTATAAAATCAAACGTTACATCATATTCCGGAACACGACCTGCGCGATCTGGAAGTACAGGATCAAGCTGCAGGCATCCACGATGGTGGTGATGAAGGGGGTCGCCATGATGGCCGGGTCCGCACCCAGCTTCTTGGCGGCAAGGGGCAGCATACCGCCCACCAGCTTTGCCAGGATAACGCTGAAGAACAGCGACACGCTGACGACGATGGCGTAGCCCATCACATTGTCATACTGACCGGCAAAGATGAAGGTGTACATCAGGTAGATGCGCAGACCGTTCACCACGCCCAGCACCGCACCCACGATCGCAGAAACACGGAGTTCCTTGGCCAGCACCTTGAGGAAATCGGCGGGTTCCACCTCACCCAGCGCCAGACCGCGCACCATCAGGGTGCTGATCTGGTTGCCGCAGTTGCCGGCGGTATCCATCAGCATGGGCATGAAGGAGACCAGCAGGGGCAGGCTGACAAAGGCTTCCTCGTAATGGGTGGTGACCATGCCGGTAAAGGTGGCCGACAGCATCAGGATCAGCAGCCAGGGGATGCGCTGCTTGGCGTGGGTCCAGACACTGGTGCCAAAATAAGTCGTGGCCTCATCTGCAGGCAGAATGGCGGCCATCTTCTGCATATCCTCGGTGCTCTCATCAGTCAGAACATCGATTGCATCGTCGATGGTGATAATGCCCACAAACATGCCCTCGTTGTCCACAACGGGCATTGCGGTAAAGTCGTAGCGCTGCATCTCACGGGCCACGAACTCCTGGTCATCGGTAACCTTCACGGTGACCACGTTGTCGTCCATGATATCGACCAGCGGGGTATCAGGGTCTGCCAGCAGCAGGTCACGGGCAGAGACAACACCCTTCAGGCGGTTGCGCTCCACAACATAGTTGATATAGACGGTCTCGGCGTTCTCGCCCTGCCGCCGGATGGCATCCAGCGCCTGCCGGACATTCATCTCTTTTTTCAGCCGGACATATTCAGGGGTCATCAGGCTGCCGGCCGAGCTCTCGGGGTAATTCAGCAGCTTGTTCAGGCTCTCACGGGTCTGCTTGGAGGATTTCTCCAGCACCCGCTTGACCACGCCTGCGGGCATATCCTCCAGCAGGTCGGCGGCATCGTCCAGGCTCATCTCCTCAATGGCGCTGACCAGCTCCACGTCGGAGAAGGCGTTGACCAGGTCATCCCGGGCTTCATCGGACATATAGGCGAAGGCCTCGGTGGCCACTTCCTTTTTCAGCAGGCGGAACACCACCAGACGGTTGTTCTCGTCCAGCTCCTCCAGCAGCTCTGCCAGGTCGGCGGGCTGCTCCTCCTCGGTGACCTCACGCAGCTTGACGTACTGCTTTTTTACCAGCATCTTGAGCAGGCGGCTCTTGGTCAGCATCTCGGGGTCAGCCTTGACCTCCTCGTCCCGGGCTTCCTCTTTCTCGGCCTCCCGGATGTCCTGCTTCAGGTCCTCTGTGGCTTCCTCGTTCAGATCTCTGACCAGCTTCTGGCGCACCTCGTCCGGGATATCAGCGGGCAGCTCCTGCACAGGCAGGGCGGCCTCGGTCAGTTCGTTTTTCTTTTCTTCCATTTCCATTTTGCGTACCTCCTACCGTATTCCGGCGGTTGGTACAGGGCAAAACAAAAAGCGCCGCCAACGGCCCGCATCCACCCCTTGCCAGGGCTTCCACGCGCACAAAGCCGCGCCCTTTCTCCCCGCTGAGAAGTGCCCGAACAGCACCTCTTACCGGGCAAAAAAGGCGAACGCAGCCTGCTCCATGTCCCGTCCTATCGCACCAAAACCGCATCTTCGACTATGATCCGGGTCCATTGTCCTGCGTTCACCTCCTAAAAATCTTTTCCATCTTTTATTATAGCGCCGCCCAAAAGGCCGGTCAACCCTAAATGCACCGAATCAGGCGGGAATTTCCACCAAAACACGCAGAAAACCCCTTCCAGTGCTTGCGGACCACTGAAAGGGGCTTTCTGTTTGGATATTGCCTTGGTGTGAGGAGGAATCATGTACAAGGAATCGGTTGCGGCCCCGATTCCTTATGTCAGTAGTATAGCACCAAAAGCACGGGTTTGCATGAAAATCCTATGAAGAAATTGTAAAATAGCGAGAAGATATTTTTATCGCACCCTTGACAAAATGGGATATATCATATATTATAGAAATAGGATATATCCCATAGAGGAGGGCTGTCGCTTGGAATGTTACGATGTAGACTTCTACCATAAGGAGAATGGCGACTGTCCGGTAGATGATTTTCTGGAATCCCTTGACACCAAAATGCGTGCAAAAGTATTGGGTGCTGTCGCACTGCTGGAAGCCAACGGACCACAGCTGCGAGAGCCCTACTCCAAATTTATTGGGGATGGAATTTTTGAGATCCGTGCTAAGCAGAGCAGCAATATCACACGTGTTCTGTATTTCTTTTACATTGGAAAGCGCATTGTTCTGACCAACGGCTTTATCAAGAAAACGCAAAAAACGCCACCAGAGGAAATTGCCTTGGCCAAAAAATATCGTGCAGACTATCTTGAACGAAAGGAGAAGATATCGTGAGTGACTTTCGGAATTTTCTCAACAAACAACTGGAAGACCCTGAATTCAAAGCGGAGTGGGAGGCACTTCAGCCAGAGCTTTCGCTGGTACAGGCAATGATCGATGCCCGGAAGGTAAGCGGCCTGACCCAGAAGGAGCTCTCGGAGCGTACCGGCATTGCTCAGGCAGACATCAGCAAGCTGGAAAACGGCAACGCAAATCCTTCTCTGCGGACGCTGCAGCGCCTTGCTGCCGGTATGGGAATGCAGGTCAAAATTGAATTCATTCCTGCTCCCGCAAAATAGTATATGGATGAGAGAACCGCTGTATGGAACATTCCGTACAGCGGTTTCTGTTTCCTTACACAAAAATACGCCCCGTTCACTGTAAAGTGAGCGGGGCGCTAAAAACGGATTCGTTTTTGACTGCGGCAAGATCCCTGCAGGGCAGGTCTTATGCAGCAGGCGGAGCAAGGTATCTGTTGCCAGACCTTATGCTCCTGACACACGCGGGGTGTGCTTTCAAGGACCCTCGCGGGCGCTTTGGTATTTCAAACACCCTGCCCGGCGCGGTTCGCGGGCCGCGGCGGGCGAGGGAATGAAATCAGAAGTTTGCACAAATGCTCGTTTGCACGTTCATCATGCTCTGCTCAGGGCGGCGGGGCCGCAGTTTCGCACTGCTGCGTTGCGCAGTAATCGCCAGTGCGGAGCAGCCGCCTTGCGGACTAGGGTGCCGCTGCAGCCATTGCCAGCCATTGTTCAGAAAACAGGATTACTTGTACAGCTCGACCAGACGGGTCAGGTGCTCGTAACGATCGTTTGCAACCTGCTCGTTGCGTGCGAACAGAGCCTTTGCACGCTCGGGGAATGCACGGGTCAGGCGGCTGTAACGGGTCTCGTTTGCCAGCAGTGCCTGATACTTCTCGGCATCCACAGCCTTGGAGGTCAGGGTGAAGGGGTTCTTGCCCTGAGCCTTGTTGGCCGGATTGAAGGTGAACAGGTTCCAGTAACCAGCCTCAACTGCCTTCTTCATCTCGTTCTGGCAGTTGGTCATGCCGCCCTTAACACCGTGCAGCTCGCAGGGAGCGTAGCCGATGATGAGGGAGGGGCCGGGATATGCCTCAGCCTCTGCGATAGCCTTGACAGCCTGGTTCATGTTAGCGCCCAGAGCGATCTGAGCAACATAGATGTAACCGTAGGTCATTGCGATCTCGGACAGGCTCTTCTTGCTGATTTCCTTACCAGCAGCAGCGAACTGGCAGACTTCACCAATGTTGGAAGCCTTGGATGCCTGTCCACCGGTGTTGGAGTACATCTCAGTATCGAAGACCATGACGTTGACATCCTCGCCGGAAGCCAGGACGTGATCCAGGCCGCCGAAGCCGATGTCGTATGCCCAGCCGTCACCACCGAAGATCCAGACGGACTTCTTGGCGATGAACTCCTTGCTCTTCAGGATCTCAGCGGACTCGGTGCAGCCAGCGGCAGCAGCCTTCTCCAGCTCAGCGATCAGAGCCTTGGCGGGTTCGTCGTTTGCCTTGGTGTTGTTCTTGGTCTCCATGAACTTGTCGAAGGCAGCCTTCAGCTCAGCGGAAGCCTTGTCAGAACCAGCAACCTCAGCAATGCGCTTGATCAGGTTCTCACGAACGGTCTTCTGGCCGAGGTACAGGCCCAGACCATGCTCAGCGTTATCCTCGAACAGGGAGTTGCACCATGCAGGACCATGGCCGCTGTCCTTGTTGACGGTGTACGGAGAGATGGAAGCGGTGCCGCCCCAGATAGAGGAGCAGCCGGTAGCGTTGGAGATGTACATCTTCTCGCCGAACAGCTGAGTGATCAGGCGAGCGTAAGAGGTCTCGGCACAGCCTGCGCAGGAGCCAGAGAACTCCAGCAGGGGCTGGTTGAACTGAGAACCAATGACGGTGTCATCAGCAAACTTGCTGGGCTTCTTGGAGATGTTGGCGACGCAGTAGTCGAAGACTGCCTGCTGATCGGCCTGGCTCTCCTGAGGAACCATAGCAATTGCCTTGGTGGGGCAGACGGTGACGCACTCGCCGCAGCCCATGCAGTCCAGAGGAGACACAGCCATAACAAACTTGTACTCGTTTGCGGGCTTGTTGTCGCGGCTCTTGGTCTGTGCAGGAGCAGCTGCCAGCTCGTCGGCGGTCAGCTGGAAGGGACGGATGGTAGCATGAGAGCAGACGAATGCACACTGGTTGCAGCCGACACACTTGGAAGCATCCCACTCGGGAACGTTCACAGCGGTGCCGCGCTTCTCGTATGCGGATGCGCCCTGCTCCCACTCGCCGTTTGCATTTGCAACGAAAGCGGAAACGGGCAGGCTGTCGCCGTCCATACGAGCGATGGGCTCCATGACATCACGGATCTGCTTGACCAGCTCCGGACGGCCGGTGAGAGCCTTGGGAGCGGGATCAGCCTCGGGGTTGGACCAGGAAGCGGGAACGTCGACCTTGTGGATCGCGTCAACACCGGCATCAATGGCCTTCCAGTTCATCTCAACAACGTCCTGGCCCTTCTTGCCGTAGCTCTTCTGAGCTGCCTGCTTCATGAAGTTGACAGCGTCCT
>ERZ773130.2766-NODE-2766-length-12564-cov-2.683828_pt1 | contig 12564 bp, 6 predicted proteins | sample MGYA00511919_ERZ773130 | MGnify/ENA primary metagenome ERZ773130 (study PRJEB29015, sample SAMEA2737851) | human gut metagenome | biome: human gut; feature: human-associated habitat; material: faeces | place: China | collected 2012 ...
GAAGCCGTGGACGGCGTCGGCGGAAACGGTGCGGATGCCGAAGGCGGTCTCCGCCGTGTCGGTGACGGCGCCGTCGGCGGGGATCCGGGCGCCGGGCTTCACCAGCACCAAGTCGGCCATGTAACCCTCGCGAATGAAGCCTCGCCCCATGATGTCATACAATCTTGCGGGCGCGTGACACATCTTGTCGACCACGAGCTGATGGGTAAACACTCCCATGTCGGCAAGCTCCAGCATCACGGGAAGCGAGAATTGCACCATAGGCGCACCCGAAGCGGCAGTGAGGGCATCGCCCTCCTTCTCGGCAGGCAGATGCGGAGCATGGTCGGTGGCAACGATGTCGATGCGGCCGTCGCGCAATCCCTGACGGAGAGCATCGCGGTCGGCACGGCTCTTGACCGCGGGATTCATCTTTATCCTCGACCCAAGCCGGGCATAGTCCTCGTCGCAGAACCAAAGGTGGTGCACACACACCTCGGCCGTTATGCGCTTCTCGGGGAGCGGTGCATCGGAAAACATGGCTACTTCGTCGGCGGTCGACACATGCAGCACATGGAGCCTCGTGTTGCATCGCTCGGCGCGCTCGATGGCCCTTCGTGTCGACAGCACGCAAGCCTCACGGCTGCGGATGAGCGGATGCATCGCAACGGGCACGCTGCCTCCACACTCGCTTTCGTAACGCTGACGATTGGCGCGTATGGTTGCCTCGTCCTCGGAGTGCACGGCTATTATGGCCGGCACCTCGCTGAATATGCGGTCGAGCGTCGACTCCTCGTCGACGAGCATATTGCCTGTCGACGAACCCAGAAACAGCTTCACGCCGGGAGTGATTTTATAGTCACACTCAAGGAGCTCACGCATGTTGTCGTTGGTAGCTCCGATGAAGAATGAGTAGTTGGCCGCCGACACCTCCGACGCATGCTGCAGCTTCTCGCGAAGCGCCTTCTGGGTCACGGTTGGCGGCTTGGTATTGGGCATGTCCATGAACGATGTCACACCTCCCGCAACTGCGGCAATCGACTCGGTGGCAATGTCGCCCTTATGCACCAGTCCGGGGTCACGGAAGTGCACCTGATCGTCGATTACTCCTGGGAGCAGATAGGAGCCTCGGGCGTCGACAGCCTCGCGACAGGCTGCAATGAGATCGGCAGGCGCGTCACCACGCCCCACGCGGGCTATGACCGGGCCGTCGGTCACCACGTAACCCTTGAATTTCTCGCCCTCGTTGATCAGCAGGGCATTGTAGATGATAGTATCGTTCACGGGGATATATGACTATTTTTTACTGCAATCGGGATACTTATGAAACCAGCTCCACACCTTGAGGCGCACCACTCCAAACACCGCTTCCGAGAATATGCCCGAACTCATCTTGCTCTCGCCGAGCACCCGGTTGACAAACACGATGGGCACCTCGACAATCTTGAACCGGCACTTATAGGCGGTGAACTTCATCTCAATCTGGAAAGCATAGCCCTTGAAGCGCACATCGTCGAGCCTGATTGTTTCGAGCACGCGGCGGCGATAGCACACAAATCCCGCGGTGGTGTCGCGGATGGGCATTCCGGTCACTATCCGCACATACTTGGATGCGTAGTAGGACATGAGCACGCGCCCCATGGGCCAGTTGACCACATTCACCCCCGTCACGTAACGGGAACCGATGGCCACATCGGCACCACCTTCGGCACATGCCTTGTATAGAGCCATGAGGTCGTCGGGGTTGTGGGAAAAGTCGGCGTCCATCTCGAATATGTATTCATACTTGCGCTCGATGGCCCACTTGAACCCGGTGATGTAGGCGGTGCCGAGTCCGAGCTTTCCGCTTCGTTCAAGCAGATGCACTCGTCCGGGATACTCCTCCATCTTACCTCGCACAATGGCGGCGGTGCCGTCGGGCGAACCGTCATCAACCACGAGCACATCCATTTCGTGAGGCTGGTTCATGACCGCCTCGATGATGGCGGCGGCGTTTTCACGCTCATTGTAGGTGGGAATAATCACCACACAGTCCGATTTACCCTCGATAGGCTTCATTAAGATATCCTGTAGTTATTGCTTATACTTGTATTTGGTTTAACGACCCGGCATCACACGAGCTTGGCAAGAGCAGCCTCGATGCGACGCATGGCTTCACGGATGTTGTCGTCGCTGGTAGCGTAGCTGAGGCGTATGTAGCCTGGAGTGCAGAATGCCGAGCCGGCAACTGTGGCCACGTGTCCCTCCTCGAGCAGATACATTGCGAGGTCGGAGTCGTTGTTGATCACCGTGTCGCCGTAACGCTTGCCGAAGTAGCTCGACACCTCGGGGAAGAGGTAGAAGGCTCCCTGGGGATTGTTGACCTTCCAGCCGGGGATGGTGCGTGCGAGTCCCACAACAAGGTCGCGGCGGCGTTCAAATGCCTTGCGCATCTCCTCGACACACTCCTGCGAGCCGGTGTAGGCAGCCTCGGCAGCCTTCTGTGCTATTGAGGAGGCACCTGAGGTGTACTGGCTCTGGAGCTTGTTGGTGGCACGTGCCAGCCACAGCGGAGCGGCAAGGAATCCGATGCGCCATCCGGTCATGGCATAAGCCTTTGACACGCCGTTGACGATGCACACGCGGTCGGCGATTTCGGGGAACGAGGCGAGCGAGGTGAAGCTTCCGGTGAAGTTGATGTGCTCATATATCTCGTCGGCGAGCACAAGCACGTCGGGATAGTCGGCAAGCACCTTCACGAGCTCGGCGAGCTCCTCACGGCTGTATACGCTGCCGGTGGGGTTGGAGGGCGAGCAGAAGATAATGAGGCGGGTGCGCTCGGTCAAAGCGGCACGCAACTGCTCGGGAGTGATCTTGAAATCCTGCTCGATAGTGGCGGGAACAAGCACGTTCTTGCCCTCGGCGAGATGCACCATCTCAACGTAGCTCACCCAAGCCGGAGTGGGAATGATAACTTCGTCGCCGGGATTGATCACCGACAGCACCACATTGCACAGCGACTGCTTTGCACCGCCCGAAACCACAATCTGCTCGGGAGCGAAATCCACGCCGTTCTCCTTCTTCAACTTCTCTGAAATAGCCTTGCGCAAGGTCATGTAACCCGGCACGGGAGTGTAGAAAGTGTAGTTCTCGTCGACGGCGCGCTTGGCGGCCTCCTTTATGTGCTCGGGAGTGTTGAAGTCGGGTTCTCCTACCGAAAGATTTATTACATCCACACCCTGAGCCTTAAGCTCATTGCTCTTCTGCGACATCGCAAGTGTCTGCGACGGTGCAAGCGATTGAACGCGATTTGACACGTGATTCATCTCTATGCAATATTTTTAAGTTACCGTATACTAATAGTTGATGCAAAGTTAATTAATAAAAATGACATTCAACACAAAAACGCCACTTTGGATGACAAAATATTTTTTCATGACATTTTGAAGTTTTTTATTCCAAAAAATGAATAATTTTGCAACATCATGAAACGCTACCACCGCTTGATAGCCGCAATCATCACGCTTCTTGCCGTCATCGTCACCTCAAGTGCTTCGATCAGGGTCGACGACCTTGTGTTTACACGCATTGCCGCTCGTGACGGACTTAGCGACAACGAAGTGCTTCATCTGCTGCAGCTGCATGACGGACGCATGGCCGTGACCACTTCCGGAAATGTCAACATCTACAACGGCGGGGGCTTCGACTATGTTCACTACGTTGACTCAAGCATGTACAGTCTTGCCAATTACGACGGCGCCTATCATGTCTATGCCGGACGCGACAACCGGCTGTGGATAAAGGAGCGTCACAACATGCAGTGCCTCGATGTAAACCGCATGGGTTATGTCAACGACCTTGAGGGGATGTTCATGACGATGAAGCCCTCGGGAGGGCGCGTCAACGACCTCTTTCTCGACCGCATGAGCGACATCTGGCTTGTTGACTCCGCCGGGCTGTGGGATGTGGAGCGTCAGCGTCATCTGCCGTTGGTAAAGGATATCGGCAACCTTCAGGACCTGGAGGTGACGGGCGACACGGTGATGCTGTTTTACAGCACCGGACTGGTGCGCGGCATCAACCGCAACACATCGGCCACCCTGTTTGAATCGCGAGCCTACGGCGACGACATCGCCGGAAAGTTCAGGGGCTCATCGCTCGTAAGGTACTCTCCCGACGGAAAAATCTATCAGATACGCACCAATTTCGGCAATTCGATACTGCTGCAGTTTGACCCGCGCACCCTGTCGTGGCGCGAAATAATGCGCACTCCTTATATATTGCACACTCTTGCCGTGACTCCGCTCGGCGACATATTGATAACGAGCCAGGGCGGCCTGTGGCATGTCGCCCGACATTCGCTCTCGCCAAGGCTGATTGAAGAGATAAAGACTCCAGGCGGCCCTATAAAAGCCGACAATTTCAACACTATATTCATCGACAACCACGGCGGAGTGTGGATAGGCACCTATCATTCGGGATTGCTCTACTCCCACCCGCTGAGATTCAGGATGCACTCTTCGGAGGAACGACCTGAAATGCTGCCCGCGACATTCAGCTTCGGAGAACGACACGGCACGGCATTGAGAATCAACGACACAATCACCGACTCGCGGGGATGGCTGTGGAGCGCGACTTCCGACGGACTGAAAGTGACACGCAACACCGGCGACAGCGTAATCCTCTACACCGAAAACGGACTCGTCAACAACAACGTGAAGTCGCTTGTCGAAGCCGCCGACGGCACAATGTGGACGGGAACGGCCTACGGAATATCGTCGGTGAGGCCCGAGAGTGACGGAGGATTCACCGTGCGCAGCTTTGACATATATGACGGTGCCCTTTCCAACGAATATATACCGCAGCGGGCCAGGCGGCTCGACAACGGTTTTCTCGTATTCCAGGGTCAGAACGGGTGGACCGTATTCCATCCCGATTCGATGTCGGTGGAGCCCGACACGTTCAATCCCGTGTTCACCCGGTTCACAGCCGACAACCGGCGCATCGACATTCACCCCGGTGCCACCGTCACGTTGCCGTTTAACGACAACAACCTTTCGCTCGACATAGCGTCGCTCAACTATGCGCGGCCAATGCTGACAACATTCAAGGTGCGCATCCTCACCGACATCGACAACGACGCGCCGTGGACCGTCTATTCGGCGTCGGACGACAACGGCATCGTCGACCGCAACGGATTCATGCACCTGAAATTCATGAATCAGCCTCCGGGCCGATACACAGTGCAGGTTGCCGCCGCCACCGACGCGTCGACACTTGACGACGCTCCCGTAAACTCACTGCAATTTGTCATCACTCCCCCGTGGTGGTTAACACGCGGTGCCATAATCGTTTACATCCTTGTAGCAATAGCGTTGATTGTAGCGTCATTTGCCATATATCAGCACATTACGCGCAACAGGCTGAAGCGCAAGCATCGCGAAGAGATGCTGTTGATGCGCATCCACAATCTCATCGAGCGATGTGACTTTTACGAGCGCGGACAAGCCGACAGGGCGGCCGACAACAGCCGGAATCCCGACCAGGCATGCACCACCCAAAGCAATGAGGAGGCCGAGCCGGCAATTTCGCCGCAGGACAGGGAGTTCATAGCGAAGGCCATAAACCTTGTCGAGGCCAACATAGGAGTGAGAGGCTTTTCGGTAAAGCAACTGAGCGAGGAGCTGTGCATGGAACGCACGGGATTATACAAGAAGATGACATTCCTGCTCGACAAGTCGCCCAGCTCATTCATACGCAGCATCCGCCTCAATCATGCTGCCGCAATGGTCGAGGAAGGACGACTCTCAATGGCCGAAATAGCCGACCGCACAGGCTTCAGCTCAACAAGTCACATGAGCCGATGCTTCGTGGAAGAATACGGCTGTAAGCCAAGCGAATACGCTCAACGCGTCGCCAAGAATTCTCAACAGCCGTAACTTCAACATCGTTGTCGTAAATCCCGACACCGAATCAGGTGAGGTAGCGGCCCGCAAAGGGGCGCCGCTTACCTCTGCAGCGGCACCCCTTTTTCGCATCCTCAAATTGATGGCTGAATAAATCCCGTACCCCAATATTTTGTGTGTGTAACCACAACTCGGATTCATGAACGGAGGGTATAAAAAAATTCAGGGCCACCTGAATGTCAGGTAGTCCTGAATGTCGGGGTGAGAAGACTCGAACTTCCGACCTCCACGTCCCGAACGTGGCGCGCTGCCAACTGTGCTACACCCCGAGCGCGATTTGCGACCACAAAGATAATGCTTTTTTATAAATCATCAACTAAAACACTAGCCTTGGCATAAGCTGTTGATTTAGCCTCAAAGAAGTCTGTTTTAACAGTATTAGCATTTGATAATGAATCAACCCATGGAGCTGGATTTTTATCGTATCCTTCAAATAAAGGTTCTAATCCTATTTCTTTTAGTCTTTTATTTCCTAAATACTTAATGTATGAATCAATTAGATTTTTATTAATTCCTTGTATGTTTTCTCCAATAACATAATTTCCCCAATTAATCTCATGTTCAACTCCAATTTTCATCATAAGTCTTAATTCTTCAACAAACTCTTTAGTAAATATTTCTGCCTCTTCTTTTTGAAGTTCTCGAATTAAACTTCTAAATAACCATAAATGTGTATTTTCATCTCTATTTATATAACGAATTTCTTGAGCTGAACCTGGCATCTTCCCGTTTCTTTCAAGGTTATAAAAGAACATAAATCCAGAATAAAAATAAATTCCTTCCAATATGAAGTTAGCCATAATAGTTCTTATAAGATTTTCTTCAGTTGGATTTTCTAAAAATTTATTATATTGCTCTCCAATAAACTTATTTCTTTCTAGAAGAACTTTGTCATCTTTCCATTGATAAAGAATTTCATTTCTTTTTTCTGGTGAACAAATTGTATCAAGCATATAGCTATAGCTTTGTGAATGTACAGCCTCCTGGAATGCTTGAATAGTTAAACATAAATTGATTTCACTAGCAGTTACATAATTATTTATATTGCTCAAATTAGCTGTTTGTATTGAATCTAAGAATATTAAAAATGATAATATCTTATCATATGCCATTCTTTCGTTATTATCTAACTTTCCATAATCCTTTAAATCCTGAGAAAGATTAATTTCTTCTGGAATCCAAAAATTATTCATTGCCTGTCTGTACCAATCTGATGCCCATTTATATTTCATATTATTAAAGTCATTTAAGTTAGTGGTATTTCCATTTATCATTTTTTTCTTACTAACTTCAATATCACCATTTTCATTAAATAAAGGCTTTTTCCTTATCTCCATTTCTTTTCTCCCGCTCTTAACTTAGTATGTCTCAAAAGCATTAATCCTCTACACAATTAATACTTTTGAGATAATAATCAATTTTTATGCAGAACAGCTTTCACATTCTGCAACTTCTAATGACTTAGATCTTACATAATAAATAGATTTAACTCCGCACTTACATGCTGTTATATATAAATTCATTATTTGTCTCATTGTATATTCTGTCGTTATATATAAATTAAATGATTGACCTTGGTCTATATGTCTTTGTCTAATTCCATTTATCTTTATACAAAGCTGTTGATCTATATTATAAGCTGAATTATAGTACCAGAAATTCTCCCAACTTAAATTTGGAGCTGTTTTTGGAACAATACTTCCCTTCTTTTCTTCTAGCCAGAATCTTGCCATAACAGGATCTACTCCCTCTGATGTTCCAGCTATTGTTGCTGTAGAACCATTTGGAGCAACTGCAAATAAGTATCCGTTTCTTAATCCGTATTTTCTTACATCACTTTTTAAGTCATTCCATTTGTCTGAATCATAATTTCTTAAGCTAAAATACTCTCCATTTTGCCAATCTGAACCATCGAAACATGAGTATGCTCCTTTTTCTTTAGCTATTTTCATACTTGCTTTAATTGCATAATAATTTATTTTTTCATAAACCTTATCTGCAAACTCTAAATGTTTTTCTTCATTCCAGTGAATTTTATTATTTGCAAGCATATGATGGTATCCACTAGTTCCTAATCCTATTGCTCTATATTTTTTATTAGTAACTTCAGCAAAAGGTACTGAGTAGTAATTTAGATCTATTACATTATCCATAGCTCTTATTTGAGTTTCAACTACATATTCCACATCTTCATCGTTATTTACGTCAACATTTCCTAATACTATTGATGAAAGATTACAAACTACAAAATCTCCTGCTTTAGTTTTTTCAACTATAATACTATCTCCATTTTCATTTATCACTTCTGTAGTTTGAATATCCATAGGGCTCATATTTTGCATTATTTCTGTACATAAATTAGAAGAATAAATCATTCCTGCATGTTTGTTAGGATTCATTTTATTTACTGTATCTCTGTAGAAAGCAAAAGGTGTTCCTGTTTCTGCAGCACTTTTTATTATTAATCTAACCATATCCTTAACAGACATAACTCTTTTATCTATTCTTTCATCATTAACACAATCATAATATCTTTTTTCCCATTCTTCCCCATAAAAATCTTCTAATGAATATCCCTTAACATTTTTAATTTCATGTGGACACATCATATACCAATTTGCATCAATATCTTCTTCTGCTACGCCTAAATCATAAGCACTGCTTGTATCAAAGTTATTGTACGTTGTTGCACCCGCAACGGTCTTATAAGAAGATGGCACGGTTTCTTCTCTTGAAGAAGCAAGATAAGCATCAAAGCTTACTGCATCCGCCTTGGCTGTTCCGGCATCGGAATTGGCATAAATTAAGCTTGAAGCACCAACTGTAATATTGTTGTATGCCTTAATCATACCGCCGTTTTCACCTGAAAATGTACCCTGTCCTAATGCATCTGTACCCTGCATTGAACTCATCATCGGATTCTTGCAGTTTCTGTAGTAGTTTGCTTCTACAAATGCGGAGCTTCCCTTAGTTGTTCCGACACCGTACTTGGCATTGCCGTCAAAATAATTATTGTAAATATGGACTGAGGCAACTCTGATTCTCGGATGACGGGAATCAGAATGATCAAACCAGTTATGATGATACGTTACAAGGAATTCTGCGCTGTCACTCATACCGCATAAAGAGCATTTTCCGGAATCCCAGAAATGCACATACGATACGGTTACATTGGTAGATGCGCCCTTAATATCCACAGAACCATCACCCTTTGCCTGGTCTGAATCACCACCTGTTGAGCCATAGAAAATATCCATATTGTGAACCCAGATATTGCAATTCTTTGTATCTAAGGATACACCATCATCCATAAATGCCATTACTGCAAAATTTCTGAATTCCACATTTCCACTGTTTCTTACAAGAAAACCAAATCCCTGAACAGCTGCGTCTTCACCGACACCTTCGATTGTGATATTCATTTCGGTGTAAGCACTCTTACCCTTCATCTGAATACCTTCTGCTGAACTTGAAAAATGGTCTACATCATCTGCCGTAACACAGCCTACGATACGAAAATCAAGCGGCGAAGTATCTTTTGTTCCTGCGCTCTGCTTTGCATCTAAAATTGACTGGAAACCTGTTACTTCCTTGCCGTTTACAACGGCCGTACAGGTCTTTGCTGTTTCCGGTGTCACATAAATCACCTGTGCATCCTTCTTTAATGTACCGTCATCATTGTAAGCACCTGAACCCGTCTGAAACTTTGAATTTTCAGAAAATGCAAAGCCGCTTCTGTCGTACTTTTCAACCTCTAATGAAGAAGTTGATTCAGAAACCGTCTTTCCATCCTTTAATACGGCTGTTACCTTCATCACATAGCTGCCCTCTTTTAAACCGAGTGCATCTGCTCTCCAGTAATCTGCGTACTGACGGATTAACGTATCGTCAAGCTTCTCATACGCATCATCTGATGCGGAAGCCTCCTTTACATATGCGACATAGCCTTCTGCATTTTTAACAGGCTGCCATTCCACATATGCACTTTCCAGCCAGCCGGACTGTTCTGTCAGTGTCAGACCTGCTGCCACCGCTTTTACTTTTCCTGCAAAAGCCGGTGTCACTGCTGTTATTACCATGGCTGCCGTCAGCACATAGGAAAACAGCTTTTTTACTTTGCGATTTGTTTTCATTTTCATAAACACCTTCCCTTCGTTTTAGTCATCGCAAGGGTAATGGTAGCATACTCTTATTTTTATGAAAATGAGACTTTTGGCATATCTTTTGCCAATTTATTGTAAATCTTTTCCTATATTCTGTATCTTTCGACCATTTTTTCTGTATATTTTTCAAAATTTCTTGTATTGTCATCTGTACATTTATTTGTATTTACAGCCCGGACGGGTATTTACCATTTTTTTGACCTCATTCCAGCTTCTGCAAAAACGAAGCAGTTTTTTATTGACTTTTTTTCTGCAATACGCTTCTCTTGAAAGGCTGTTGAGCCATCTTGACTTACAGACACGCACTGTTTTCACGCTCCGGTTTCATGTTCTTTCTATATTATATGATATCAGGGTGCTATGTGCCAGTGGCACATGTTTAGCGTCAACCGAAGCGGAACGTAGACGTAGGAGTGCGTAGCACGGAATCATCCATAGATATCATAGTTGAGGGCTTTTGCCCCCGATATCATTATATGCAGTATTACCGCTTGGCAATCAGTTTACAGATCGGATTGCCCGCCTTGGAAAAACGTTCCTCATATTCTGTCATGACGTTTCCTTCATTTAAAGCTGCATCGTGGTGTAAATCATATGTACAGGCTGTCAGTTTCCATTCCGCCTCTTTGACTTCTTCCACGGAAAAATCAAATAAATCCTTGTTGTCTGTTTTAAATTCGACCTGTCCGTCCTGTTTTAAAATGACGTTATACCGCGCAAAAAACTGGCGTGAAGTCAGACGTCGCTTTGCATGTCTGTCCTTTGGCCACGGGTCTGAGAAATTCAGATAAATGCGGTCAACTTCTCCCGCACCGAATACTTCGCAGATATTTTCTGCATCCATTCTGATAAAACGCAGATTCGGCAGCTGCAATTCTTCCTGCTTTTCAACGGCACGAAGCAGCACGCTGGAATATTTTTCGATTCCTACATAATTAATATCGGGATTTTGTGCGGCAAGTGTTGAAATAAACCTTCCCTTGCCCATGCCGATTTCAATCCGCACCGGGTTGTCATTGCCAAACACTTCATGCCATGTGCCTTTCATGCCTTCCGGTTCTGTAAATACATATTCATTTTCTACCATCACTTCCCTTGCACCGGGAACATTTCTCAATCTCATATATTTTTAAAATCTCCATTTCTGTAAAACTTATTAAAGTATAATAAAAATATTTCCATTCGACAAGCGTTATTAATTGATTTGCATTTCAATCATGTGTATAATGTAGCATGATATTAGAATTATTGTAAAAGCCAGTTACACGCTAGCTTTATATTTGATGGAGATAATATATGAATAAATTTTTTAAAAGAATGACGGCTGTTTTTCTTGCTGTCAGCACAACTGCGGCTTCTATATTAATGCCTGCAACAGGCATATATGCTGCCGAAACAGCTGCCACAACACAAAACACGCAGGCTGCACAGACAACGCAGAATTCACAAAACACCCAGACAACCAAAAACACACAGGAATACGACTGGCCGCAGGCACCGGATATTGTAGCCCAGAGTGCAATTCTTATTGATGCGGATACCGGTGCAATTCTTTATGAAAAGGATGCCCATGCCAAAGGATATCCAGCCAGCACAACTAAAATTCTTACCGGACTTCTCACAATTGAAAACTGTGGCCTTGACGAGACAGTTACATTCTCAAGTGCGGCAGCCAATTCTGTAACATATGAGGATGCAAGCCTTGGTACAAAAGCAGGAGAACAATATAGCGTTGAACAGGCTCTATATGGACTTTTGCTCTATTCAGCCAACGAAATCGCATATGGTCTTGCTGAACACGTAAGCGGCTCACTTGCAGCTTTTACAGAGCTGATGAATAAACGTGCCAAAGAACTTGGTGCTATTAACACTCATTTTGCCAATGCAAGTGGTCTTCACGATGTCAATCATTACACCACAGCTTACGACATGGCAATGATTGCCAAAGGATGTTACAACAACTCCACTTTTGTAAATATTGATTCAACATCAACGACTTACACTATACCGCCGACAAACAAAACAGATACGGCTCGTAATTTTAAACACCGCCATCTCATGTTAAAAGGCAGACAATATTATTACGAATACTGCAAAGGCGGAAAAACAGGATTTACAGACCAGGCCGGTTACACACTTGTAACATTTGCGGAAAAAGATGATATGCGTCTTATATGCGTATGCTTCAAATCAGGAGACAAAGAACGTTTTACAGATACGCGTTCATTATTTGATTGGGGATTTGCCAACTTTAAGAAAATCACAGCTTCAGGCGGAACAATAAGTTCGTTATTTACAAGCGACAGTTATTACCAATCTCCTGTATTTAATAAATATAACCTAAAATTCAATCTGAAAGCCTCAACACTTACACTTCCTAACAACGCTTCTGTAGGAAATGTTGCAATGGGCATTGATAACAATTACAAAACAACAAGTGAAAACGGAATATATACCGCCCATCTTAATTTTAATTA
>ERZ773130.2771-NODE-2771-length-12545-cov-5.525380_pt1 | contig 12545 bp, 9 predicted proteins | sample MGYA00511919_ERZ773130 | MGnify/ENA primary metagenome ERZ773130 (study PRJEB29015, sample SAMEA2737851) | human gut metagenome | biome: human gut; feature: human-associated habitat; material: faeces | place: China | collected 2012 ...
CCGGCACGCCCCGTGCGGCGGCGGGTCTGGCCGCCGACCTGCGCACCAAAGGGCTGAACGTCACGACGGACGCGGCGGCGGAGCCGAGCGCCGGGTTGGTGCAGATCCTGCCAGGGCAGCTTTCCGCCGGGTGCAGCCTGCCGTTTGCGAAATACGCCGTGTTTACGGCCCGCGCCTTCGGCGTGAGCGGCGCACAGAAGAAGAAAAAGCGCAATAAGGACGCGCTGAACAGCCTGAGCGAAATCTCGGTGGGCGATCTGGTCGTTCACCAGAACCACGGCATCGGGCGGTACGCGGGCATCCAGCGGATGGCCGTGCAGGGCGTCACAAAGGACTATCTGCGCATCGAATACGACAAAAAGGACGTGCTGTACGTGCCCGTCACCCAGCTGGACCTTTTGTCCCGCTACACTGCGCCGGGCGACAGCGACAACGTGAAGCTGAGCCGCCTGGGCGGCAGCGATTGGGCCAAGACCCGCAAGAAGGTCAAGGCTGCGACGGAGCAGATGGCGAAGGAGCTGATCGAGCTGTACGCCCGCCGCAAGCAGGCGCACGGCTACGCCTTCCCCGCCGACGACACCTGGCAGGGTGATTTTGAACAGCGCTTTGCCTATGAGGAAACACCCGACCAGCTGACCTGCGCGGCGGACATCAAGCACGATATGGAGGAGCCGTGGCCGATGGACCGGCTGCTCTGCGGTGACGTCGGCGTCGGCAAGACCGAGGTCGCACTGCGCGCCGCGTTCAAATGCGTGATGGGCGGCAAGCAGTGCGCGATCCTGGCCCCCACGACGATTCTGGCGTGGCAGCACTTCAACACCGCGCTGACCCGCATGGAGTCCTTCCCCATCCGCATCGGGCTTTTGTCCCGCTACCGCACCGCCAAGGAGCAGAAGGAGACGCTGCGCGGGCTGAAGGACGGCACCGTGGACATTGTAGTCGGCACGCACCGGCTGCTGTCCGGCGATGTGAAATTCAAGGACCTGGGCCTTGTCATCATCGACGAGGAGCAGCGGTTCGGCGTCAAGCACAAGGAAAAGCTCAAAGAGAGCTTCATCGGCGTCGATATGCTGACGCTGTCGGCCACGCCGATCCCCCGCACGCTGAACATGGCGCTGTCGGGCATCCGCGATATGAGCACAATTGAGCAGCCGCCGTTTGAGCGCCAGCCGATTGAAACCTATGTGCTCGAGTACGACGAGGGCATCGTGTCCGAGGCCATCCGCAAGGAGCTGGCCCGCGGCGGGCAGGTATACTACCTGCACAACCGCGTGGACAACATTGAGGAATGTGCCGCGCGGGTGGGCAAGCTCGTGCCCGGGGCGCGTATCGGCATTGCCCACGGCAAGATGACCGAGGAACAGATTTCGTCGGTGTGGCAGCAATTGCTGGACAACGAGATCGACATCCTTGTCTGCACCACCTTAATTGAGACCGGCGTGGACGTGCGCAACTGCAACACGCTGATTATTGAAAATGCGGACCGCATGGGATTGAGCCAGCTGTACCAGATCCGCGGGCGCGTGGGACGCAGCTCCCGCAAGGCGTATGCGTATTTCACCTTCACACGCGATAAGGTGCTGACCGAGATCGCGGCCAAGCGGCTTTCGGCCATCCGGGAGTTCACGTCGTTCGGGTCGGGCTTCCGCATTGCGATGCGCGACTTGCAGATCCGCGGTGCGGGCAGTCTTTTGGGCCACAGCCAGCACGGCCACATGGAGGCCGTCGGCTACGATTTGTACGTGAAGATGCTGGGTCAGGCCATTGCCACGGCCCGCGGCGAGGCCCCCGCCCCCGACAAGAGCGACTGCCTGGTGGACATCACCGTGGACGCATTCCTGCCGGAGGAATATATCCCGGACGCTGCCGGGCGCATCGAGGCATACAAGCGCATTGCGGCCATCGAGACGACGAGCGACGCCGAGGACGTGCTCGACGAGCTGATCGACCGCTACGGCAGCCCGCCCAAGAGCGTGCAGGGGCTGGTGGACGTCTCCCTCGTGCGCGTGACCGCAGCCCGCGTCGGCATTGCGGAGATCGTCCAGCGCGGCGACCAGCTGATTTTGTATAGTGACATCGTCGGGCCAAAGCAGCTGGGCGAGGTCATGGAAAAGTTCCCGCATCGGGTGCTGTACAATGCACTGGGCCGACCTTATTTCAGCCTGCGCGTGCAGAAGGGCGAAAGCCCGCTGGTACTGCTGCGGGATGTGGTGACCCTGCTGCCGGGGGCACAGAATCAGCCACAGACAAAGCCATAAAAAATAAGCACCTGTTTGCTGCGGTAAAAAGCAGTAAACAGGTGCTTTGCTTTTGGGGTAAGACGCTGAAATTTCTTTGGTCCTTTCTTTATAAAGAAAGGACAGAGGGGCTTTGCCGGGCGTGCATTACACCACCCGTTCCCCCCTTGCATCACTCAAACACGTTCTCCTCATCCTCCACCACTTCACCAACGTGGTTTCCCTCGCTGTCCAGCCCGCGCTTGTCCAGCATATAGTGCACAAATTCCCGCGCCAGGCCGTAGAAGGTCGCAAAGAGCGGCACGCCGACGACCATGCCCACAAGACCGAACAGGTCGCCGCCGACCACGATGGAAAACAGGATCCACAAGGCAGAGATGCCGATGGACGAGCCCAGGATCTTCGGGCCGATGAAGTTGCCGTCCAGCTGCTGGATGACCAGAATCAGCACGCCGAAGATGACCGCCTGGATCGGGTCAACCAACAGCAGAATGAAGATGCTGGGGATCGCGCCGATGAAGGGGCCAAATACCGGGATAATATTCGTGATGCCGATAAACACACTGATGAGCAGTGCAAAATCGAGCCGCAGGATCGCCATTGCCACAAACGTGATAACGCCGATGATGGCCGAGTCAATGATCTTGCCCACAAAGAAACCCGTGAAATTCACGTTGGCATAATGGCAGATGCGCAGCGTGTTTTCCGCAGCCTTTTCCGGCAGGAAGGCATGCGCCAGCGTGCGCAGCTGATGGAGCAGATGCTCCTTGTCCGCCAGCATATAGATGCTGGCCGCAATCGAGGTGAAAATCGCCACAAAGTTCGATGCCACGCTGCCGATGCTGGCCACGATCTGCGGCATGGCGGCGCTGGCCATGTTGTAGATTTCCTTGACCATCGCCTCGGAATCGTCCAGCACTTTTGTGGCCGACGACAGGTCAACGCCGAAGCGCTCCTGAACCATGCCCAGCATATCCTGTACGCTCTGTATGTAGCTTGGGAAGTTCGTAAACAGCATGGCGATGCTGTCCACGATCTGCGGGATGACCAGCCATGCCAGCAGCACAAGCAGCAGAATTGCCACCAGATACGCCAGAAGAATCGCGAATCCGCGCGTCTTTTTCTTCTCTTTAAACAGCTTTGTGTAGAAGAACTTGACCATCGGGTCAAGCACATAGGCAATGACTATGCCGCCCGCAAACGGCGACACGATGCCGATAAACACACCGATTTTCCCCAGAAAGTACCCCAGATTGTTCAAAGCCAGATACAGCGCAATACAGGCCCCGACCACGCAGAACCAGTCCAGCATCGTCTCCGGCTTTTTGGTCCAGATATGTTCCTCTTTCAAATGCTCCGCTCCTTTTACATCATTTTACAAGAGTATTGTACGCTATGCACGCCTGTATTGCAAGGAATAACTTGTTAATTTTCTTGCAGCCCGCCTGGTAAATTCCGGCGCGGCTCACCGTTTTCATCCAGGCCGCGGGCCGTCAGCCCTGCCCCGACAGCCTGTTTGAGCAGCGCCGCCAGCACGGCCAGCGTCGGCACGCCCAGCACCATGCCCGGGATGCCGAACCACGCCCCGCCCACCACGATGGCCAACAGCACGCCCAGCCCCGGCAGGCCGGTGGCCCCACCCAGAATGCGCGGCGCAATAAAGTTGCCGTCCACCTGCTGGACCACAAAAATAATGATGGCAAATTCTGCCGCCTTCCAGGGCAATTCCAGCAGCAGGATGATGAGCCCCGGCACCGCGCCGAGGAACGGCCCCAGCACCGGGACAATGTTTGTCACGCCGACCAGCACGGCCAGCAGCGGCGCGTATTCCAGCCCGAAGATCGACATCAGCGCAAATGTTTCCCCGCCCACGAGCAGGGCATCCACCAGCTGCCCGCCGATGTAGCCGCTGAAAATTTTGTTGGCAAGACGGCAGATTTCCAGCACACTGCCCGCGGCACGCGGCGGCAGCGCCGCGTGCAGACACGCCCGGGCCGCGCGGAGCAGCGCCTCCTTGCCGGAGAGCAGGTAGATGCTGGCGGCCAGTGCCACCACGGCGTTGCCCGCAGCCCCCGCCGCGCCGGAGACGAAATCCGCCGCCGCACGCGCCGCACTGCGGGACAAACCGCCGAACCAATTGTGCCGTGCCCACCATCTGCACAAGCTGTTCCGCCGTGGCCGTATCGATGCCGAACGTATTTTGCACCCAGACCAGCAGGCCGCGGATGGTCTCCTCATACGCGCCGAGCCGCCCGGCAAAGGTCGTCACGCTCTGCACGAGCTGCGGGACGATGAGCGCCGCCAGCAGCGCCAGCGCACCGAAAAACAGCGCATAGCTGACGGCCATCGCCCCGCCGCGCCTGCCGCCAAAGAGCTTTTGCGCAAAAAAGCGCGTGGGTATGTCCAGTACATAGGCCAGCAGCAGCCCCCAGCCAAACGGTGCCAGCAGCCCGAGAAACGCCCCGGCCCCGCGCAGCACGCCTGGCAGCCAGTCTGCCGCGGCAAACACCGCCGCGGCGCCCGCCGCCAGCAGCAGCCAGTCCTTCATCGTGTGGGGTGTGCGGTCAAAACGATTTTTCATTGTCGCTCCTCCTGTTTTGTGGTACACTGTTTACAGCGCATACTTTGTTCACCTTACGTGCTTCTGTTATACCACATTTTTTCAAAAGGTAAAGAGCCGTATGATTGGAATCACAATAATTCACGGAAAACCGATGTTTTTCGTGAAAATTTTCGTCAGTGCCCGCCTGCCGGGCGCGTCGGTGCTGTAGGGGCAGTGTCCCCGACGCCCCGCGGAGGGGGCAAGACCCCTCCCTGCAAAGCCGCCTGAAAGCGGGCTGCAATCCTTTGCACTTTTCCTGCAGTTTTGTAAAATTTCTTCGGCAATCTTGACAGAATACCGTCATAATGTTACAGTGGTCACAAAGCCGCTTTCTGTCCCTGAAAGGAGATTTCCATGTGGTTTGATACGATTTTATGGCTGGTTGCCGTCGTGGCGTTCATCATGGTCGAGGCCGCCACAACGGCGCTTGTCTCGGTCTGGTTTGCGGTGGGCGCTGCCGCGGCCATGCTGGTCAGCTTTTTTGATGTCGGCTTTGGCTGGCAGATGCTTGTTTTTGCCGTTGTATCGGCCATTACACTCGGCCTGATGCTGCCCCGGCTCATCAGTCGGCGCGGCGCGCACCGTGCCCCTGTCACGAACGGCTCGCCGCTGACCATCGGCAAGCAGGGCGTTGTGCTTGTGGACATTGAGCCCGGCCTTCCGGGCCGGGTCCGCGTGGACGGCCTGGACTGGCAGGCCCGCGCCGAGGTCACACTCCCGCAGGGCACCCGCTGCAAGGTCGTGGCCGTGGACGGTGCGATCCTTATTGTCGCTCCCGTGACCGCTGACGCGGCTGCGGTTTAAATCACAAAGGAAAAAGGAGGACCCCCAAATGCTGTTAGTCTTTGCCATCCTGCTCATCATTATTCTGGTAGTTTTGGTGCGCTGCATCGTTATTGTGCCGCAGTCCAACGCCTATGTCACCGAGTGGCTCGGCGTCTACAAGGATACCTGGGGCGCGGGCCTGCACATCCGTACGCCGTTTGTCGAGCGCATCTCCCGCAAGGTCTCGCTGAAGGAGGAGGCCGCCGACTTCCCGCCGCAGCCCGTCATCACCCGCGACAACGTCACGATGATGATCGACACCGTCGTTTTCTTTCAGGTGTTTGACGCCAAGATGTACGCCTACGGCGTGAACCGCCCGATCCAGGCCATCGAGAACCTGTCCGCCACGACGCTGCGTGACATCATCGGCTCGATGACGCTCGACGAGACCCTGACGAGCCGCGACCTCATCAACACGAAGATCACCGCCAGCCTTGACGAGGCCACGGACCGCTGGGGCATCAAGGTCAACCGCGTCGAGCTGAAAAACATCGAGCCGCCGGTGGAGATCCGCCAGGCCATGGAGAAACAGATGAAGGCGGACCGCGAAAAGCGCGCCTCCATCCTGCTGGCCGAGGGCGAAAAGCAGGCTGCCATCACCCGCGCCGAGGGCGAAAAGGAGTCCGCCATCCTGCGTGCCGAGGCCGTGAAGCAGCAGCGCATCCGCGAGGCCGAGGGCGAAGCCGAAGCCCTGCTGACCGTCCAGAAGGCACAGGCCGATGCCATCCGCATGATCAACGAGGCGAACCCCAACCACAACTATCTGGCCCTGCGCAGCATGGAGGCCATGGAGAAGGTCGCTGACGGCAAGGCCACCAAGCTGATCGTGCCCAGCGACATGCAGAATCTCGCCGCAACCGTGTCCGCGATCAAGGAGATCTCCGGCGAAGTGACCGAATAAAATTTGACATTCTGTTTTCCCTGCCCGCGGTGTTCTGCCGCGGGCTGTTTTTGTGGGGACAAACGCTGGCGGCAAGACGCGAAAGCCCCGCCCGCACTGCTCCTTTCCCACAATTTTTTCTTGCGTTTTCCACAAAATCAGGTTATAATATAAGCAGAATAGTATGCCTTTTTGCGCATACTACATAAAATATTGTGAGGTGTATCAGTATGAAGGAACCTATGGTCATCACTATGGCGCGTGAGTACGCATCCGGCGGCAGCGAGATCGCACAGGCTGTTGCCGACAAGCTGGGTATTCCCTTATATAATAAGGAGCTGATCACCCTTGCCGCCAAAAAGAGCGGTCTGACCGAGGAGGCCATTGCCGCCAGCGAGAACCAGCGCAGCGGCAGCCTGATCTACAGCCTGTACATGATGGGCAACACGATGCCCCTGGCTGACCAGGTCTACATTTTGCAGAGCAACGTCATCAAGGAGCTGGCCGCCGAGGGCCCCTGTGTCATTCTGGGCCGCTGCGGTGACTACGTCCTGCGTGAGCGCCCCAACGTGCTGCGCACCTTCGTCTACGCGCCGCTGGAGACCCGCATCCAGTTTGCCAAGAGCCGCCCCGACGCCAAGGACATGCCGGACCGCCTGTGGGAGACTCAGCTGGCCAAGCATGACCGCGCCCGTGCAAGCTACTACAACTATTACACCGAGAACCGCTGGGGCGAGGCCAAGAACTACGATCTGTGCCTGAATGCGACCCTGGGCCGCGAGGCCTGCGCCGACCTGATCGTGGCCGCTGCCAGGGCTATGCAGGAAGCCGACAAGTAAAAAGGAGCCTTTCACTATGCTGCGCTATGTCAAAAACGGAATGCTGTTGTTGAGCGTCGCGTATATCGTCATCGGTATGCTGCTGCTCATCATGCCCGAGACCAGTCTGCTCTGGATCTGCAACATTTTTGGTGTTGTGGTGCTTGTCACCGGCATTGTCTGCCTGATCCAGTATGCCCGCATCCGCGGCACCGGCTTTACCGCGCCGTTCATGCTGGTGGGCGGTGTCATCACGGCGGGGCTGGGCATCTTCACGCTGGCAAAACCGCAGGTAGTGACCAGCTTTCTGCCCGTTGTGTTCGGCATCTTCATCGTCGTTGACGGCCTGAGCCGCATCGGTACCGCCATTGACCTTGCTAAGCGCAAGGGGCAGAAATGGTGGTTGCTGCTGCTGTTCAGCATCGTATCCGTTGCCCTGGGCGTGCTGCTGGTGCTGCACCCGTTTGATGCGGCGGTCAGCGCCGTCATGCTCTGCGGCATCCTGCTGATCGCCGAAGGTGCGCTGAATTTAGGCTGCATTCTCTACGCCGCCATGGAGCTGCGCACACTGGACCGCATGGCCTCTGCCGCCGCCAATGCGGCCTTGGGTGCCATCGGCGACGCCCTGGACGAGGCCGAAGCCGCCGAGCGCGATGTCGGCAGCGACGGCCCTGTGGTGTACGACGCCGAGAGCAAGGATGTGTCGGAGGACGGTGAATAACCGTTCCGTGACACCGTAGGGGCGCATTCTATATGCGCCCGCAGCGCCGTGCCATCAGCAAACGGGCACGGGCGGATATAGAATCCGCCCCTACAAGCTCCGTTTGTCCTTATTTTGTTTCCCGCGCGAAGGATCGCGAGTTATTTTTAAAGGAGAGAGCCCCTATCCATGTATGACCTTATCATCGTAGGCGCCGGCCCTGCCGGCATTTTCACCGCGCTGGAGCTGCTGCGCAAGAGCAGCACCCCCCACAAAATTTTGCTCGTCGAAAAGGGCAAGCCTGTGGAAAAGCGCCACTGCCCCAAGGATAAAACCGGCGTCTGCGTAAACTGCAAGCCGACCTGTGCCATCACCACCGGCTTTTCCGGCGCGGGCGCATTCTCGGACGGCAAGCTGTCCCTGTCCTATCAGGTCGGCGGCGAGCTTCCTGACCTGATCGGCGAGGATTTCGCGCAGGAGCTTATTGACTACACCGATAAAATTTACCTCGAGTTTGGCGCCGACCCGAAGGTCGAGGGCATCTACGAGGGTCCCGACATCAAGGACATCCGCAAGCGCGCCATTCAGGCAGGTCTGCAGCTCGTTGACTGCCCCATCCGCCATCTGGGCACCGAGAAGGCCCAGCAGCTCTACCTGAACATCCAGAACTATCTGGCCGACGCCGGTGTTGAGATGCTGTTCAGTACCGAGTGCGAGAACATCATCCTCGAGGATTCCGTCTGCAAGGGCGTCCGCCTGCGCGAGAAGGACGGCGTCCGCGACGTCTACGCCAAGCAGGTCGTTATTGCCACGGGCCGCCGCGGTGCGGACTGGCTGGAAAAGATCTGCGCCGAGCACAACATTGCCCACAAGCCCGGCACCGTTGACATCGGCGTCCGTGTTGAGTGCCGCAACGAGATCATGGAGAAGATCAACAAGGTCCTGTATGAGGGCAAGCTGATCGGCTACCCGGCCCCGTGGCGCAACAAGGTGCGCACCTTCTGCCAGAACCCCGGCGGCTTCGTTGCGCAGGAGAACTACGACAACGATCTGGCCGTCGTCAACGGCCACAGCTTCAAGGAGAAAAAGAGCAACAACACGAACCTGGCCATTCTGGTCAGCCACAACTTCACCGAGCCGTTCAACCAGCCCATCGCCTACGCGCAGAAGGTCGGTGAGCTGACGAATATGCTGGGCGCGGGCCACATTCTGGTGCAGCGCTACGGCGATATTCTGGACGGCAAGCGCACCTGGGCCAACGAGCTGGCCCGCACGAACGTCCGCCCGACGCTGAAGGACGCCGTGGCCGGTGACATCACCGCCGCCATGCCCTACCGCGCCATGGTCAACATCATCGAGTTCATCAAGATGATGGACGAGGTCGTGCCCGGCTTTGCCAGCCCCGAAACGCTGCTGTACAGCCCTGAGCTGAAGTTCTACTCCAACAAGGTCAAGATGGACACCGATCTGGAGACGAACATCGCCGGCCTGCACTGCCTGGGCGATTCCTCCGGCTGGACCCGTGGCCTGATGATGGCCTCCGTCATGGGCGTCCTGATGGGCCGCAAACTGATGGAGAAGCACGAGTTCTGATTTTTCGGGGACGCGGGTGTTCTTTTCTTAGAAGAAAAGAACCAAAAGAATTTTAAACACAATCAAGGGGGAGAGTGCCGGAGACGGTGCTCTCCCCTTTTTGCAGGCGGCGAGTGGCGGCGGCATGAGGGCATGCCGCCCTACGCACTCACTTTATGTCATTCGTAGGGCGGGATGCCCCCATCCCGCCGCGGGCAGGCATCCACTTTACTGCCAGCCTGCAGGGGGCGGCGTCCCCGACGCCCCGCACCCACTTCCCGCAAAAAAATTTCAAAAATCTCCAAAACACCCGCTCCGTGTGACAACTTTGCAACATCCGGGGTGTAGGATAGGGGCAAACCAGGCACAGAAAGGAGCTTTGAGGATGAAAAAAGTAGCTTTATTATTGGCGGCAGCCATGCTGGCGCTGGCCGGATGCGCGTCTGCGGGCGATACCGCGGCGGCTTCGGAGGCCGCACCGGCGGAGAGTACGGCGGAGAGCGCCGCGGCGGAGGACAGCACAGAAGCGGCGCTGCCGGGTGAGCCGCACCCCCTCTCGGCCTATAGCGCCTGCGCAGTCAGCGGCAACTGCGTCTACGCGGCGGTCACCCATTTTTCAAGCAGCGAGGACAGTCTCGGCAGCTTTGATCACAGCACCGTCTACAAAACCGACCTTACCACCGGGCAGACCTATGAGATGTACCGCACGGACTCCCAGCTTGCGTCCGCGCCGCTGATCATAGACGACACGCTGTATTTCATCTGCTACGACGGCGGTATGCTGGCCCTGCCGACGACGGGCGGTGAGGCGCGCGTGCTGCCGTTCTCCTACGACGACTGGATGCCTGTTTTTTACGCAGGTCACTACCTCTACTGCCGGAGCGTCAGCGCCGCGCCGTTCTGCCGTACCGGCGGTATGCGGTTTAACTTGGAAAACGGGGAGACCGCGCCGTGGAATATCCCGGTGGAGACAATGTACATTCCCGATGTCGTCGGGGACGCGCTGCTGCTCTGCCGCGTTGTCTCGGATTATCCGGTGCCCTACCCGGACGACGACGAGATGTCCCAGGCGCTTTTGCAGAACACCACGCTGGAATACACCCTGGCCGACCCCGCGACGGGCGCGGTGCGGCAGACCTGCTTTACCCTCCCCTATGACATACCGCAGCCGGGGAGCCTTACAATCTACACCTACCTTGGCAAGTGCGGCAGTGACTTCTATTTCCGCGCAGACCAGTGCGACGATGAGTACGCTTTTGTTTCCCAGTCCGTGCTGCGCATCGGCACGGACGGCACCCGGACCGACCTTGGCATTACCAAAACGCCGGATTACCTGGATTACTCTGCGGTTTTGCAGGGCGATGAGGTGCGCTGGCTTCTGACCCGCGGCACCGACGGCATCTATCTGATTTACGACACGCAAGGCCATGAGATTGGCCGCAACGAGCGGCCCGCCGGGCTGGAGGCCTTCTTCCCGCTTTGTATGCTGGACGACGGACGCCTGCTGATGGTCGTCGGCTACGACTGGGAGCACGACAGCGCGGCCCGGTACGCCGTGATGGACGCCGACGAATTTCTGAACGGCGGGTCGGCATACCGCGAGATGACGTTTGCGGAGTGAACGGGCCGACCCTACAGGGAACGGCACGGTGGGCCGTGCCCGCTGCCGCAGAGTTTTTCAATCACCGGAAAGGACATGTACCCATGAAAACGAAAAAGCGCATTCCCCTCATCCTCACCGCGGCGCTGGCGCTGTCCGCCTGTGCGTCGGCGGCGGATTCCGCAACCGCAGCCGCGGCGGCGGAGACGCCGGAAAGCACCGCCGAATCGGCAATCGAGCCCGGCACCGAAGCTGTTGAAACAGACACGCTCTACGGGCTGAACTACAGCTATTCGCAGAGCGTAGTCTATGAAGACCTGCCTACCCTTGATGACGAGTGGAACTTTGCCGGAACGAACGTCTACAAAAATGACCTGAACGCCGGGCAGACAACGCTGATCTATCACTGCGACGATTGGTGCCTTGCCGACCCCTATGTGACGAGCGACGCGGTGTACCTGCTCACCTACAACAGAGACCGCGACAACAAAATCATTGCCCTGTCGCCGGATGGTACCAAAACTCACGAGATTCCCTTTGACCCATACGCCTCGACCGTTGTCTTATACAGCGACCGTTATTTTTATTGCATGGACGGTCATGCCCCCTATGATACCGCAAGCGGGTTCCGCCTTGACTTGCAGACCGGCGAGACAGCGCCCTGGAACTTGCCCGTCGAAACAATCTCTGTGGCGAACGCCGCCGGGGATTTTGCCGTGACAGAGCGCATCGTGTCGGATTATCCCGTCCCATTTCCGAGGGACGGAGAAATTTCCGACGCGCTTTTGCAGAACTCCCTGCGCGAGTATGACCTGACAGATATTGCCACCGGCAAGCCCGCCCGGAAAATCACAGAATTTCCGTATAAGGGCACGGCGGAGGGTGCTGTCTTTGCCGCCTATGCCTACCTGGGGAAGGCCGGGAATGATTTCTATTTCCGCTTCGAGCATGCCATGTCGTCGGAAGAACGCTCTGTAACAAATGTTTTTCGCGTGCGCAGTGACAGCATACAGGAGGACTTGGGAATCTCGTCCGATCTTTTTGTCCAGGCCTTGCGCCAGAACGGAGAGCTCCGCTGGCTTTTTTCCAGGGACGGCAGTCAGGGCACCGTCACGGTATATGACCTACAGGGCGCAGTGCTTGCGCATGTGACCCCACCCGACGGTATGCAGGTCTACTATCCTGTTTCGATGCTGGACGACGGGCGCTTGCTGTTGGTCATCGGGTATGACGAGGAGCATGACAACAGGAGCCGCTACGCCGTGATGGACGCCGACGAATTTCTGAACGGCGGGTCGGCATACCGCGAGA
>ERZ773130.2777-NODE-2777-length-12522-cov-3.738750_pt1 | contig 12522 bp, 9 predicted proteins | sample MGYA00511919_ERZ773130 | MGnify/ENA primary metagenome ERZ773130 (study PRJEB29015, sample SAMEA2737851) | human gut metagenome | biome: human gut; feature: human-associated habitat; material: faeces | place: China | collected 2012 ...
TCGCTCCGCAGACTTCCTCAGCCTGCTCCGTGGTAGCTGTCTTTCCGGTTCCGATCGCCCAGATCGGCTCGTAAGCGATCACAGCAGTCTTTGCCTGATCTGCTGTCACGTTCTGGAACGCGATCTTCACCTGTTTGCGGATCCAGTCCAGAGTGATTCCCTGTTCTCTCTGAGTAAGAGTCTCACCGCAGCAGATGATCGGGGTCAGTCCATGCTCGAATGCCTTTAAGACTTTCTTATTGACAGTCTCATCTGTCTCAGCGAAGTACTCTCTTCTCTCGGAATGTCCGATAATCACATATTTTACGCCGGCATCTGTCAGCATGTTCGGGGAGATCTCGCCTGTGTATGCGCCCTTCTCCTCGAAATACATATTCTCAGCACCAACCTCAATGTTTGTTCCCTCGCATGCCTTTACGACAGGAATGATGTCGATGGCCGGTACGCAGAATACTACGTCTACATCATCGTTTGCTACCAGCGGCTTTAAGGTGTTTACCAGTTCTACTGCCTCGCTGGGAGTCATGTTCATTTTCCAGTTTCCAGCGATAATTTTCTTTCTTGCCATGGTTATCTACCCCCATATATACCAATTTTATATCACAAAATCCGGGACGGGATCGCCGTCCCGGATCTGGAATCTCGGACACTATAATATTTACAGCCAGGAAAGTAAATGCGTACATTTGCTCCCCACCGTGCATCTTCTTGTTTTTATTTCATAAAAACAAGAAGCCGGGGGCGCGCCCCCTATGCCTGAAAAGACCTGAAAAGGCTTATGCAAGCGAGCTTGCAGCGCCTTTTCATGCCTTTTCAGGCGCACTGTGTACTGGTTTCATTCATTATTTGTCGTCAGCCGCAGCAACGCCCGGAAGCTCTTTTCCTTCCAGGAACTCTAAGGATGCGCCGCCGCCTGTGGAGATATGGCTCATCTTGTCACCGAAGCCGAGCTGATTGACTGCTGCCGCGGAATCACCGCCGCCGATGATCGTTGTAGCGTCTGTCTCAGCAAGTGCTTTCGCAACCGCAATAGTACCTGCAGCGAGAGTCGGGTTCTCGAATACACCCATCGGTCCGTTCCATACAACCGTCTTTGCGCTCTTTACAGCTTCTGTGTAGAGCTTGCAGGTCTCCGGTCCGATATCAACGCCCTCTTTGTCTGCCGGGATCGCATCTACGGAAACGTACTCAACCTCAACCGGTGCGTCGATCGGGTTCGGGAACTCAGCAACAACAGTTGTATCTACCGGAAGGAGAAGCTTCTTTCCAAGCTTTTCTGCCTTCTCCATCATCTCCTTGCAGTAGTCGATCTTTGTATCGTCAACTAAGGACTTACCGATCTCCTTGCCCTGTGCCTTTAAGAAGGTGTAGGCCATGCCGCCGCCGATGATGAGGGTATCACACTTCTCAAGCAGGTTGGAGATCACGTTTAACTTATCAGCAACCTTTGCACCGCCGAGGATCGCTACGAACGGACGAACCGGATTCTCAACCGCGTTTCCAAGGAACGCGATCTCTTTCTCCATCAGGTAGCCGACTACGTTGGAGCCGCCCTTTGCGGAGATGAATTTTGTAACACCGGCTACGGAAGCGTGTGCTCTGTGGGAGGAACCGAACGCGTCGCATACATAATCGTCTGCGAGATCCGCGAGCTCTTTGCTGAACTTCTCGCCGTTCTTTGTCTCCTCAGCGCCGCGGAAACGTGTATTCTGAAGAAGGACTACGTCCCCTTCTTTCATAGCATCCACTTCCTTTGTTGCAGCTTCGCCGGTTACATTGTAATCAGAAACGAATACAACTTCCTTGCCAAGCTTTGCGGAAAGGCTCTTTGCAACCGGTGCAAGGGATTCTCCCTCGTTCGGGCCGTTTTTAACTTTTCCGAGGTGGGAGCAGAGAATTACCTTGCCACCATCGTTGATCAGCTTCTGGATCGTCGGGAGAGCCGCGTTGATACGTGTCTCATCTGTGATCTCGCCGTTCTTAAGCGGTACATTGAAATCGCAGCGGACTAAAACTCTTTTACCTTTTACGTTGATATCATCAACTGTTTTCTTATTTAAAGACATGTCGGAATTCCTCCTTGATATTTTCTGACAGACATCTTCCTGTCTTCCGACCCACGGCAGCCGCCGGAGTCTTTCGCGGGAGACGGGCTTTCGCGCGCTTTCCGTGTAAAAAGAATGTGCCTTGGCACATTCTCGCGCCTCGTGCGGTCGCTTGCGACAGTCTACATCTTCGCGCGAGTGCGCATCTTTGGCACGTCAGTGCCTTTTTATGTAACAGGGAATTCCTCGGAATTTCCTGTTACATAAAAAAGGGATCCGGTCCTCAACAGACCGGACCCCTCAGTGAGTCTAATTTGTCACAATTTCTGTGGACCGATTAAGCATTTAACAGTTTTCCGAAGTGCTTAATTGTACGAACCATCTGGCTTGTGTAGGAGTTCTCGTTGTCGTACCAGGATACAACCTGAACCTCAGATGTGTTCTCGTCGATCGGGAGAACCATTGTCTGTGTTGCATCGAAGAGAGAACCGTATCTCATACCAACGATATCGCTGGAAACGATCTCATCTGTGTTGTAGCCGAAGGACTCGTTGGAAGCTGCCTTCATTGCTGCGTTGATGGATTCCTTTGTCGGCTGGCCCTTAACAACAGCTGTTAAGATTGTTGTGGAACCTGTCGGTGTAGGAACACGCTGAGCAGAACCGATGAGCTTACCGTTTAATTCCGGAATTACAAGGCCGATTGCCTTTGCAGCGCCTGTGCTGTTCGGAACGATGTTGATCGCTGCTGCACGGCTTCTTCTCTTATCGCCCTTTCTCTGCGGTCCGTCAAGTGTCATCTGGTCGCCTGTGTAAGCGTGGATTGTGCACATGATACCGGACTGGATCGGGTAAGAATCGTTTAATGCCTTTGCCATCGGAGCAAGGCAGTTTGTTGTACAGGAAGCAGCGGAGATGATGTGGTCATCTTTGCTTAATGTCTCGTGGTTTACGTTGTAAACGATCGTCGGAAGATCGTTTCCTGCCGGAGCGGAAATGATAACGTGCTTAGCGCCTGCATCGATATGAGCCTGTGCTTTTGCTTTGGATGTGTAGAAGCCTGTGCACTCAAGAACAACGTCTACACCGATCTCGCCCCACGGAAGCTCTGCTGCGTTTGCTTTCGCGTAGATCTTGATCTCTTTGCCATCAACAGTGATAGAATCCTCACCGTAGGATACTGTATCCGCAAGAGCGTATCTGCCCTGTGTGGAATCATATTTTAAAAGGTGTGCGAGCATCTCCGGAGAAGTTAAGTCGTTGATCGCAACGATCTCGAATCCTTCTGCGCCAAACATCTGTCTGAATGCAAGACGGCCAATACGGCCAAAACCATTAATCGCAACTTTAACTGCCATTTTTCTTTTCCTCCTAGAAAATGATGTGTGGTCGTTTCATAACCATTCAGCATGTCCGCACGTTTCACGGAACATAAAGGATACTCTGAAACGCCAAACAGTTATGATTGTTAAATATTAATCAACCTTGGTTTTATTGTACATAATTCTGCCAGAAATAGCAAGTCCTTTTTACAAACTTTTCCCAATATGAATCGAAGATTTTCTCCTTTTTTCGGCAAAAGCCGGGAATCCCTCTTTTTTTCGTCATCTTTCCTCTTGAAACTCCTTCTTTTTTTTTTTATACTAAGGCATAAATATGATGTTCTACGTACTCACGCGTCTACGCTCCGGTCGGTGCTGGACATGTGCCACCGGCACATAGCACCCTCAAAATTTCAATACCCTGTATTCCACTATGGAGGACACGTTTCATGATGCAGAAATTTCGAAAACTATCCCTGGAGAGCCAGTTGTTTTTCAGCTTTATGGCAGTGTCCGTCTGCCTGCTGCTCCTCTCCTTAAGTATAACCCTTTTTTCGACGATTACACGTCAGCGTCAGGAGATCGATAAAAATATCAGCGCCCTCGCCGCCTATGTCGCCTCCATGGACAATGTTGTCTCCATGCTGGAAAACGGTTATCCGGACGGATCCGCCAATGAAGCTCTGGATTCCCTGTCTGAAAATTTTCCCGATCTCAATGTCATAGCCATTTATAATACGACCGGGCTGCGGTTCTACCACACAAACCGGAAGGAGACGGGGGAAACCTTCGTCGGCGGCGAGGAGGAGGCAATATTAAAGGGAAGCCAGCCCTATATCACCATCGGCTACGGTACAAACGGTTCCCAGCGGCGGGCTTTCCATTCGATCCGGAACAGCGACGGAGCGATCATCGGATTCGTTATAGCGTCGGTCTTCAACACCTATATCTCAGAGCAGATCCACGAAGTCTTTCCTACCTATTTATTGGCAGCGATGGTCATGCTGCTCGTCAGCATCCTTCTGTCTCACGGACTCGTCTCCCTTCTCCGGGATTCCCTGATGGGACATCATCCGACGGAGCTTCTCGACCTGTATCTGCGTCAGGATACCGTGCTGAATGCACTGGAGGAGGGGCTTGTCGCCACGGATTCCACCGGTTCCGTGGTCTACGCAAATCAGGCGGCAGAAAATCTCTTTCATGTCCTGCCTGAAAAACCGGAGGATCCGCCTTCTGTCTCCCCGGACGATGGGACTTCCGGACAGGAACGGACTGAACCTCTTATGGAAGGACGCACTTTCAGGGATTTCTTCCCGGAATCCCAGGCAGACCGGGTCCTCGCGTCCGGCACACCGTCCTACCACCGTGCCTGCACCTGTGAGAACCGAAGACTTCTGGTCAGTGAGATTCCGGCAGACACCCAGACGGAGCATCCGGTGATCCTCACGATCATCAATGACCAGACGGAGATGGAGACGGTCATGGACGAGCTCACCGGAGCAAAGGCGATGCTTGACACACTGCGCGCCTTCAACCACGAATTTTTAAATAAGCTCCACGTGATCCTGGGCTACCTCCAGACCGGTCAGACGGAGGAGGCCATCAACTTCATTATCAACAGCAACCTTGTCTCCAGCCAGTCGATCCGCCAGACTGCGGACTGTCTGCGCGTATCAAAGATCTGCGCCCTTGTGATCGGAAAAATGATGCATGCCGCGGAGCTCGGCATCCTGCTCACCGTCTCCCCGGACAGCCGCTGTCTGGAAAAGGATCTCCTTCTTCCGGTCGAAAACTATATCACGATCGTCGGAAATCTTCTCGAAAATGCCATCGAGGAGCTTTCCGCAGGCAGTCCTGAGATCCGGGAGATCACACTCGGGATCTACTGTGACCCGGGCTGCAATATCATCACCTGTGAGGACACCGGGCGCGGGATCCATCCGGATCTGATCGACAGGATCTATGAAAAGGGCGTCTCGTCCAAGGGCACAAACCGCGGGACCGGACTTTTCCTGATCAAACAGCTTGTAGACAGCGGGAACGGCGAGATCTCCATCGAGACAGAACCGGGAGAGGGCACCTGCTTTACCATCACATTTACGGAAAGGAAGCATACACCATGTATCATGTAATCATCATCGAGGACGATCCGATGGTCGCCTCCATCAATAAACAGTATGTCGAGGTCACTCCGGAATTCCGGGTGGACCGGATCTTTAAAAACGGGTCGGAGGCGCTCCCCTACCTGAAGACGAATCCCACTGACCTGATCATTCTCGATTACTATACTCCTGTCATGAACGGCGGTGAATTTCTCGATGCCCTCCACAATGCCGGCCTCACACCATCCGTCATTATGGTCACCTCCGCGAACGATACGGATATCGTCCGCTCCCTGTTAAATCGCGGGATCACCGACTATCTCGTGAAACCCTTCGAATATACGCGTTTTAAGACAGCTCTTGACCGTTTTACCGAGACAAAGAAGTATCTGGAGCACAGCCACGGGGGACTCGGCCAGCACGATATCGACCGTCTCTTTTCCGTGAATGACCAGAGGGCAGACGCAAAGCCGTCACTCGCAAAGGGATTGAACGAGACAACCCTCGCCATGATCCGGGAATATCTGCAGAACAACCGGAATGGCTTCTTTACCAGCGAGCAGATCGCCGAGCAGATCCACCTCTCCCGCATCACGATCCGCAGATACATGAACTATATGGTAGACACAGGCGAGATCATCAGCACGATCGATTACAAGACCGGCGGCCGCCCTTCGATCAAATATGGATTCGGGCAAAAATGATTTGCCCTCCGGCGGCAGTTACGATATTTACAAAACCTGTTACTTACTTACTTAAATTGACACCATGCACAAAATCTTTTATTCTTTTTATAAAGTTTTTACACATTTTCATCAATGTAAACGGGGTATAAACAGATGGAGCGCTTTTCTTTTCATCTGTGAGCTGTTTCCGGATTCCCGGGACAGGAAAAGAAGAGCGGAATGTGTAAGGCAAAAAAAGGATAGGAGGATATTTTATGGAAAATATCATCAGCTATTTCGGCACCTACACACCAGCTGCCGATGGCGCAATCGCAAATTTTAAATTTGAGTATTTATGTACTCTCGGCTTTGCAGCAATCGTAATCTTCCTCGGACGCGCAATCGTCGCACATTCCGCGGCATTAAGAAAATACGCGATTCCTGCTCCGGTCGTTTCCGGTATCATCTTTTCACTCCTGATTTCCGCGATCAAGATGACCGGCACAGTCAGTATCAGTTTTGACGCAAAGGTCATGAAAGACCTCTGTCAGAACCTCTTCTTCCTCTGCGTAGGCTTCGGCTTCAGCGCAAAGATGTTAAGACATGCAGGCGGAAAGCTCTGCGTCATGATCGCATTTGCTGCCTGCCTCCTGATCACCTGTCAGGATGTTCTCGGTGTTGCGATCGCTCACCTGATCAACTTAAATCCGCTCCTCGCTCTTCAGTGTTCTTCCTCAGCGATGTCCGGTGGTGTTGGTACCGCATCTGCCTTTGGTCCGATCTTCGAGGGCTGGGGTGCACAGGATGCTACAACGATCGGTGTTGCGGCAGGTACTCTTGGTAACGTTATGGGCTCCCTCATCGGTGGTCCGGTTGCGGCTTTCCTGATCGCAAAGCACGGTTTAAAGGCTGACCCGAACGATAAGCCGGAAGCAAAGGCAACCGGCAAGGCACCGGAGCTTGACAACACAAAGATGATCATGATGTTCGCAATGTGCTTACTTCTCGCAGCTCTCGGCATGCCGATTTACTGCTTACTCGACAATATCCCGATGATTGAGATGCCGAAATTCATCGGCTGCCTCTTCGCAGGTGCCATCGCAAGAAACGTCATGGAAGCTGCAAACATCAAGTTCTATGTTCCGGAGGTTGACGCCATCGAGCATATGTTCCTGGAGCTTTACCTTGCACTTGTTCTTATGACAACAGACTTCACAAAGCTTGCCCCGGTTGCAGGCCAGATGGGTATCATCCTCGTAGCACAGGCGATCCTCATGGCTCTGTTCGGTATCTTCGTTTCCTTCAACCTCTTTGGCCGTGACTACGGCGCAGCCGTTATGACAGCCGGCAACATCGGTTGGGGCTGCGGTTCCGGTCCGAACGCAGTAGCGAACGAAAAGGCTGTTATGGATCAGTACGGATGGCATAACATCGCATGGGTTCTTTACCCGTCCTTCGCTGTTATCATCGATGATATCTATAACCCGATCTTCCTTTCCATCTTTGGTGGCTTATTCAAAGGCTGATCGCAAGTCGTATCCCATATACAGTTTTTGATCTTGAAACATACCCCTCTTATATCCGCCCGGAGAGATTCCCACTCTTCCGGGCGGATTTTTTGCGCAAAGATGCCGGCTGCGCGGGACGCTCAAAGATGTCAAGTCCTTTCCCGCTAATTTTCCGTATAGCTTTATATTCTCTCTGTATCCGTTTTTGTAAGTTTTTTACTGTATTTTTGTTACTTTAGTTACAATTATTGGTTAATACTTATTAAAATTGCATTTTATTTGAAAATATTTTATTCTTTTTTCATAAAGATTTTACCTTCCCAAACACCTCCGGCAGATTCCTCTGTGGGGAAATAAAACAGTTCCATTCACTGTTTTATTTTCGGGAGTCTATCGGAACACACCTACTAAAAAAGGATTGGAGGAACTCTTATGGAAAGTATCATCAGTTATTTCGGCACCTACAAACCGGCAGCCGACGGAGCAGTCGCCTCTTTCAAGTTTGAGTACCTGTGTACTCTCGGTTTCGCGGCCATCGTGATCTTCCTCGGCAGGGCCATCGTCGCCCGTTCTGAGACGCTCAGAAAATACGCGATCCCGGCGCCTGTTATTTCCGGTCTGATCTTCTCGATCATCGTATCCTGCATCAAGGGTGCCGGAATCGTCGGAATCTCCTTCGACGCGACGATCATGAAGGATCTCTGCCAGAACTTATTCTTCCTCTGCGTAGGCTTCGGCTTCAGCGCGAAGATGTTAAAGCACGCAGGCGGAAAGCTCTGTATCCTCATCGCATTTGCAGCATGTCTTCTGATCACCTGTCAGGACCTCTTAGGATACGCACTGAGCCAGCTCATCGGAATGCACCCGCTCTTAGCGCTCCAGTGTTCTTCCGCGGCGATGTCCGGCGGTGTCGGCACCGCGTCTGCGTTCGGCCCGATCTTTGAGGAATGGGGCGCGCCGGATGCCACCGTTGTTGGTGTCGCGGCAGGTACCATGGGAAATATCATGGGTTCCCTGATCGGCGGTCCGGTTGCAGCCTTCCTGATCGCAAAGCACGGCTTAAAGTCTGATCCGAACGACAAACCGGAAGCACATGCAACCGGCAAGGTTCCGGAGCTTAACAACACGAAAATGATCATGATGTTCGCGATGTGTCTTCTTCTCGCAGCACTCGGAATGCCGATCTACTGCCTGCTCGATAACATCCCGATGATCGAGATGCCGAAATTCATCGGCTGCCTCTTCGCCGGTGCCATTGCGAGAAACGTCATGGAAGCAACCGGAATCAAGTTCTATGTACCGGAGGTTGACGCTATTGAACACATGTTCTTAGAGCTCTACCTTGCCCTCGTACTTATGACCACCGACTTCACGAAGCTTGCTCCCCTTGCAGGACAGATGGGCATCATCCTCGTAGCACAGGGCATCTTCATGGCACTCTTTGGAATCTTTGTATCCTTCAATCTCTTCGGCCGCGATTACGGCGCAGCTGTCATGACAGCCGGAAACATCGGCTGGGGCTGCGGTTCCGGTTCCAACGCCGTCGCAAACGAGAAAGCGATCATGGACCAGTACGGCTGGCACACCATCGCCTGGGTTTTATATCCATCCTTTGCCGTTATCATCGACGATATCTACAACCCGATCTTCCTCTCCATCTTCGGAAGTCTGTTCCGGAGTTGACAGAGCCTTACAATATTTATTGGTTTCTCATTTGTATAACCCTCTTTTCCGGTCGGAGATCCCCCCTCTCCGACCGGTTTTTGTTTGTTTTTCTAAAATACATTGTATCTGCCACAGATTTTATGTTATACTCTAAAGATGTAAAGTTACAAAAGCTGTCCGGAGCTTTTTCCGGTTTTACAGCCTGAACACACAAGGAATAGGATATCTTCATGCATAAATTTTCACACATAATTTCTTTGTTCCTCCTCTGCACCGGTCTCGCGCTTGGCGGGTGCGGAAAGACTTCCGCGCCCCCGCAGGACCACACAGGGGCAGCATCAGATTCATTAAAAATCCTGACGATCGGAACTGCCGACAGCGGCGGGACCATGTACCCGGTCGGAAAAGCGATCTCCGGGGTCGTTGAGGATTCTGACTCCACCCTCAAACTGAATGTCAGCGCTTCCACGGGCTCCGCCGGGAATGTCCGCTCCCTCGAACAGGGAAGCATCGATCTCGGACTCGTCAGCGGTGACGTGGCCTTTGCCGCGGTAAACGGAAGCGGGGAATTCAAAGATGCCCCGTTTAAAGGACTCAAGGTCATCGCAGCCCTCTATCCAAGCATCTCGAACTGGATGGCCCGGGATGATTCCGGTATTTTTTACGTGCATGATCTGAAGGGGAATAAACTTGGGGTCGGTCCTCATGATTCCACCACGGAGCTCGCCGCAAAGGTCTCCCTGAGTGTTCTCGGTGTCACGGAACAGAATTCCACCCTCGTAAACTGCGGTCTCGGCTCGGGCGCTGAGGAGGTTAAAAACAGAACCCTCGACGCGATCCACGGGTTTACCGGTGTGCCGATCTCCGGACTCGCACAGCTGGCGGACGCGGTTCCGTGCCATCTTTTAAAATACACGGATTCTGAGCTCCGCTCCATCATCCGCTCCAATCCATTCTATTATATGGAGGAGATCCCCGCCGGTACCTACAACGGTCAGGACGAGAATGTTGCGACCTTTGGGATCAAATGTCTCCTCTGCGTCAGCGAGAACATGAGCGACGATCTCGTCTATGAGATCACCTCGATCCTCTACGAGAACCGTGACCGCTTAAAGGATCTCCATCCCGCCCTCTCCTATGCCTCACAGACGGGATTCATGTACGAGGATCTTCCGATCGAGCTTCATCCGGGAGCTGAACGGTATTATGCGGAACAGGGACTGCTGCAGGAGCATAGCAGATAACTCTTTTCAGTATAAAAGTATAAACAGTCGAAAGCGCACCATCCGGGATATCGTCCCCGGATGATGCGCTTTTTGTTTAAAATCATCTTTGCCCCTTGTCATATAGTTTTTAATACTATATAATAGATGGATGAAAGGAGTTTCACCATGAGAACGAATGAAGAACGACTGAATGAGCTGCTTGCCCACCTGGACAGCCTCGACCACATTCATGTGGATGAGATCCCGCAGATCGACCTCTATATGGATCAGGTGACGACCTTTATGGAGAAGCACCTCGGTGAGTTAAAGCGCTACCCGGAAGACAAGGTTCTGACAAAGACTATGATCAACAACTATGCGAAAAACAACCTGCTTCCATCCCCGGTACGGAAAAAATATACCCAGGAACATATCCTGCTTCTGGTATTTATCTATTATTTTAAAAATCTGCTGAGCTTCACGGATATCGAGACGGTTCTTTCCTATATTACAGAGAACCATTTCGGCACATCGGAATCCTCCCTGGCAGAGATCTACACAAAGGTCTTCTCCATGGAACATGATCAGATGGATCGGCTGAAGGATGATGTGAAAGAGAAATTTGAGAAGGCGAAAGAGACGTTTCCCCCTGCTGCGGAAGGTGCCGCGGACCCGGAGAACGAGGAATCGCTGCAGCTCTTCGCATTTATCTGCGAGCTGGCTTTCGACGTGTTCTTAAAGAAGCAGATGATCGAGCGTCTGGCCGACGAACTGCGGGATGAGAATTCGCCGAAAAAAAAGAAATAATTGTATCGTTTCCAACATGTCGAAAGCAAGCTTTTGACGCTAAACAGCACTGAAATTACAAATTCAAAAAGACCTTCCTTCAGAAGCAATCCCCATTTTGCTTCTGTCAGAAGGTCTTTCTTGTTTTCATATCAAAATACTTTCTCTTATTTCTCCGCGCCGTCCTCATCATCGAGTTTCTCGAATCCAAGACGCTTGAATACCATATCATATCCGTCGCTTCCATAATTTAAAGACCGGTTTACACGGCTGATCGTCGCGGTGGAAGCTCCTGTGCTCTCCGCGATATCGAGATATGTCCGTTTTTCCCTCAGCATCTTCGCAACCTCATAACGCTGAGATAAGGACAATAGTTCATTCACCGTGCAGACGTCCTCGAAAAAGGCATAGCACTCTTCCGGCGTCTTCAATGTCAGAATCGCCTCAAAAAGGTGATCAACTGCATCTGTCTTGATTTTCTTATTCATGTTTCCCTGTTACCCCTTCTGCTTCATTTTTGCAGCAAGCCCTGAACTGTTTTTGCTGCAATTTTATGGATCATTTCGTTCAACGCTCTAATCACAGTTTAACACGTTAGATTCAAAAAGTCCAGTGTTTCTGCATAAAAAAGCAAAAAGAGTTATGGCTGCCATATCCTGTTGGAATACAAGCAGCCATTTTCTATGCCAACATAAATTTCTCCACAACCAGCCCAACACCGTCATCATTGTTGGACGCCGTGATATAATCCGCCGCACTCCGCACCGGCAGGACCGCATTTTCCATGGCAACACCGAGGCCCGCATACTTGATCATCGTGAGGTCATTGTAACCGTCCCCGCAGGCGATCATCTGCTCTTTCGTGAGTCCCAGGACTTCCAGCAGGCGCTCCAGACTCTGAGCCTTATCGATTCCCTTCGGCAGGACCTCAAGAAAGAACGGATCTGAGCGGTAAATGCTGAAATTTTTTCCCATGGCCGCCTTCACCTTCGGCTCCACCATCGCAAGGTAATCGCCGTCCTCCATCATAAGAAATTTCGGGACCTCAAAGTTTACATATTCCTTCATGTCCTCCGGTTTCCAGAGCTCCATCCCGTTGATCCGGCTCTCCAGCCTTCCGTACGGGGACTCCGGATTTGAGGAAATGATCCTGCTGCCCTCGTATGTGGCGATGTCCACCTGATGTTCCTCTGCAAGCCCGATGATCTTCTTATTGGCAGAAACC
>ERZ773130.2781-NODE-2781-length-12510-cov-4.291128_pt1 | contig 12510 bp, 10 predicted proteins | sample MGYA00511919_ERZ773130 | MGnify/ENA primary metagenome ERZ773130 (study PRJEB29015, sample SAMEA2737851) | human gut metagenome | biome: human gut; feature: human-associated habitat; material: faeces | place: China | collected 2012 ...
AGAAGACCGCACGCTATATTCAAAATATAAAGCATAGGAGTGAATATGAGCAACTTTATCGAATTTCTAAAGATCGTCGTATTCGGTGTCGTCGAAGGTTTCACCGAATGGCTTCCGATCAGCAGCACCGGTCACCTGATCCTTGTGGAGAATATCGTCCACCTGAATGTATCAGAAGAATTCATGAACGTGTTCCGCGTCGTGATCCAGTTAGGCGCAATTCTCGCGGTACTGGTCCTGTATTTCAGACGGCTGAACCCATTTGATCCGGGGAAAAAACCGGCACAGAAGCGCGCCACATGGCATCTATGGTTTAAGATCATCATCGCCTGCCTTCCGGCTGCCGTGGTCGGAATCCTGCTTGACGAAGTGCTTGACAAGTATCTCTACAATCCATATGTGGTAGCGGCGATGCTCATCATCTACGGTGTTATTTTTATTGCCTTCGAGAACCGCAACCAGCACGCGGAATTCCGCATAAAGAAAGTATCCCAGATCAGTTACCAGACCGCATTTTACATCGGTCTCTTCCAGCTTCTCGCGCTGATCCCGGGTACATCGAGATCCGGCGCAACGATCCTCGGTGCGATGATGCTTGGCTGTTCCAGAACCGCCGCATCGGAGTTCACCTTCTTCCTTGGAATTCCGGTCATGTTCGGCGCCAGCCTCTTAAAGATCCTTCACTACGGCCTGGCATTCTCCGCAATGGAGCTCTTCTTCATGGCAGCTGCCATGGTGATCGCCTTCGTCGTTTCCATGTACTCGATCCAGTTCTTACTCGGATATGTCAAAAAACATGACTTCAAATTCTTCGGATACTACCGCATCGTCCTCGGTGTGATCGTCCTGATCTATTTCGGACTGACTGCGATCCTGACAAAATAAAGAAAAACAAGAGTTTCCCGGAATCCATCCGGATGGGTACAGAATAGCAGCCCACCGATGGATTCCGGGATTTTTTTGCGTATTACAAAAACACGGGAATTGTGACGCTATTTCACAGAACCGTGCATGTTTCATCACACTTTCATCACATTTCACTGGTACACTATGTCATGTAGTTAAGGAGAGGAAAGAAAAAGAGAGAGTCCTTAAGTACAAAAAGAAACATCGAAAATTTCAACACAGAAAGGAGATTCCTATTATGTATGATGAAAATAAATGGAACGAAGTAAATAATGAAAACGAAAAGAAAAATAATGAACAGCCGGTAAACACGCAGAACACTCAGAACACCCAAAACGGAGCCCAGCAGCCTCAGGGTGAGCATACAGGAAGACAGGTCTACGGAAGACTTGGTTCCGGTACACAGAACGGTCAGCCGTATAACGGAAATCCGAACGGCCAGAACGGTTACTACGGCGGGCAGCAGCATCAGCAGTATTACGGAAACCAGAACCAGTACACGAACCCGTATCAGCAGTACGACTATTATCAGGGACATGGACAGAATCCGAACGGAAACGGAAACAGCCACCACGCTTCGAAGAAACACTCCTACGCCAAGACGACAGCTCTTGTCACAGCGGCAGCGCTCCTCTTCGGTGTCGTATCCGGCGGAACGATGTACGGAGTCAACCGTGCGGCCAACACCCTGTTGCCGTACCAGAGTTCCCAGCTAAACGCCTCCTCCGAGACCATCGGGCAGACGACCCAGATCCCGGCAGCGAACACATCCACAACTTCCAGCAACGGTGTTGTTATTGAGGATGTCTCCGCGATTGTGGACGCAACCCTTCCGTCTGTCGTATCGATCACAAATACCCAGGTCTACCAGAGCAACACCTGGTTTGGACAATCCCAGACCTACGAAGTCCCGAGCAGCGGTTCCGGCATCATCGTCGGACAGAATGACTCCGAGCTTCTGATCGTTACAAACAACCACGTTGTCAGTGATTCCGAGGGACTTACCGTGACGTTCGCGGATGAGAGCACTGCGGACGCGGCCATCAAGGGCACAGACTCCGAGGCGGATCTCGCAGTGATCGCAGTTCCGCTCGACAAGATCTCCGCTGACACAAAGGGCAAGATCAAAGCGGCGACACTCGGTGATTCCGATTCCTTAAAGATGGGGCAGGGCGTTATCGCCATCGGCAACGCGCTTGGACTTGGCCAGAGCGTGACAGTCGGACATGTAAGCGCGTTAAACAGAGAGATCAAAGTTGACGATGCGACTAAGACCGTCATCCAGACAGACGCAGCGATCAACCCAGGCAACAGCGGCGGAGCTCTCTTAAACTCCAAAGGTGAAGTTATCGGCATCAACGAAGCAAAGTACGCGGATACAAGTGTTGAAGGCGTCGGTTACGCGATCCCGATCTCTAAAGCAAAAGACATCATCGATGACCTCATGACAAGGACCACAAAGATCGCGGTTTCCGAGTCTGAGCAGGGCTATCTCGGAATCCAGTTACAGAACATTGATGAGTCCATGGCAAAGATGTACGGAATGCCGCAGGGTGTCTATGTCTACAAGATCATGGAAGACTCCGCAGCCGCAGGTTCCGATCTTCACGAGAAGGACATCATTACAAAGCTGGATGGTGAGAAGATCTCCAACTACGCGGACCTTGCAAAGCTTCTGACTTACTATAAATCCGGTGATACCGTAACATTGACTGTCCAGTCTCTTGTAAACGGCAGCTATCAGGAGAGAGAAGTCCAGTTAACCTTAAAGCAGCGTCCGGCTGAGTCTGACAGTGAAAACAGTCAGAGCCAGGGCGGACAGCAGGATCAGAAACCGGCGCAGAGCCAGTCTAAGATCGGAAAATAATAAAGAGTCGATATAAAATAGAGAAACAAGACCGCCTCCCTGGAGTGATCACGGGAAAGGCGGTCTTGTTTTGTAAAGGTATAAAGGTTTTATCGAAAAGTTCCTGAAAACATGTTTACAGGAAATTCATGAACGTGGTCAGTACCATGGAGTTGAAGAAGTCAACGAATAAGCTTCCTACTAACGGTACGATGAAGAATGCTCTCGGAGCTGCACCGTAGCGCTCAACGAGTGCTCTCATGTTTGCCATAGCGTTCGGGGTAGCGCCCATACCGAAACCGCAGAATGCAGTTGTCATGGCAGCTGCCTCGTAGTCACGTCCCATAACGTTGAATACAACGAAGTTCGCGTACAGGAACATAACAATCGTCTGAACAAGCAGGATGACGATCATCGGAAGAGCAAGTGCTGCTAACTGCCAAAGCTTTAAGCTCATCATAGCCATGGACAGGAACAGATTTAAGGAAAGTCCGCCGAGGGCGTCAATCTCAACCATCGGAAGTTCTTTGTGCTGGACATCCCAGATATTGCGGATCGCTGCTGCTGCGAGCATAGCGCCGATATAAGTCGGGAATGTCAGGTGGCATACATCTTTGAAGAATGTGAAAATAAGAGTACCGAGACCGATGGCAACTGCTAAAAACATTGCGGATGTTGTGAATTTCTGACCATCAACGGCCGGCATAACCTCAGCTGTCTCGTTGCCTTCCTCAGCTGCTGTGGATTTTAAGTGGAGTTTTTCAACACGGGCACGTGCGATCGGGCCGCCCATCATACTTCCGGATACAAGTCCGTATGTAGCTGCCGCGAGAGCAACTGTGGTAGCGCCTACAACGGCGTAATCTGTTTCAAGAAGCGGTCCGAAGGAACCGGATGTTCCGTGTCCGCCTACTAACGGCATGGAACCCATACATAAGCCGAGCAGCGGATCCAGACCAAAGGCTGCTGCGAGACCGCTGCCAACTGCGTCCTGGATGACACAGATGGCGACTGCGAGTCCGAGGAACAGAAATACCTGAAGTCCGCCCTTTTTCAACAGACGGAAGCAGGCTGTGAATCCGACGCTGCAGAAGAAGATCGTCATGAAGACACTCTGTAATGTTGTGTCAAAGGAGAGTTCCAGAATTCCTGCTGCGTATAACGCCAGATGAGCAAAGGCGAATACGATACCGCCGGCAACCGGTGCCGGGATGCAGTACTTACTTAAGAATGAAAGTTTGTTGACCATGAGTCGTCCGAGACAATAGACGAGAGCGCCGAGGGCGCAGGCCTGGTACATGTCGAGCTGTAAAGTGATCATAAGATTTACCCCCTCTTATATAGTTGTTCACCAGGTAACGGTTCAGTGAATTCACAGCCGCGGTCAAGCCTGTGTTACTTACGGTCGGTGCAGGGAATGCGCTGACCTGCCAAACAGTTACTTAGTTGCTACAATTCCATGTTAAATTCAAACTACAAAAAACATCAAAAAAATACAGGGGGAAGAGTTCAGATACTGTTAAGAGGAAAGATGATTCTGTCAGAAAATTTACACATGGTTTTTCGGTTGCGGGAAGACTCAATTTGCATTATAATAGGTTATAATTCTGTAAAAACAGGCAGAAAACGCGTGGACAGGCCGCGGCCTGTATCCATGAGAAACGATAGAAGGTTCAGGGAGAAAAAATTTGGAAGACAACAAAAATAACGGATATGAGAAGATCTGCTGCATGTGCAGACGGACGGAGAGTCAGGCAGGAAAAATGATCACGCTGCCGGGCGGATTGCAGGTGTGCCGGGACTGTATGCAGAGATCGTTTGATATGATGATGGGAAGCGGTATGGACTGGACAAAGATGTCCGGGATCACGCCGGAGCTGTTGAAAAATATGTATCTGAATCCGATGGGAAGCGGAGATGGAGCGCAGAAGCAGGAGAATACCGGAACTGCTGCGGGTAAGAAAGATGACGTGAGCGAAGCGGAAAAACAGAATTCTGTGGATAATCCGACTGAAGCAGACACGGATGAGGACGCAGAGCAGACCGTTGTGGATGCTGACGAGACCGAAGATGGCGATGATTTCGAGGAGGACGGTGACGGATCAGAGGGAATTCCATTGGGAAATATTTTCGGAATCCCGGTGGGGCAGATCGACCTCGGCGCCCTCATGGGCCAGGGCCATAAGCGCAGGAAAAAGAAGAAAAAAGTAAAAAAGGAGCTGTTTAAGCTCAGCGAGATCCCGGCCCCCCATGCGATCAAGGCGCAGCTCGACGAGTATGTGATCGGCCAGGAGCAGGCGAAGAAGGTGATCGCTGTCGCAGTCTACAACCACTATAAGCGTGTATTTTCCAAGACATCCCCGGATGCCGGGAAGTACGGAACCGATATCGACATCGAAAAGTCAAATATCCTGATGATCGGACCTACCGGAAGCGGTAAGACGTATCTCGTAAAGACTTTGGCGAAGCTCCTCGATGTGCCGCTTGCGATCGCGGACGCCACATCCTTAACAGAAGCAGGTTATATCGGTGACGATATCGAGAGTGTTCTCACAAAGCTCCTCGCAGCGGCGGGCGGTGATGTGCAGAAAGCGGAGATGGGCATCGTGTTCATCGACGAGATCGATAAGATCGCAAAGAAGAAATCCACGAACACCCGCGATGTCAGCGGCGAGTCCGTGCAGCAGGAACTCTTAAAGCTTTTAGAGGGTGCGGATGTGGAGGTCCCGGTCGGAACAGGACAGAAGAACGCCATGACCCCGATGGAGATGATCAACACAGATAATATCCTCTTTATCTGCGGCGGCGCCTTCCCGGATCTTGAGAATATTATCAAGGAACGCCTGACGAACACCACGTCCATCGGTTTCGGCTCTGATCCGAAGGATAAATATGATAAGGATCCGGACATTCTCTCAAAGGTCACAAACCAGGATCTCAGAGAATTCGGCATGATCCCGGAGTTCTTGGGAAGACTTCCGGTGACCGTGACACTTCAGGGACTCACGAAGGAATTCCTCGTGCGGATCTTAAAGGAGCCGAAGAACGCGATCTTAAAGCAGTATAAGAAGCTTCTCGCCATGGATGAGGTAAATTTAAACTTTGACGATGATGCCCTGGAATGGATCGCAGAGCAGGCGCTCAAAAAAGACACCGGTGCGAGAGCGCTCCGGGCGATCATCGAGGAATTCATGCTCGATATCATGTTCGAGATCCCGAAGGACCCGGAGATCGGTTCTGTGACGATCACCCGCGCGTATCTGGAAAAACACGGTGGCCCGCGGATCGAGATGCGGGAGTATTCTACGGCGGACAAGAAGGCGGCTGCTCTGCCGGGGCCGACGGAAGCCTGTTACAAAGCTGAATAAATATGAATCCTGCTGATAGTGTCTGCACGGCATCGGATGTTATAAATTAAAGGTTTCTGAGATGTAAAAAAGCTTCATACAGATTCAGCGTTCCATATCCGAACTCACGGTTCGGGTATGTGAGCGCTGGATTTCTTTGTGCCCCACGGACGAAGATGGACTTTAGCACCGGCGTGTTGAGATACGGATAATTTGCATTGAGGACGCCCCAGTTCAACAGGATCGCCGCGGCACCGGCGAGGTGGGCGGCGGAGACGGAGGTGCCGGACATTCTTGTGAGACGTCTTCCTGAGACGGACGCGCCTAAGATGTTGACACCCGGGGCAGCGAGGTCCGGCTTTATCCGGCCGGACAGGCTGTAGCCGCGGCTGGCGTGGATGTAGATGCTGTTTTTGGTGTGGTCGTAGGCGGTGACAGTGATGGGATACCGGGCATTTCCGGGATCCGTGATGATCGTATCGGGATCCGGGCGGAGAAAATAGGTCTCATCGGAGATAAAGCCCCGGACCGGCAGCCAGATATGAAAGGTCTCACGGATGTCCAGAGAGTTCCGTATCAGGATCCGCCAGATCCCGGACATGGGGTTTTCGAAGCGCATGAAGATAAACTGGCTCCCGGAGCTCACATCGGCGATCTGGGTGTAGACTGTGATCTGGGTCTGTTCCAGGAGAAAGGACACCGTGTTCTCGCCCCGGAGCGGAACGGAAATCTCCCGCGCAACTTCGCCGGTCGGTGAGATAAAGCCCACCGTGTAGGCACCCATGTTCTCCGCCCAAAGTTCCATGGAAAAACCGGCTTCCCGTTCCCCCACCCGCAGCTCCGCGGTGACTTCATCCGTATCTGCGTCCATGACAGCCCGAAAGTGATGTCTTGCTCCGGTCTCGTTCCCGGCAGCGGTGATGACGGCGGAACCGTTTGAAAGGCTGACCTGGTTTAAATACTGCCCGAGGCGGCTCATTCCCATGTGGCTTCCCATATTGGTGCCGAGAGGAATGCAGACGACGAGGGGCATGGAGTATTTTCTGGCGAGAAAATAGAGATAGGAGACGCCCATCATGATATCGTTCTCCTGGTAGGCCTCTGCCCCGTCCTGGATCAGGTAGAAGTCACGGAGATACTGCTTGGCGGGTTTTAATTTCACCATGGCGATGGATGCCTGCGGTGCCGCCCCGGAAAATCCCGCCCGTTCATCCCGGTTCCCGGCGGCAATGGAAGCGAGAAATGTTCCATGTCCGTTTTCGTCCCGGGTGGGGACGATGGAGGCGGGATTGTCGGAGTTCAGGGCCAGGTTGATCTCCTCGGCAGTGTATTGCGTGCCGTAGAGAGCTGAGAAGGCAGAAAATGGTTTTGCAGTTTCATTCTCTATATTGTTAGAATTATCTGAATTATTTGTCTGGTCCCATATCCCAATAATTCTTGTACTTCCATCTACATTCCGAAACAGCGAATCTGTATAATTGATCCCCGTATCCACAAATCCCACAATAACTCCCGCGCCCTGATTGTTCAGCACCGGAAGCTCCCCCGCTGGCGTGATCCCGGCAGCATCCATACTTGTGACATCCAGAAGACTATATAGCTTTGGAACTGCCGAATATGTATAGGAAGTATAAGTAGAAGGTGTCACTGTGGAGAGCGGAACATAGACGACCGCCAGCGTAGAATTCACAAAATCAATGCAGTCTGTCCCCTGTGAACGAATAAACTCTTCAGGTGTAGTAAAATAAGGTGCGATAAAATCCGCAAAATCTTCCGACGCGACAGAATTTGTACATGACATGGCTGATACTCCGCAGAAAATGGTTCATACTATATATGTATATGAGGGACAAGGGCACATGTTCCAAAAAAAATTACAGGATCAGAAAACGGGAAGAGGAACGAGAGGCGTAAATGAAATGGGTAAGAAAACGTGTGAAAATGGCGCCGCGGTCTGACCGTGAAATAAGAAATATATGGACGGACCCTTTAAAATGTTGTAATATAAGGATATCTGTGAAAGTATGCAATCATGTAAGATAGAAAAGAAAGGGGAATCGCAATGTTTGGATTTTTGACATTCGGAACGACGCTTGCGCTTACAGATCTGGCTGTGAAAAAAGAGATCGAAGCCAGACCCGATGGAGAATTCCCGAAAACCGTGAAAGAATCAGGTGGCCTGATCCGCCTCCACAAAAACCACAATCCGGGCTTTTCCTTCGGATTCATGAAGGAATACCCAAAACTTGTGGAGATGGTCCCGGTCTGCATGCTGTCGGCGGTAGCCGGTGCATGGGCGTATGTGATCGGAAAGAAGGGACGTGTGCTGGAGAAGACGGCGCTGACCCTGGTGCTGGCCGGCGGAGCGAGCAACCTTTATGACCGGCTCAAACGCGGATATGTGGTGGACTATTTCAGCATCCAGTGGAAGAAACTGAAAAAAGTGGTCTTCAACCTGGGTGATATCTTTATTTTTGCCGGATCGGCCCTGTTTGCGGCAGTCCAGCTCGTGGAGGAGCTCCGCGAAATTCTTCCGAAAGAAAAAATCTTTGTTAAGGAAGAAGAGTAATTCAGGCAGCAGGACATAAAATCCAGCTCACCCATGCTGCAAAATACATCGGCGCAGAAAAGCCGGGACAATGAGGAGAACAGTCTATATGAAGAAACAATATGATTACCTGTTAGTGGGCAGCGGACTTTTCGCCGGAGTTTTCGCGTACTACGCAAAAAAAGCCGGAAAGACCTGCCTGGTTCTTGAGAAGAGAGAACATGCAGGCGGAAACATCTACTGCGAAAATATCGAGGGCATCAACGTACATCGTTACGGCGCCCATATCTTCCACACCAGCAACAGGGAAGTCTGGAACTTTGTGAACGGCCTCGTGGAATTCAACCGCTACACAAACAGCCCGGTTGCAAACTACAAGGGCGAGATGTACAACATGCCGTTCAACATGAACACCTTCAGCCGCATGTGGGGAATCTCCACTCCGGAGGAGGCAAAAAAGATCATCAATGAGCAGAGAAAGGTCATCAAGGGCGAGCCGAAGAACCTGGAAGAGCAGGCCATCAGCCTTGTGGGAACCCATATCTACCAGAAGCTTGTCAAGGGCTACACTGAGAAACAGTGGGGCAGAGACTGCAAGGAGCTCCCAGCCTTCATCATCAAACGTCTCCCGGTACGCTACACCTACGACAACAACTATTTCAATGACCTTTACCAGGGAATCCCGATCGGCGGCTACAATAAGATCACGGAAAAGCTCTTCGAGGGCTGTGAGATCCGCCTCGGAGCCGACTACCTGGCTGACAAGGAGAAATATGACGCCCTTGCGGACAAGGTCGTATATACAGGAACCATCGACAGCTATTTCGACTACTGCTTCGGAAAACTCCAGTACCGCAGTCTGCGGTTTGAGACGGAGGTCTTAGACTGCGACAACTATCAGGGCAATGCGGTCATCAACTACACCGACCGCGAGACTCCGTACACGAGGATCATTGAGCACAAACACTTCGAGTTCGGAACCCAGGAGAAGACAGTCATCACGAGAGAGTACCCGGCGGAGTGGACCGAGGGCATGGAGCCATACTATCCGGTAAACGATGAGAGAAACCAGGAATTATATAAGAAATACGCGGAACTCGCTGGAAAAGAGAAGAATGTGATCTTCGGCGGAAGACTTGCGGAATACCGCTATTACGATATGGATAAGGTTATCGAGTCCGCCCTGTCCTGCGTGAAGAAGGAATTTGGAAATGAATAACCGGCCGAAAACGCCTCACGGGTTCGCCAGACTCATCATCGGCGACGGATCCGCGGTGTCGGAGCAGAAGAACATTATCTGGAATATGATCGGAAGCTTCCTCTACGCCTTTGCGTCCATGGTGCTCTCTATCGCGGTGGTCCAGCTTGCTGGCGAGGACGCGGGCGGGGTGTTTACCTTTGCCTTTACGACCTTCGGACAGCACATGTTCATGGCGGCGTACTTCGGGATCCGTCCGTTCCAGATCACGGATACCGGGGAGAAGTACACCTTCGGTGACTATCTCGGGCTGCGTCTCATCACCTGCGGTCTCGCGATCCTTGTGGGCTTTGGCTATGTGATGGTCAGCGACTATACCTTTGAGAAAGCGGTCATTGTCTTCCTGATGGTGGTCTACAAGGTCATCGATGCCCTGGCGGATACATACGAGGCGGAATTCCAGCGGGGGGGAAGACTGTACCTGACGGGAAAATCCAATGCGTTCCGGACGATCCTCTCCGTGACCTGTTTTCTCGGAAGTCTCGCGGTGACGGGAGAGCTTCTGACCGCCAGTATCTGGGCAGTGGGCGCGCAGACCGTGGGATTTTTCCTGTTTGACTTCCTCGTGATCCGGGAACTCCCGAATGTGACATGGAAGTCGGCGCAAGGAAAGAAATTCCAGCTCTTCCGGGACAATGTTCTGTTATTTTTTTCGGTGGTTCTGGACTTCTATATCTTTTCCGCATCAAAATACGCCATCGAGGCCCATATGGCAGACCGTGATCTCGCAGTCTACGGCGCGATCTTCATGCCGACCAGCGTAATCAACCTGGTTGCCGGCTTCGTGATCCGACCGTACCTCACAAAGCTCGCGGTGGACTGGGAGACAGGCCACTTAAAAGCATTCCGGAAGATCATCATGAACCTTGCCCTGATCATTGCGGCCCTGACCGTTCTCGCGGTGGGCGGTGCGTGGTTATTGGGAATTCCGGTGATCAGCCTGCTGTACCCAAACTTAAGAGAAGGACTTTCCACCTGCCGCATGGCGTTGGTACTGATCATCATCGGCGGCGCCCTCAACGCATTCATGAACCTGTTTTACTATTCCCTTATTATCATGCAGAAACAGAGGTTCATCATCCTGGGCTACGCCTTCGTCAGCGTACTCGCGGTGCTTTCTTCCGGCTGGTTCGTCCGGATGGGAGGAATCCAGGGCGGCGCCTTCGTATACATGCTTTTGATGGCGGCACTGATGGTATTCTTTGGAATTTTCTCTGCAGGATTTATGAAACAGAAAGAGAGAGCTCAAAAACACGATGAAGGTTGATGTGATCATCCCGGTCTATGGTCCGGGAAACAGATTGTTGGAATTATTTGACCGGCTGGGACGCCAGACCGTACCGGTGGACCGGCTGATCATCATGAATACAGAAAAGTACCTGTGGGATAAGTGGACGGAGACCCTGGAACCGGGAAGACTCCCGGAAAATCTCTCCGTGTACCATGTGACGAAGGAAGAGTTTGACCATGGTGCTACAAGAGACGCCGGGATCGGGCACTCCGACGCGGATGTCTGTGTCTGCATGACCCATGATGCGCTTCCAGCGGATACAAATTTGATAAAAGCCCTGACGGACGCACTTTTCTCCGGGGACGATATCGCTGTGGCATATGCGAGACAGCTTCCGGCAACGGACTGCAATATCATCGAGCGCCACACGAGAGATTTTAACTATCCGGACAAAAGCCGGGTCAAGAGACTTTCAGATCTCGACACCCTGGGGATCAAGACCTACTTCTGTTCCAATGTCTGCGCGGCATATAAGCGGGAGATCTATAGGAAACTTGGTGGTTTTATCCGGAAGACGATCTTCAATGAGGACATGATCTTCGCGGCGAAGGCCATGAAGAACGGATATGCGGTCTGCTATGCGGCAGACGCGAGAGTGATCCACTCCCACAACTACACAGCGGTGGAACAGTTCCACAGAAATTTTGATCTTGCGGTCTCTCAGGCGGATCATCCCGATGTATTCTCCGGGATCCGGTCTGAGGGCGAGGGGATCCGCATGGTGAAGGACACCGTGCGCTGGCTGGTAAAAACGGGGCATGCATACCTCGTGCCGAAGCTTGTGGTGGACAGCGGGTTTAAATATATGGGATATCTCGCCGGGAAGAGGTATAAAAAGCAACATCTTTTTTTGAATTATACGCCTGGCGTACTTCGACGTCACTTGCCAGCCCCATCTTTTCATTTCCCCAGAGTACATACTGAAGGTCGACAAAACGGAGGTGGCTTTCAATATTCCCTTTCTCCACCTCTTTGGGAATGTATTCACTGACCGTAGCCCAGCATTTCCCCTCCAGAATGACATGGTTGCCAATGGACAGCGCTTCCAAATCATGTTCGGCAAGAAAGCGGAATGCAGCATCCCAGACATCCTTGTTCTTATGATATTGGCAGGCAAATTCAACAGCATTGACTGATTTATGGGGAGAGACAGTCCAGCCATTGGACCAAACGGCACTTTTCATCCATTTCTTCGCATTTCCGGAAGTCCACTCCGGACTTGTCTGTGCTGATAAATACATACAAAAGAGTATTAATGAATAAATAATTGATATACGCTTCATATTTTTTATTTTATCGTGAATTGAAACTGGT
>ERZ773130.2786-NODE-2786-length-12497-cov-4.658174_pt1 | contig 12497 bp, 10 predicted proteins | sample MGYA00511919_ERZ773130 | MGnify/ENA primary metagenome ERZ773130 (study PRJEB29015, sample SAMEA2737851) | human gut metagenome | biome: human gut; feature: human-associated habitat; material: faeces | place: China | collected 2012 ...
AAGGTTCTCTCCCTCCGGCCCTGCGGGGCCACCTCCCTCGCAGAGGGAGGCAAGGGTCTGTTTTTTACACTTTCCACAATCTTTTGCCTAAAAATTTTTACAAAAAATCCGAAAAAACTGTTTAAATTTCCACAACAATGTGGTAAAGTAGTATCAAACAGGCGGGAGTGTTCAAAAATCACTGCGCCGCAATGAAATTCTACGCCGCAGGGCTGCCGGAAGCAGCCCCGGCGCGAAAAGAGGTTTGACGATCCATGGGCTACGCAAGCAAAGACATCCGCAACATTCTGGTGGCCGGCCACGCCGGCTGCGGCAAAACGACGCTGACCGAGGCACTGCTGTACATGAGCGGCGCTTCCGAGCGTATGGGCCGTGTCGAGGACGGCACCACCGCCAGCGACTTTGACCCCGAGGAGATCCGCCGCAAGGCATCGCTCAACTCGAGCGTTGTCCCCGTCGAGTACGAGGGCATCAAGTACAACCTGATCGACGCACCGGGTCTGTTTGATTTTGAGACCGGCGCTGCCGAGGGCATCATGGCCGCCGAGAGCGTGCTGATCTGTGTGTCCGGGCGTTCCGGCGTGACCGTCGGTGCCGAGAAGGCGTACCAGCTGGCGCTGAAAAACAACAAGGCGCGGATGATCTTTGTCACCAAGGCTGATTTGGAAAACGCCGACTACTTTAAGATCCTGGAGCAGATGAAAATTAAGTTCGGCCCCAGTGTCTGCCCCTGCGTCGTGCCCGTCCGTCTGGACGACGGCACCGTCGCCTACATCAACCTGTTCAGCCAGAAGGCCTTCAAATACGAAGGCGGCAAGCAGGTCCAGATCGACCTGCCCGACATCGGCCACCGTTTTGAGGGCCTGATCCAGGCCATGAGCGAGGCCATCGCCGAGACCGACGAGGCTTTGATGGAGAAGTTCTTCGAGGGTGAGGCTTTCACCACAGAGGAGATCGTCCAGGGCATGGCCTCCGGCGTGCGCAGCGGCCAGATCACGCCCGTGTTCTGCGGCTCCGCGGTCAACGCGCAGGCGCTGGATATGCTGCTCTACAACATGAACGTGCTGCTGCCCGGCGCGGACACCGCGTCCGCCGTGGGCGAGTCTGGCGGCGAGCCGGTGGAGATCACCGCCGACCCCGCTGCCCCGCTGTGCGCCTACGTCTTTAAGACTGTGGCCGACCCGTTTGTCGGCAAGCTGAGCTTTATTAAGGTGCTGTCCGGCAGGCTGACCGCGACGAGCAACGCCGTCAACGCCCGCACCGGCCAGCCGGAGCGCCTGGGCAAGACGCTGACCGTCTGCGGCAAAAAGCAGACCGACACGCCCGAAATCGCCGCCGGTGACATCGGCGCAGTTGCCAAGCTGGCCACCGCCAAGACCGGCGATACCCTGTGTGACCCCGCCCGCGTTGTGGCGCTGCCCGCACCTGTGTACCCCATCAGCAGCTACCGTATGGCCGTCAAGGTCGCCAAGAAGGGCGACGAGGGTAAGGTCGGCAGCGCGCTGGCCCGCCTGATCGAGGAGGACCCCGCCATCCGGTTCGTGGTCGACCCCGAGACGAAGCAGCAGATCATCAGCGGTCTGGGCACCCAGCATCTGGAGGTCGCGCTGGCCAAGCTGAAGAATAAGTTCGGCGTCGAGATCACGCTCGAGAATCCGCGCGTGCCGTACCGTGAGTCCATCCGCAAGAGCTGCAAGGCGCAGGGCCGCCACAAGAAGCAGACCGGCGGCCACGGCCAGTTCGGCGACGTCTGGATCCAGTTCGAGCCCATCGAGGGCGAGGGCATCGAGTTTGCCGAGAACGTGTTCGGCGGCAGCGTGCCGAAGAACTTCTTCCCGGCAGTCGAGAAGGGCGTCCGTCAGGCCGCCGAGCACGGCGTGCTGGCCGGTTACCCGATGGTCGGCATGAAGGCCACGCTGCTGGACGGCAGCTACCACCCTGTTGATTCCAGCGAAATGGCGTTCATTATGGCCGCCAAACTCGCGTATAAGGCCGCCATCCCCGAGGCCGGCCCCGTCCTGCTTGAGCCCATCGGCGCATTGAAAGCCCACGTCCCCGCCGACAACACCGGCGATATTATGGGCGAGGTCACGAAGCGCCGCGGCCGCGTGCTGGGCATGAACCCCGATGACGACGGCCTGCAGGTCGTCGAGGCCGAGGTCCCCGTGGCCGAGATGCAGGACTTCACCACCTTCCTGCGCCAGCTGACCCAGGGCCGCGGCTACTTCACGTTCGAGTTTGTCCGGTATGAGACCCTGCCACAGATGCTCGAGAACAAGGTCATCGAGCAGGCAAAGGCATTGGGCAACTTTGCGGATGAGGATTAAACGAGAGATGTTCTTTCTTTGCAAAGAAAGAACCAAAGAAATTCTGAACAAGTAAAATAAAAGCACCTGCTGACCGGTATGCGTGTGACCGGCCAGCAGGTGCTTTTTGGTTGAGATATTGAAAGCTTCTTTGCTTACTTTCTTCTCGAAGAAAGTAAGAGAAAAGGGAGTCTGAGGGAAACTGCCCGGCCCCTACAGCGCAGCAAAATGAAAGGCAAGGCCCCCATCACGTGATCTTCAACGCCCGCTGCACGCGGTACACAATGTACTTGAACAGCCCGGCGATCAGACTGAACTCCACCCAGACATAATTGGGCAGGTTCCGCCACTTGAATTTCGGTTTGTTTATCTTCGGCAGCGCCGCCCACGCCTCGCGGAAGCCCTTCGCGTAATCCCCGCCGAAGCCGCGCAGCCGGAACATAAGCACTTTGAGCAGATACCCCAGCAGCATCGGGATAAAATTCAAAACCAACATCAAAATCGGCTGGTTCTTGTAGGGCAGCAGAATGCTGTTGCGCCCGCTCTGGATGCTCTTAAACGGGTTGTAGCGCACAGCGCCGGTGGTCGCGCCGCAGATGTGGCGGCAGCGGGCCGTGGGGCAGTAGACGTTCCTGTAGCCGAAATTGTTCGCACGCCAGCTCAAGTCGACGTCCTCGTAATACGCGAAGAACAGCTCGTCAAACACGCCGATCTCGTCCAGAATCGACTTGCGGTAGAGCGCCGCGCCGCCGCACGCGCTGAACACACGGCAGGGCTTTGTATAGCGGCTGGCCTTTAAGCCGTCGCCGCGCTTGCAGGCAAAGCCCAGGATCGTCACGTAGTCGCCCGCGTCGTCGGCCAGCTCCGGCTCATAGTAGCGCAGCATCAGGCTGCTGACCGCAAAAATTTTCAGGTCGGCGTCGGCGGTTTTGATCAGCTCCGCCAGCCAATCCGGCTCCGCAAAGGCGTCGTTGTTGAACAGCGCCATGTATTCGCCTTTGGCAATCGCAATGCCCTGGTTCACCGCATGGGAAAAGCCGGTGTTCCCGGCGTTCTCAATTAAAGTGTAGCGGTCCCGCCCGCAGTAGCTGCGGGCGATGTCCAGGCTCTCGTCGGTGGAGCCGTTGTCAATGACGATCAGCTCAAAATCCTGCTCGGTCTGCGCCCAGACGGACTCGATGGAATCCCGCAGCCAGCCCGCGCCGTTCAGGTTCGGGATGATGACAGATGCTTTCATGGCGCCTCCTCAACGGTAATAGTAGTAGGCCAGCTGGCTGTGCAGCGCGGCGGTAAACACCATCGCGGCCACAGCCACAAACAGGATGACCAGCCCCGCCACGACCAGCGCACGGATCAGGTACGCCCGGGCCAGCCGCCTGCGGGCAGGGTCCTGCGTGCCGCCAAAGCTCCACACCACCGCCAGCACGAACCCGGCGATGGGGATGGCGAACAGCAGCATGGCCGCCGTCGTTGCGCCCTGGCTCATGGCGTCGATGCGGTCCTCCTCCAGGTCCTGCTCGTACAGCGGCTCGCCGGTCTCAGCGGTACCCTCCGGGGACTGACGCATGGACTCCAACAGAGCCTCGCCCATCGGGATATGCGGCAGCGGTGCGCCGCACTTGGGGCACCGCTCGTCGTACGGGGTAGTCAGCAGACCGCAGTTTTTGCAAAAATGTGCCATAAAAACCTCGCTTATTCGTCGAATGCCAGACCGCGGTCCAGCTGGGTGTTCAGGATGATCTGGGTGTTGGTGGAGCCCATCTTCTGCATCTTGGTCAGCAGGTGCTCCAGCGCGTCAATGTCGGTGCAGCTTACCTTAATTATAAAGTTGTAGCTGCCTGTCACGCGGAAGCACTGCAAGACCTGCGGCTCCTGCTCGATCATGGTCAGAAAGCTCGCGCGGGTCGCTGCGTCCACCAGCACCGAGATCAGCGCCTCGACCCGGGCGGGCGCGTCGGGGTGGCGCAGCACGACAGTGTACCCGCCGATGACGCCCTCCTGCTCCAGGCGGTGGATGCGGCTGGATACAGCGGGACTGGTCAGGCTGACCCGCTGGGCGATGTCCTTAACGGGCATACGCGCATTTTCCGCCAGCAGTTGTAGGATTTTGTGGTCCAAATCGTCCATGGATTGACTCCTTGTCGTTGTTTTGTGTAATGCGCACAAAAAAATAAAGTGAAGTATACAATCACTGTTATCTTTAACAAAATTGGAAAAGTATGCTTTTTTGTGCGCTTGCTAAATAAAATTAAGTGGGAATGACTTTATTATAATCTTTTGAAAACCAAAATGCAAGTCTGGCATTTGACATTTTAAGAAAACTTGCTATAATAATATTTGTAATCAATCAAGACATTCACTGACCTTTATATACTTTCCCACCCCTCTATGCACAGAGCCCCGCAGGTACCCCCTGCGGGGTTTTGTGTTTGTGTTGGCAGGACACAACGCGGGAAAGTGTGTAAGAATTGGGGGCTATTTGCCTTTCCCCGCGGGGGAAGGTGGCCCGCAGGGCCGGATGAGGGGCGTGTGCACGGCAGTAGCCTGTAAACGGGCAGCATCTGCAAGGTCGACCCTCATCAGTCAGTGGTCGGGGCCACTGACAGCTTCCCCCTCCGGGGGGAAGCCATGCGCGCGAAAGGCTGCATTTTTACATTTTAAACCCCGCCCCGTTTGACGGCGCCCGGACTGCCGTGGTATAATATAATTTCCCACACATAACGTGCATTTTTAACGGAGGAATCAATATGCTCATCCCTGTGCTGCTTTTTATTGTCGGTCTGTTGTTCCTGATCAAGGGCGGCGACTGGTTTGTTGACGGCGCGTCCGCACTGGCCCGCCGCTTCCACCTGCCGGAGCTGCTCATCGGCGCGACGGTGGTCTCCATCGGCACGACGCTGCCGGAGGTCATGGTCTCCACGATGTCCGCGCTGTCCGGCCATGGCGAGATCGCCTACGGCAACGCCATCGGCTCGGTCATCTGCAATGCGGCACTGATCGCGGCCATCACGATTGCGGTGCGCCCCGGCAGGGTAGACCCCAAAACGCTGAAAACCCCCGTCGCCTTCTTCTTCGCGGCGGCGGCCATCTACTGCATTGCGGCCTATGTTTTCGGCAGATTCACCCGCGTCATGGGCATCATCATGCTGGCAACGTTTGTGGCGTACATGGCCGTCAACGTGCTGCAGATGAAAAACACCCCCGCCGGTGCGCAAGAGGCGTCCGAGGAGGAGGAAATGCCCCTCGCCAAGACGCTGATCCTGCTTGTGCTGGGCGCGGTGCTGATCGCCGCGGGCGCAAACCTGCTCGTGGACAACGGCACCCTGATCGCGCAGGCCCTCGGCGTGCCCGAGAGCGTCATCGCCCTGACGTTTGTCGCGCTCGGCACCTCGCTGCCCGAGCTGGTCACGGCCATCACCTCGCTGGTCAAGGGCCACAGCGACCTGTCGCTGGGCAACGTCGTCGGTGCGAATGTCTTTAACCTTGTGCTGGTCAGCGGCATGTCGATCACGCTGGCACCCTTCACCATCCCGCAGAGCGCCACGCTGTTCGGCATCAATTCCAGCCTTGTGCTGGATCTGCCGGTCATGCTGGCCGTCATGCTGATCCTGACGGTCCCCGCCCTCGTCAAGGGCAAGCTGAACCGCGCCCAGGGTATCCTGCTCCTGGCGATCTACGCCGCCTTCTGCGCGGTGCAGTTTGCGCTGTAAAGAAAAAGGCGTCATTGCCCATGTGGACGTCCCTGCCGACGTGCGCCGCGCCTTTGTACAGCTCCAAACCGTCTACGGCAAGGAGACCCGCGCCGTCAACCCGGCGTTCGCCACCCAAAAGACAGAATAGAATTTCCATGCCCGGCATACACTTCCGCGAGGTGGTGTGTATGCTGGGCATTTTTGGTTTGTTTTTGCAGGCGGCGGCAGGGCATATTCTGTATCTGGCGCTGCATCTCGAAAGCGGGTCCTTCCCGCGTCCGCTCCCGCCGGACAGGGAGCGCGCGGCCTTTGCCGATCTGCAAAAGGGCGGGGCAGCCGCCGCACAGGCGCGGGATACGCTGATCCGCCACAATCTGCGGCTCGTCGCGCATATCTGCAAAAAATACTATGCCGGGAACAGCGCACAGGACGACATGATCTCCATCGGCACCATTGGGCTTATCAAGGCGGTGGATACCTTCGACCCCGCCAAAGGCAAGCGCTTTGCCAGCTATGCGAGCAGATGTATTGAGAATGAGCTCCGCATGGATCTGCGGCGGGGGCGGCGGACGGGAGTGACGCTGTCGCTGCAGGAGCCGCTCGAGGCGGACGGGCAGCTGACGCTGGCGGACACCCTGCCCGATGAAGCCGACATGGAGGCCGGCTGCGAGACCCGCGCCGACGCCGCCCGGCTGCGTGCGCTGGTGGACGCTCTGCCCGCCCGGGAACGCGCTATTATGCGGCAGCGGTATGGATTTGACGGTGCGCCCAAGACCCAGCAGCAGACGGCGCAGGCGCTGCACATCAGCCGCAGTTATGTTTCGCGGCTGGAAAAGCGCGCGCTCGAGTACCTGCGCGGCCGGTGGCCGGCGGAATGACAGGAACGGCGCAAAGAGAATGCAATCAACTAAAAAATGACGGGGGGGGGGGTACACAAATGCCATTTGCGGCAAAAGTGTGGCGTGATGCGGCAGAACGCGCCACATATATGCCACACTTTTGTAAACTGTCGAATCTATGACATAAATCGGGAAATGCACGAAGCTGCCCGCTAAATGTGTCAGATTTGTAAAGCCGTTATAAAATAACCAAAAAACTTGAAAAAATTTTCGGAAACTCATTGACATTTCGCTGACAAGCGGATACTATAGAAATGTAGACAATTTTTAAAGCGAGGTATACCAACGTGCATCTGACAAAAAGCGAACAACAGATCATGGAAATTTTTTGGCAGGCGGATCACGCGATGGCACAGACGGAAGTCGTGAAAACCTGTGTTGACCGTAAATGGAAGGAACGCTCGATTTTTTCGATGCTGAACAGCCTGATGGAGAAGGGTGTTCTGCGGGAGGTTGGCTTCGTGCGCAGCGGTAAGACCTATGCCCGCACGTTTGAGCCTGCCATGTCCCACGCTGAGTACCTGGCCTCGGTCATTGCAGAGCAGCTGCCCGCGAAGCAGCTGCCCGAGCTGATCGCAGCCCTGATGCAGAAGGTGGAAACGACCCCTGCCATCCAGAAGGAAATGCGTGCCGCCCTGCGTGAAAACGCACAGTAATCAATGATTTGTTCAAAAAAGCACCGCCGACCCGTGACCCGGATCGGCGGTGTTCTTTATTAGGAGGGATGGCTCTGCCGGGGCGAACTTTTCGTTCGCCCGCTGGCCGTATGCGGCAGGGGCAAGGTGCCCGGGCGGATATGGAATCCGCCCCTACGCTGTAGGGGACGATGCCTGCATCGGTTCGGAGGGTCTGCAGCTGCCGCGTGTGCCCGGCGGGCAAACACAGCGCACCCCTCAGCCGCCTTAAAAAGCGGGCAAATTACCCCAGGATGCCGCTGTTTTTGATCGCCTGTACGGCCTCGCCGATCTTCTCAACGGGCATCGTCAGGGCAAAACGGACGTAGCCCTCGCCGCTCGGGCCAAAGCTCGAACCGGGGGTGCAGATGACGCCGGCCTTGCCGATCAGGGCCAGGCAGAATTCCATGCTCGTCTTGTACCCGGCGGGCACCGGGGCCCAGACAAACATGCTGCCGTGGCTGTCGGGCACATTCCAGCCGATGCCGCGCAGACCGCCGCACAGGGCGTCGCGGCGGCGCTGGTACTCGCCGCACTGGCGCTGCACGCCGTCCAGCGGGCCGGTCAGGGCAGCGATGGCGACCTTCTGAATGGGCAGGAACATACCGAAATCGATCTGGGTGCGCAGCTTTTTGCAGGCGGCGATGACATCGCGCCGCCCCACCAAAAAGCTGATGCGCGCGCCCGTGACGTTGAAGCTCTTGCTCAAAGAGAAGAACTCCACCGCGCATTCCCCGGCACCCGGCGTGTTGAAGATGCTGCCGCCGTGGGCACCGTCAAAGATAATATCGCTGTAGGCGTTGTCATGTACCAGCAGAATGTCGTACTTACGGCAGAAATCAACGATTTCGGCGTAGAGCTCCGGCGTGCCGATGCTGCCCACGGGGTTGGCGGGCAGGCTGACCAGCATGAGCTTGGCCCTGCGGGCCACGTCCTCCGGGATGGAGGTGACGTCGGGCAGGAAGTGGTTCTCCTTCGTCAGCTTGTAGTACCACGGCTCGGCACCGCCCAGCTTGGAGCCGGTCATAAAGACGGGGTAGCAGGGGTCGGGCAGCAGCACCAGATCGCCGTCGTTGCAGAGCGCCAGGCCCAGATGGCCGATGCCGTCCTGGCTGCCGGAGAAGCTCATGACCTCGTCGGGGGTGATGGTGTCCACGTTAAAGCGGCGCTTGTAGTAGCCGCAGACAGCCTCCAGCATCTCGGGCAGGTCGCGCAGGCTGTACTTCCAGTTTTCGTTGTCCTGCGCGGCGTCGATGAGCGCCTGCTTCAGGTAGTCCGCCGGTGCAAAATCCGGCGTGCCGACGCTTAAATTGTAAAGATGACGGCCCTCGGCCTCCAACGCGACCTTTTTGTCGTTGAGCGCCGCGAAAATCTCCGGCCCGAACAGGTCCAGACGACGAGAAAACTCCATATCCCAAAACCTCGCTTATTGATGTAGCTTTATACAAAAAACGCACATTTTCTTGTATAAACATCCTCATTATACGCCGCCGCGCCAGCGCTTGCAAGGGGGTTATAAAAGAGGTATAATAAAAATTAAATTGAAATACGGTAGGGGCCGCATATATGCGGCCCGCAGCTGTATGGCGGGCGAACGCCTGCGGGAAGGCCGCGGGCCGGGCATGCCCGGCCCCTACCGGTGCATTACGATCAGGAGTATTATCACTATGGACAAACGCAATAAAACTGCTCTGGCTTACCTGCTTGTCGGTGTGGCGGCGGCGGGGCGCGCCCTGCTGGCTGTGCCGGAAAATGCCGCCATACAGGAGGTCTCGCTCACCGTGCTGGCCCTTGTGGGCTATCTGCTGCTGGCCTCCAAAACCAGGCTGCCTACCGTGTTCGGCGCGGCGGGGCTTGTGCTGGAGCTGATCCTCTGCGGTAGCCAGACCGGCGGGGCGTGGGCACGGCTGGCCCCGGCGCTGCGCGCGGCAGACCTGTGGCTGTTCTGGGGCGCGGCGCTCGTGCTGGTGCGGCTTGCAGGGCGGCAGCAAAGCAAAATGCCGTACATTGCCGCCGTGCCGCTGGCCGTCTACACCGTCACGCACTTTATCCCGTCGCTGACCTCCGTCGCCGCCGTCAGCTTTGTGGTGTTCAGCGTCGTCATGCTCTGGTTTGCGGCCATTATGATCCGCGCCTACAACGACGCGCGCATAAAAAAATAAGGCGATTTTGCGCAAATCCGTTCCGCGATAAAGTGACAAATACCGCAAACTGTGTTATACTAAATACGATTATAAAAATCCAGCCGGAAGGAAGGCTTTTACTATGATCCCTTTTAACGTACCGCCCTGCGTGGGCGACGAGCTCGACTACGTCAAGCAGGCCATCGACTCTCACAAAATCTGCGGCGACGGCGCCTTTACCAAGCAGTGCAACGCCTGGTTGGAGGAGCGCTTCCACGCCCAGAAGGTCCTGCTGACCACCAGCGGCACTACGGCGCTGGACATGGCCATGCTGCTGTGCGATATTCACCCCGGTGACGAGGTCATTCTGCCCAGCTACACCTTCTCCAGCACCGCCACCGCCGCTGTGCTGGCCGGGGCAAAGCTCGTCTTTGTGGACATCCGCCCCGACACGATGAACATCGACGAGACGAAGATCGAGCAGGCCATCACCGATAAGACGCGGGTCATCATCGCCATGCACTACGCCGGTGTCGCCTGTGAGATGGACACCATCATGGACATTGCCCGCCGCCATGACCTCAAGGTCGTCGAGGACGCGGCGCAGGGCGTTATGAGCAGCTACAAGGGCAAGGCACTGGGCACCATCGGTGATTTCGGCTGCTACTCCTTCCACGAGACAAAGAACTACTCGATGGGCGAGGGCGGCGCACTCGTCATCAACAATCCCGCGTACAATGAGCGCGCGGAGATCCTGCGCGAGAAGGGCACGAACCGCGCCAAGTTCTTCCGCGGCCAGGTGGACAAGTACACATGGGTCGATTTTGGCGACAGCTACCTGCCCAGTGAGCTGAACGCCGCCTATCTGTGGGCGCAGCTGCTCCACGCCGACGAGATCAACGACAACCGCATGGCGACCTGGAACGCCTACCACGATGCCTTCCGGCCGCTGGCCGACGCGGGCAGGGTCGAGCTGCCCACCATCCCGGCGGACTGCGTGCACAACGCCCACATGTTCTACCTGAAATGCAGGGATCTGGAGGAGCGCACCGCGCTGATCCGCCACCTGAAGGCAAACGATATTCTGGCCGTGTTCCATTATATCCCGCTGCACTCCGCCCCGGCGGGCAAGAAGTTTGGCCGCTTTGACGGCGCGGATGTCTACACCACCGCCGAGAGCGAGCGCCTCGTCCGTCTGCCGATGTACTACGGCCTGACCGAGGCAGACCGCAATAAGGTCATTGCCAAGGTCCTGGAATTTTATGCGCAGTAAGGCCCTGCCCGGCTGGGCGCACACACTCTGCACCGCTGCCGCCGCGCTGGTGTTCCTGCTGGCGTATGAACTGGTCGTCTACAGGGTGCCGGTGACGGAGATTTTCCTGCCGGTCAGCTCCTGGAGCGACGAGGTCATCTACAGCAAGCAGCTGGCCGCCGCCGTGCAGTACGGCGCGCCGCAGGGGTACTTCGGCTTCAATGAGTCGCACGCCGCCGTCGGCACCTACGCCGCGTGGGGGCCGGCGGTTTTTCTGGTCTATGCGCTGCCGGGGCTGCTTTTGCGCGGGCAGAATGCCTTTTTGTGGTGCAACCTGCTGTTCGTTGTGCTGGGCTGGACGTTTTTCGCCCGGGCCGCGCGGCTTGGCTGGAAGCGCCAGCTGGCCTTTGCCGCGGCGCTGGCCGCCATGAACGCGCCGATCCGCTATGTGTTCTCCGCCATGCAGGAGCCGCTGCACTATGCGCTCATGCTGGCGGTGCTGGGCTGCGGCATTCTGGCGCGGCGGGACAAAAGCCGCGCCGCGTGGGCGGGGCTGTGCGTGCTATGCGCCGTGGCCACGCTCGTGCGCCCCTATGAGGCCGTGCTCTGGCTGTTCCCGCTGGCGCTGTGCCGGCAGGACCGCCGCCGCATCGCTGTCTGCGTGGCGGGCGGGGCGGTTTCCTTGGGCGGCACACTCGTGCTGATGTCCAAATTCTACGCGCCCTACTTCTTTACCAATGTCGATTTAAGCCCGCTGCAGGAGCTGGCCCGCGGGCAGGTGGTCTCCGCCGTCAGGGACGTGGCGCACAAGCTGCTGGACGCCCTGCGCACCGTGACCGAAATGCTGGCCGACCAGCTGGCAAACCGCAGCGGGGGACAGTACCTGCTGTTTTTCCTGCTGCTGGGCGTGACGCTGGTCTGCCTGATCGTGGAGATATTGATGGAGTTGATTGCAAGGATCCAGTCACATCCGCCAAAAGAATATATGATTTATTATGTAATGGCATCGGTCTACAGCATGGTACTGCCTCTGATTCTGATGGCGACAGGTGTGATCTTGTACCGTGCATTTGCAGTTATCTGTGTGGGCTTAAGCTTTTTATTCTTTATAAGATTACTTCTATTTAGAAAAAAAGAATTTAAAGAAGAAATGTATAAAAAGTTTCATGTGTAATGATGCAAAGGAGGTATGTCATATGATTAATTATTCAGAAGACAAAGACAGACAGTATCACGTACAACTGGAAGAAGGGGACGTTGGAAGATATGTGATCCTGACCGGAGATCCAAAGCGCTGTCAGAAGATCGCAGAACATTTTGAAGATGCTCTGCCCGTAGCAGATAGCCGCGAATTTACAACTTATACCGGCTATCTGGAAGGGGAGAAAGTCAGTGTAACGTCGACCGGGATTGGAGGTCCTTCTGCGGCAATCGCACTGGAAGAACTGGCAAATGTAGGAGCCGATACATTTATCCGGGTGGGAACAAGTGGAGGTATGCAGTTAGAGGTAAAAAGTGGTGATCTTGTCATTGCTACAGGAGCAGTCCGCA
>ERZ773130.2789-NODE-2789-length-12471-cov-12.158505_pt1 | contig 12471 bp, 11 predicted proteins | sample MGYA00511919_ERZ773130 | MGnify/ENA primary metagenome ERZ773130 (study PRJEB29015, sample SAMEA2737851) | human gut metagenome | biome: human gut; feature: human-associated habitat; material: faeces | place: China | collected 2012 ...
AGGATATCCGCACCGTGCTGCATCTGCATCCGGCTCTGGCTCCCTACAAGTGCGCCGTGCTGCCCTTGAGCAAGAAGCTGGGCGAGAAGGCCATGGAGATCCGCAACGAGCTGAGCAAGTACTTCATGGTGGATTACGACGATACCGGTTCCATCGGCAAGCGTTACCGCCGCGAGGACGAGATCGGCACCCCGTACTGCATCACTGTGGACTTTGATACCGTGGGTGACGAGGCCAAGGGCATTGCTGCCGACAACTGCGTCACCGTCCGTGACCGCGACACCATGGAGCAGGTGCGTATGCCCATCTCCGAGCTGAAAGCTTATATCGAGAGCAAGATCGAGTTCTGAGAAAAATTCGCTTTCAGGCGATAAAAAACAGCCCCGCCGTTGCAATTTCGGCGGGGCTGTGCTATAATACAAATAAAGAAAGTGCTGTCTGGCAAACGGTCAGTACCTTTCCGGCGCGATAATCAAAAGATGACCGCTCAGGTTTGGACGCTGAGGGCGGTCATTTTTTGTTGTTGAAGATCTTCCACGCGATATCGAAAATGCCAAAGCTCACGGTTGCAAGCAATGTGAGCAGAGCCAGAGTTTCTAAAAGCGTCATGAAGCATCACCCCCTTCGCTGCAAAGCGTCGGGGTACGACAAAAATGTTCGCCTTCCCGACGCAGGGCCGAAAAGGCATAGACCGCCTGCCGTATGTAGACAGCACTCTCAAAAGACAGTATAACAGACGTTTCCTGCTTTTTCAACAGCGGGAGGTGTCTGTTTTCTTTTTACTGGACAGAACGGCTTGTACCGGGTATACTGAAAAACAGAAAAACATGATTTTTACACCGCAGGAGGTTCTACCGTGGAAAACTTTGACGAACTGCTGAAAAAATATGCCGATTTCATCGTCCGGGTGGGGGTGAACCCGCAGCCCGGGCAGACCCTCATCATCAACTGCCCGCTGGAGGGCGCGCCGCTGGCGCGGCTGTGCGTGCGCAGTGCCTACGAAGCCGGTGCCCGGGATGTGCAGGTGAACTGGAGCGATGACGCTGTGGCCCGCGCCCGCATGGAGCTGGGCAGTGAGGAAGCGCTGACCGACCACAAGCCATGGCAGCTGCGCCGCTATCTCGACTATGCTGAAAGCGAGGGCGGCGTGTGTGTGCTGCACCTCATTGCGGACGACCCGGAGCTGTATGCGGGCATTGACGGCAATAAGATCAGCAGGGTGAATGCCGCCCGCCGCGCCTTTATGGAGGAGTGGCAGGAGTACACCATGAACGACCGGGTGCAGTGGTCCATTGCGGCCCTGCCCAGTGTGCCGTGGGCAAAGAAGGTCTTCCCGGAGCTGGACGTGGATGCCGCAATGGAGGCTTTGTGGAAGCTGATCTTTGACGTGTGCCGGGTCACCGGTGGCGACCCGGTGAACGAGTGGCAGGCCCATATGGAGCGGCTCAGCACTCTGCGGGATAAAATGAACGCGCTGGACTTGGAAAGCGTGCATTTTGAGAGCAGCAATGGCACGGACCTGACCGTGGGTCTTGCGGATCAGGCTGTGTGGGAAAGCGCCGCCAGCAAGAGCGAAAAGGGCGTGGTGTTCCTGCCCAACATCCCCACGGAGGAAGTGTTCACTGCGCCCCACAAGGACAGGGTAGAGGGCATCGTCTACGGCACAAAGCCCTATGTGTTCAACGGCCAGCTCATCAAGAACTTCCGTGTCACCTTTGAGAAGGGCCGGGTTGTGGACTACCACGCCGAGCAGGGACAGGTGCTGCTGGGCCGTCTGCTGGACGGCGACGAAGGCTCCCGCAGCATTGGCGAAGTGGCACTGGTGCCGGCAAGCAGCCCCATCAACCGCAGCGGCAAGCTGTTCTACAGCACGTTGTTTGACGAAAATGCCGCCTGCCACATCGCGTTCGGCGCCAGCTACCCCGGCACCACGAAGGGCGGCACGGCGCTGACGAAGGAAGAGCTGCTGGCCCGCGGCATGAACCAGTCCCGCCTGCATGAGGATGTGATGATCGGTGCAGAGGACAGCCATATCACCGGCAAATGCCGCGATGGCCGCACCGTGGAGCTGTTCCGGGACGGCGTGTGGGTGCTGTAAAAGACCCTGCGGCGAAAAAAATCTGCGAAAATGCTTGCATAATCGCGGGATGTATGGTATATTCTAGTAGTACGATATAGTTTAACCTGAAACGTGGGCCGCAAGGTCCGCGTTTCTTGTTTGTTTGGAGGTTTTTTATGGCGAAGCAGTCTGGCGGCAACACCGCCCAGAGAGTCGAAGCGCTTGTCCGCCCCACCGTGGAGGGCATGGGCCTGCGCCTGTGGGATGTGGTTTTTGAAAAGGAAGGTCCAGACTGGTATCTTCGCGTGCTCATCGACAAGGACGGCACCATGGATACCGACACCTGCGCGGATGTTTCCCATGCGCTGGACCCCATCCTTGACGAGGCAGACCCCATCGACCAGAGCTATTATCTGGAAGTGGGCAGCCCCGGCCTTGGCCGTAAGCTGACCCGCCCGGAGCACTATGAAGCCCTCAAGGGCCAGAAGATCCGGGTAAAGCTCATCCGCCCGAATGCAGACGGCGTGCGTGAGTTTTCCGGTATCCTGACAGGCCGCGAGGGCAGCACCGTTACAGTGAACACCGATGCGGGCGCTGTCACCTTTGAGGTGAACGCCGCATCCAGTGTGAACCTGTGCGACGATGAAGACCTGTTTGACTAACATAGATAGAGAGTAAATTACAGGAGGAACCCGAAAAATGGCAGCAGCGAACAATGAATTTTTTGAAGCTCTCTCCATGCTGGAGCACGAGCGCGGCATCACCGCAGAATACCTGATCGAAAAGATCAAGGCTGCGATCATCATTGCCGTCAAGAAGAACTATGAGGTGGAAGAGGACCACGTGAAGGTGGATATCGACCCCGCCGCAGGCCGCTTTGATGTGGCCCTGATCCAGGACGTTGTGGCCGACGAGGACTGGTACGACGAGCACTCTGAGATCGGCATTACCGAGGCACAGAAGATCCGCAAGAGCTATGAAGTGGGCGACCGCATCGTGACCCCCCTCAAGACCAAGGACTTCGGCCGCATTGCAGCCCAGACCGCAAAGCATGTGATCCGTCAGGGCATCCGCGAGGCTGAGCGCAGCCAGCAGCTGAGCGAGATCCAGTCCCGTGCACACGACATCGTGCAGGCCACCGTTACCCGCGTGGACCCGGAGAAGGGCATCGTTGCTCTGGATCTGGGCAAGGGCGGCGAGGCCATCCTGCCCCACAACGAGCAGGTGCCCGGCGAGGTGTACACCGAGGGCCAGACCCTGCAGGTCTACGTTGTGGACGTGGTCAGCACTGAGCGCGGCCCCCGCGTTATGATCAGCCGCACCCACCCCGGCCTTGTCAAGCGCCTGTTTGAGCTGGAAGTGCCCGAAATTTTTGACGGCACTGTGGAGGTCAAGGCCATCAGCCGCGAGGCTGGTGCCCGCACCAAGATGGCTGTTTGGAGCAAGGACCCCAACGTGAACCCTGTTTCCGCCTGCATCGGCGAGCACGGTGCCCGTGTAGCTGCTGTTGTGGAAAAGCTGGGCGGCGAAAAGATCGACATTGTGAAGTGGAGCGAGGATATCTCCGAGTTCATCTCTGCAGCACTCAGCCCGGCCAAGGTGGTCAGGGTGGAACTGCTGCCCGGCGAGACCCGTTCCTGCCGTGTGACCGTGCCCGACCAGCAGCTGAGCCTTGCCATTGGCAACAAGGGCCAGAACGCACGCCTGTGTGCACGCCTGACCGGCTACAACATTGATATCCGCCCCGAGAGCGGCTATTATGGCGAGGAAGAGCCGAAGAAGGAAGCCGAGACCGACACCGAGTAATTCCGGCGCAGATGGCCAAAGGAGGGAAACCGGATGGCACAGAAAAAGATCCCTTCCCGCCAGTGCATCGGCTGCATGACCAGCCGCCCCAAAAAGGAGCTGGTGCGTGTGGTGCGTGCACCCAGCGGAGAGATCAGCATTGATCTGGTCGGCAAAAAGCCGGGCCGCGGCGCGTATCTCTGCCCGAACCCCGACTGCCTGACCAAGGCAAAAAAGAAAAAGGCGCTGGAGCGCTGCTTTGAGCAGCCGGTTCCCGCCGAAGTTTACGAGGCTCTGGCCGCACAGCTGGCCGAAGCCGCAAAGGAGGCAGCAGCAAATGGCAAAGAAGAATAACACCCCCGCAAAGCCCAAGCTGCCGCCGGAGGAAGCGCTGTTTCAGGCGCTGAGCCTGTGCCGCAAGGCGGGCGCGCTGACCATGGGCTTTGATGCCGTGGAAGATGCCTGCGTCAAGAGCAAGGCATGGCTGGTGATGGTGGCAAGCGATGCCAGCGCCAAGACCGTGCAGCGCCTCAACTATTCTGTGGGCGATCTGGTGGATGTGATCACCATGCCGCTTACGCAGGATAAACTGGCCGATATCAGCCGCAAGCCTGTGGCTGTTTACGCGGTGACTGACCGCAACCTCGCAAAGCTCTGCTTTGACCGTCTTTCGGACTGCGGGGCAATCAAAAATGAGGAGGATATGAGCGAATGACCGTAAAATATAAAGTGAGCGATTTTGCAAAAGACCTGAATGTTTCTGCAAAGAAGGTCCTGGATGAGCTGGCTGCCATGGGCAGCACCGGCAAGAAGAACAGCTCTACCCTGGAAGAGAACGAGCTGAACTACCTGCTGGAGAAATTCAGCAAGGACAACAGCGTTGCCAGCCTGGACGAGTATCTGAACAGCGCAAAGCAGCCTGCCCAGCCTGAAAAGAAGGCGGAGAAAAAGGCCGAGAAGCCTGCGGAGAAAAAGGCAGAGCCCAAGGCTGCTGAGAAGAAGCCTGAAGCAAAGCCCGCTGCCCCTGCTGCAAAGGTAGAGCAGCCCAAGGCAAACAATAACAACAATAAGCACGGCGAGAAGAAGAACGAGCAGCACAAGAAGCGCGAGGAGAAGACGGTTTCCCTGAGCGAGCTGGCCCGTGAGACCGGTGCCAAGGCCTCTGCTGCCCCCGCTCAGTCCGTCTCTGTCCGCCGCGAGGACAGCCAGGTGACGGTCGATACCCGCACTGTGGATGTGAACGTGGACCGCTTCGATGCCCGCTACGACGATCTGGCTTCCACCAAGAACACCGAGAACCGCCGCAAGCCCACCCCGCAGGGCAACAAGCAGAAGTTCACCCAGCGCGGCCAGCGCCAGCGCCAGCAGTTCCAGAAGGGCAAGCGCGAGACCGAGTTCGAGCGCCTGCAGCGCATCCAGCTGGAAAAGGCCCGCAACGCACAGCTGAAGGTGATGATCCCCGATGAGATCACCGTCGGTGAGCTGGCTGCCCGCCTGAAGCAGCAGGCCGGCAAGGTCATTGCCAAGTTCATGCAGATGGGCGAGATGCACGCCATCAACGATGTGATCGATTTCGACACCGCAGCTCTGCTGGCAGAGGAGTTCCACGCAAAGGTCGAGCACGAGGTGCATGTGACCATCGAGGAGCGCCTGTTTACCCAGGAGGAGGATTCCGCCGAGGATCTGGTGGAGCGTCCCCCCGTTGTCTGTGTCATGGGCCACGTTGACCACGGTAAGACCAGTATCCTGGATGCCATCCGCAAGACCAATGTCACCGCAGGCGAGGCTGGCGGCATCACCCAGGCCATTGGTGCATATCAGGTCAAGATCAACGACAGCCTGATCACCTTCCTGGATACGCCGGGCCACGAGGCATTCACCTCCATGCGTGCCCGCGGTGCCAACATGACCGATATCGCTGTTCTGGTCGTTGCCGCCGATGACGGCATCATGCCCCAGACCGTGGAGTCCATCAACCACGCCAAGGCTGCCAATGTCAAGATCATCGTGGCCATGAACAAGATGGATAAGCCCACTGCAAACCCCGAGCGCGTGATGGAAGGCCTGACCAAGTACGGCATCATCACCGAGGACTGGGGCGGCGACGTTGCCTGCATCCCCGTCTCCGCACTGACCGGCATGGGCATCAACGACCTGCTGGAGCGGATCGCGCTGGAGGCCGAGGTCATGGAGCTCAAGGCCAACCCCAACCGCCGCGCCAAGGGTGCTGTGGTTGAGGCCCGTCTGGACAAGGGCCAGGGCCCCATCGCCACCATTCTGGTGCAGAACGGTACCCTGCATGCCGGTGATGTCATCATTGCCGGTACCGCTGTGGGCCGTGTGCGTACCATGCGCAGCGACAAGGGCATGCTGCTGAACGATGCAGGCCCCTCCACCCCTGTGGAGATCACCGGCCTGACCGCTGTGCCCGAGGCAGGCGACCTGTTCGAGGCCGTTGCCGACGAGCGTCTGGCCCGTGAGCTGGCAGAGCAGCGCATTGCCGCTGCCAAGGAGAAGCAGTTCTCCTCCTTCCAGAAGGTCACTCTGGATAACCTGTTCAGCCAGATGGCACAGAACGATATGAAGGAGCTGGCCATTGTCGTCAAGGCTGATGTGCAGGGCTCCGCCGAGGCCGTCAAGCAGAGCCTGGAGAAAATCTCCAATGATGAAGTGCGCGTCCGCGTCATCCACGCCGGTGTCGGTGCCATCAGCAAGTCCGACGTTGACCTGGCCGATGCCTCCAACGCCATCATCATCGGCTTCAATGTCCGCCCCGACAACGTGGCCAAGGAAGAAGCCGCTGCCACCAAGGTCGAGATGCGGATGTACCGCGTCATCTACGATGCCATCAACGATGTCACCGATGCTATGAAGGGTATGCTGGCTCCCAAGTTCCGCGAGGTGGCTCTGGGCGAGCTGCAGGTCCGTCAGGTCTACAAGATCAGTAACGTGGGCACCGTTGCAGGCTGCCGCGTGACCAGCGGCAAGATCACCCGCGACAGCAAGGTGCGCGTTGTCCGTGACGGCATCGTCATCACGGAGGACGAGATCGCATCTCTGAAGCGCTTCAAGGATGATGCCAAGGAAGTGGCCGAGGGCTACGAGTGCGGCGTTACGCTGGCAAAGTTTGCCGATGTCAAGGAAGGCGACGTTTACGAGGCCTTCAAGATGGAAGAATATCGGGACTAAGGAACGGATTAAACCTCTCCGTCATTGCTTCGCAATGCCACCTCCCCTAGTAGGGGAGGCCTTGGCAGCCGGGTGAAGCCTCATCTTTATGCCAAAGGCACCCCCATTAGGGGAGCTGTCGAGCGCAAGCGAGACTGAGGGGTTTTGTTTTAGAGGAGAAGCTATGTCTCAGAAAAATATGGGTCGTCTTGCCCAGGATATGAAGCGTGAGGTCATTGCCATCATCGGACGGCTGAAGGACCCCCGCCTGGAGGGCGGTCTGCTGACCGTCACCCGTCTGGATGTGACACCTGACCTGGATGTTGCAAAGGTCTATGTGAGCGTGATGGGCCGCGAGGACGGCCCCAAGCCCGCCATTGAGGCACTGAACCGTGCCGCAGGCCATGTGCGCACCGAGGTCAGCAAGAAAATGCACATCCGTAAGGCTCCGCGCTTCATCTTTGTGGAGGACGACGGTGCCGCCTACGCAGCCCACATCAATGAGCTGCTCCGCACGCTGAACGTGAACGGTGACGCTGAGGAAACCAGCCAGCCGGAAGAGACCGAGGAATAATCAGCCTTGCGGAAAGGATGGAACATGGGATGACAGAACAGCTGAATGTACAGCAGATGGCAGAAAAGCTGCTTGCTGCAGATAACATCTTGATTCTGTGCCACAAAAACCCGGATGGTGATACGGTCGGCTGCGGCAGCGCGCTCTACTATGCGCTGCTTGCACTGGAAAAACACGCAGCCGTGCTCTGCGCCGACCCCATCCCCGGCCGGTACGCATTTACCAACCCCCGCCTGTTCAAGGGCGAATTTGAGCCGCAGATCGTGGTGGCTGTGGATGTTGCCAGCGTTCAGCTGTTTGGCGAGGGCAACGGCGTTCCCCAGTACACGCGCCATGTGGACCTGTGCATCGACCACCATGCAGGCAACAGCGGCTACGCCGAGTTCACGCTGCTGGACGGCAGCGCCGCCGCTGCGGCAGAGCTGCTGTATGAGGTGATCTGTGCCATGCATGTGGAGATCACCCCCCACATTGCCGACTGCCTGTATACCGGCCTGTCCACGGATACCGGCTGCTTCAGGTTCTCTTCCACCAAGGCCAGCACCCACGTCATTGCTGCAAAGCTGATGGAAGCCGGTGCCCATGTGGAGGAGCTGAACACCCTGCTGTTTGACACCAAGTCCCGGGAGCGGATGGAAGCCGAGCGGATCGCCCGCAACCATCTGGAATATCATCTGGATGGCCGCTGCGCCCTCATTTACCTGACCCGGGATGAGATCGAGCAGAGCAGGGTAGACCCTGCGGATCTGGAAGAGCTGACCAGCCTGCCCATCAGCATTGAGGGCGTGAAGGTCGGCCTGACCCTGCGCCAGCAGCCCGGCGGCAGTTATCGCATCAGCGTGCGCACCGCCAAGGGCGTGGATGCCTGTGCCATTGCCCGCCGTCTGGGCGGCGGCGGCCACACCCGTGCGGCGGGCTGTGAGCTGCTGGGCAACCTTGACAACGCCAAGAGCGCGATCCTCTCTGAGGTGGAAGCTGTTCTTGATGCACCGCAGGAGGAAGCATGATGCAGGGGATCCTCATTGTTGATAAGCCTGCCGATTGGACCAGCTTTGATGTCATTGCCAAGCTGCGGGGCATTCTGAGCACCCGGAAACTGGGCCACAGCGGTACGCTGGACCCCATGGCGACCGGTGTTCTGCCGGTGTTCTGCGGCGGGGCCAGCAAGGCAGTTGATCTGCAGCTCGACCACACCAAGGCCTACCGCGCTGTTCTCAGGCTGGGCCAGCGCACCGATACCGGGGATGTGACCGGCACTGTGCTGGAGACCGCCCCGGTAACGGCAGGGGAGCAGGAGCTGCTGGCCGTTCTGCCGCAGTTCCTCGGCCCTCGGATGCAGACCCCGCCCATGTACTCGGCGGTCAAGATCAACGGCCAGCCGCTCTATAAGCTGGCCCGTGAGGGCAAGACTGTGGAGCGCAAGGCCAGGCCGATCGAGATTTTGGACATCCGGTACGAGGGCAGCCCTGCGGAAAACGAGTATGCCCTGACCGTAAAGTGCTCCAAGGGCACCTATATCCGGGTGCTGCTGGAGGAGATCGCCGAAGCCATGGGCCAGAAGGGCACCATGAGCGCCCTGCGCCGCGTGGCTGCCGGGGTGTATTCCGAAGCCGATGCCCACACGCTGGAAGAGATCCAGGCGGCAAAGGACGTGGGGCCGGAGGCCCTGCAGGCTCTGATGCTGCCGGTGGAAAGTGTGTTCGCCAGCCTGCCGCTGCTGGTGGCGGACGAGCGGGTGGAGCAGCACCTCTACAACGGGTGCCCCACCAGCCGCTATCCCGCTGCCGACGGCCGCTACCGCGTGCGGAACGCCGGAGGGCAGTTTCTGGGTCTTGCCAATGTGGTGAACGGTGTGCTCAAGGTGGAAAAGCTGTTCGTGGAAAGGAACTGACGACCAATGCAAATCGTTTCATCTCTGTCGCCCCTGGCGCTGGAACATGAGGGCGGCACTGCTGTTGCCATGGGCTACTTCGATGGCATCCACATCGGCCACCGTGCCGTCATTAAGGGAGCAGTGGAGTGGGCAAAGGCCCACGGCGCTGCCCCGGCGGTGTTCACCTTCAAGCTGCCCGCTGACAGCAAAATGAAGGGCCGCCGCCTGCTCTCCACCGAGGATAAGCATGCCCTGATCGCAAGCCTGGGAGTGGAGTATTACCTCTGCCCCGAGTTTGAGGAGATCCGTGCCATGACCCCGGAGCAGTTCGTGTACGGCATCGTGCAGGACTGCCACGCCAGGGCTTTGTTCTGCGGCGAAAACTTTACCTTTGGTGCCAAGGCTGCCGGGACCCCCGAGCTGCTGAAGGAGCTCTGCGCCCCGCTGGGGGTGGAGGTCGTGGTGGTGCCCATGGCACAGTTTGAGGAAAAGCCGGTGTCCTCCACCCGCATCCGCACGGCACTGGAGGGCGGCGATGTGCCTGCCGCCAACGCCATGCTGGGGATGCCCTATGCCATCCGCTTTGCGGTGCAGCACGGGGCGGGTCTGGGCCGCACGCTGGGCGTACCCACCATCAACCAGATCTACCCGGCGGGCTTCCAGATGCCCCGCTACGGCATCTACATCACCCGCACCCGGATCGGCAATACCTGGTATCCCTCGGCCACTGGTCTGGGGACCCGGCCCACTGTCAATTCGGACGAGACCAAGGTGACCTGCGAGACCTTTATCCCGGATTTTTTCGGCGACCTCTACGGCACCGACCCGGTGGTGGAGTTCTACGCCTACCTGAGCCCCAGCAAAAAGTTTGATACCCTGGACGAGCTGAAGGCCTGCATCGACCATGCGGCCCGGCGTGCCAAGACATATTTTGCGAAATCACAGTAAAATATTTCTTGCTTTTTGCACGGATTTCTGTTATACTAGCCATGTTACCGCGGCACGGGGCTGGGAGTATGCCCGTTCGGGAGTACCGTTTTCCCGCATTCTGTGCCGATGGCAAATAAAATTTTATAAAGAGGTACTGTTACTATGAACAAGCAGGAAGTTATGGCCAAAGTCGCTCTGACCGAGAAGGACACTGGCTCCCCCGAGGTTCAGGTCGCTCTGCTGACCGCTCACATCAACGAGCTGAACGAGCACCTGAAGAAGAACCCTAACGATCACCACAGCCGCCGTGGTCTGATGAAGATGGTTGGCCGCCGCCGCAATCTGCTGGCCTACCTCCAGAAGAAGGACATCGAGCGTTACCGTGCTCTGATCGCAACCCTGGGTCTGCGTAAGTAATAGAAAACAGAGGGCAGGTACCGCATTGTGGTGCCTGCCCTTTGCTCTTTTTTGAGGAACAACAGGCCGCTGCTGCGCGTTGCAGCAGTAAATCGAGCGCCTGTGCTGTAAAAAAGCACGGGCGTTGGCTTTATTGCTATGATGCGCTGGCCGCTGCCTTTTGGAAGATAAGAAGATAAACCGCAAAAGGACAAAGGAGGCAAAACCAAATGGCAATTGAATTTGGTTCCCGCAAAGAGACCTTTGAAAACTTCAAGGTCTACGAGACCACGCTGGCTGGCCGTCCGTTCAAGGTCGAGATGGGCAAGATGTGCGGCCTGTCCAACGCAAGCGCCCTGATCCGCTACGGCGAGACCTGCGTGCTGTGCAACGTTGTGATGAGCCCCAAGCCCCGCGAAGGTGTGGATTTCTTCCCCCTGAACGTGGAGTATGAGGAAAAGCTCTACGCCGCAGGCCGCATCCCCGGCAGCTTTATGCGCCGTGAGGGCCGCCCCGGTGAGCGCGCCATCCTGACCAGCCGCGTGGTGGACCGCCCCATGCGCCCGCTGTTCCCCAAGGAGATGCGCAACGATGTCTGCATCACCATGACCGTGATGAGCCTGGACCCCGATTGCAGCCCTGAGATCGCCGGCATGATCGGTGCGTCTCTGGTCACCGCTGTGTCTGAGATCCCCTGGAACGGCCCCATCGGCGGTGTTCAGGTGGGCCTGGTGGACGGTGAGATCGTCCTGAACCCCACCCAGGAGCAGCGCAAGGTGAGCGACCTGGCCCTGACCGTTGCCGCCACCATGGACAAGATCGTGATGATCGAGGCCGGTGCCAACGAGGTGGACGAGGACACCATGCTCAATGCCATCAAGGCCGCCCACGTTGAGATCAAGAAGATCATCACCTTCATCAACGGCATCGTTGCAGAGCGCGGCAAGCCGAAGATCGATTTCCAGGTGGTGGGTCTGGACATGGACGTGTTCCACGCCATCCAGAACAAGTATCTGGACGACTTCAAGGCCGCCATGGATACCGACGACAAGAATGTGCGGGATGCTGCTCTGCTGCCCATCATGGACAAGATCGCCGAGGAGTACCCCGATCTGTCTGATGCAGACCTCGACCTCGTCAGCTACAAGATGCAGAAGTACGTTGTCCGCCGCTGGCTGCTGGATGAGGGCAAGCGCGTGGATGGCCGCGGCATCAACGAGATCCGCCCGCTGGCTGCCGAAGTGGGCATCCTGCCCCGCGTGCACGGCTCCGGTATGTTCACCCGCGGCCAGACCCAGGTGCTGACCACCTGCACCCTGGGCGGCACCAAGGACAACCAGCTGATGGATGACCTGACCGACGAGCAGACCAAGCGTTACATCCATCACTATAACTTCCCGCCGTATTCTGTCGGCGAGGCCCGCGCACCACGCAGCCCCGGCCGCCGCGAGATCGGCCACGGCGCACTGGCAGAGCGCGCTCTGGTCCCCGTGCTGCCTTCTCTGGAGGAGTTCCCCTACACCATCCGCTGTGTCTCTGAGGTCCTGAGCTCCAACGGCTCCACCTCTCAGGCTTCCATCTGCGGTTCCACCCTGGCTCTGATGGATGCCGGTGTGCCCATCAAGGCACCTGTTGCCGGCATTTCCTGCGGCCTGATCACCGAGGGCGACCGCTGGATGACCATGC
>ERZ773130.2791-NODE-2791-length-12467-cov-4.448518_pt1 | contig 12467 bp, 7 predicted proteins | sample MGYA00511919_ERZ773130 | MGnify/ENA primary metagenome ERZ773130 (study PRJEB29015, sample SAMEA2737851) | human gut metagenome | biome: human gut; feature: human-associated habitat; material: faeces | place: China | collected 2012 ...
GTGTGTTGCAGATGTCCGTTGTGTAACACGAAATAGCCTAAAATCGCCGTTTGTGATACAGAGTGTGATACATAAAATCGTGTAACACACGAATCGCATTTTGTTGCTTGCGTAATCCGTAAAGATTATGACAATCAACGTCGTATGTCGCAGAGACGCTATCAACAGAAACCGTTTAGCCCCTCTTGCTCTTGTCTTTACCCATGACCGCCGCCGTAAGTTCGTCGGTCTGGGCATTTCGGAAGCTTTGGTGCATTGGGATTTCGACAAGCAACAACCTACCGCCGACTGCCCCGATAGAGCAGAAATACAGTTTCAAATAACCTCCAAGATACGTGAATACGAGAAGAAAATCAAAAAGTTGGAGGTGCTGGAAATTCCCGTTACATTCGATACGCTGTTTGAACAGAACGGCAAACGAATCAACTGCACGGTCGGGGAGTACTTCAAACAGATTATCGAACGCTTGGAAAAAGTCGAAAAGTACAGTTCCGCCAGCAAACATAAGGTAACGTTGGTCCTTGTGTCGCAATTCCGCTCGGTCAATATGCGTTTTGATGAATTGGATTTGACGTATTTAAGGGAGTTTGAAATCTTCTTGAGTCAAAAGGGTAATGTAAACAACAGTTGCAATTATGCAGCATTCCAATACTGCCGGTTGTATCTTATTGAAATTCTACATCAAACCACAACACACTGCAAATGTATACAATTTACTTTATGTTGTATCTTATCGAAATTCTACATCAAACCACAACATGAGCCACTGGCGAGCCACATCCCAAGGTGTTGTATCTTATCGAAATTCTACATCAAACCACAACTTGGCCCTCAGTGTCATTACCGGCAGTTTGGTTGTATCTTATCGAAATTCTACATCAAACCACAACACAGGCGGACTCGCTTCGGGTATATCCGGGTTGTATCTTATCGAAATTCTACATCAAACCACAACGATGTCACGATCAACGTCGAAGGCAACCACGTTGTATCTTATCGAAATTCTACATCAAACCACAACAATCCGAGGTATTTACCAAACAAAAAAAAGTTGTATCTTATCGAAATTCTACATCAAACCACAACTGTCGACGAGGATGTTGGACGCACGTTGTGGTTGTATCTTATCGAAATTCTACATCAAACCACAACGATCGGCAAAACGTTTCGACGGCCGTAACCGTTGTATCTTATCGAAATTCTACATCAAACCACAACGACTATGTCGCATTTTTCGTCGATCCGTCGGTTGTATCTTATCGAAATTCTACATCAAACCACAACATACGGGCAGTCATCTTTACCGTATGCCGCGTTGTATCTTATCGAAATTCTACATCAAACCACAACTTACGGGCCGCACGTTAAACGGTTTCGACGTTGTATCTTATCGAAATTCTACATCAAACCACAACTGACAGGACGCACGTTGAACGGGTTCGACGGTTGTATCTTATCGAAATTCTACATCAAACCACAACCCGTTGGTCCGGGAAAAACTGTAAAACTATGTTGTATCTTATCGAAATTCTACATCAAACCACAACATTCCTACCAGTGTCCATTTTTGTTCGTCGTTGTATCTTATCGAAATTCTACATCAAACCACAACAGAGCGAGGACTGCCGAAACATCCAAACGGTTGTATCTTATCGAAATTCTACATCAAACCACAACTTTCACGTCTGCACGGTAATCTACTGAATTGTTGTATCTTATCGAAATTCTACATCAAACCACAACCTTCGATCTTCTTTTCGAGTTTAGCAGCGGGTTGTATCTTATCGAAATTCTACATCAAACCACAACCCAGTGTTCCCAGCGGCTGATCTTCTGTTGTTGTATCTTATCGAAATTCTACATCAAACCACAACTCCGCTTAGAGCGTGAACTTGCTTGTTGTAGTTGTATCTTATCGAAATTCTACATCAAACCACAACGCGGGGACCTCCAACCCTAATTCTGCTCTTGTTGTATCTTATCGAAATTCTACATCAAACCACAACAACGCTCGTCGTCAATGGCGTTTTCAGCAGTTGTATCTTATCGAAATTCTACATCAAACCACAACCCATCTTGCGACACAAAGCTTTGACTTTAGTTGTATCTTATCGAAATTCTACATCAAACCACAACTACAATGCGCACGGGGCTGACTTAGTCGTTGTTGTATCTTATCGAAATTCTACATCAAACCACAACGTCGGGCCTCATATTGATTGATAAAGTGTTACTTACGGGCTGTCTGCCACTATAAAAATACGATCGGGTGTTCCGACGAAGCCAGTTTGATGCATTTTCCGTATTTCAAAGAACGAAAATAACGATTTATCAGAAAAATTCCAATTGTTGCGGAATTTCCGGTTTTGCTCGTTCGCTTTTACCCCAAAAATTTAATATGTCTCCATACTGTTTGTCCGTTACAGCAAGAATACTTGTAAATCCTGTCGGAGGCATCGATCGTCGAACCCGCTTAATGTGAACCTGCATATTCTCCTTCGATGCACAATGGCGCACATAGACTGAATACTGCATCATTGTGAAACCATCTTTTTCCAACGCCTTGCGAAATTGCACCGCATGACGTCGTTCCGTTTTTGTATTGGTTGGCAAATCAAAAAAGACAAACAACCACATGATTCGATAAGCATTCAAGCGTACTTCTGACATTCGACTACTCCAATAAAGGATATGCAATCTTTTTTTGGGTTCCAGCAAAGCATTTAGCCAGGGAAGAGGCTGAAAACATAAGTCCTACTTCGAGAGGTCGCACAACCTTGTCGAAACGAGTATCGACAAACAGGAGCCGCAACAGTTCGCCTTTCACCTTTTTGGTCAGTTGTGTATTCCCGTTTCTGTAAAGTTGGCAGACCAATTCGTCGACATACGGTCGATAGGGTTCCATTACGTCATCGGCCAGCGGAAAGGAGTTGTAACGATTCCGATGGAAGATCCCGAATGCTGGGAACAGTCCGGAGCCCATGATCGCACGGGCCACGGCGGCTCGCAGGATCGTATAGCCGTAATTGAGCAGGTTGTTGGGCGGCGAACCTTCGCGGGAACGGTAAAATTCGGCACCGAACAGTTCTGACCAGTAGATTCTCGCTGCTATGCCCTCCCGGTTGTCGGCGTCGGCGCTCTTGACATTCATGTAGCAGGGTTTCAGTTTGTCTCCGTCATACCCCAGCTTCCGCAGCAAGGCAGCCTGGTTGCGGATTTTGGTCTCGACGATCTGTTTCCAAAGGCCCTTCTTCAGCGGTTCGGATGCAGCGATCTGCATCCGATAATGTTCACCTTGCGTTCTGTTTGAATCCAAATTCATCAACAAGGCGTTCGGCATTCGGTTCTCTCCGCACAGGATAACTGCCACGTTGTTGTCCGACAGCGCATTCAAGAGCGGCAGCGTGATGGAGGTCTGCTGGTCCTCCAGCACCACGAAGCCGATATCCTCGATCGGGATGCTTTTCCGTTGGTCGGGGGCCTCGCGCGTGTGGATGATCATCTGGCCGTTGCGCAGGCTCAAACAGTAGGGTGTCGAAAAAAACAAGGTTCGTTTCAGCATGGCCGGTCATCTTTGAATTTTATCTCGCCCGTTACGGTCAGTTCGAAATCATAACCTTCCACCAACATGTTAAAATTGGAAACGCTGAGGCGCAATTTCGGTGATGGATTGGATTGGCAGAATTGAGAGGTCCCAGCTCCATATAAGGAGGTAAGTGTTTTCTGATCTCGGGCCTCCTGATGAAAGAGGAACTGTACCCGTCCTTCTGCAGCCATTGCTGTTACCTTGTAGAGTCGTTTTACCAACTCCTTGCGGGTACATTCATAAAGTTCTGCCGGGGTATTTTCATAAAACAGGACCATGGTCCCCGTTTTTAAGATGTATTTCAAGGGGAAACCGTTCGTGTCGGTCTGCGGTACCAGATCGGGGCGGGCTTCCCGGTCAGCGCTGGCTTTGAAATATTGGGCAGCTTCGAGGTTGCTGACGAGTTCAAAGGTGCGTTTCGTTTTGCCCTTTTTGTCCTGGCCCTCATAGATGACCGTGCAATAGTTCCCCTCATTTACGACATGATAATCCCGCTTGTACTCTTTTGCAGATAGGTCGCGCTGTTTTTTTAGCGCGATCGGATGTTTGACACTCGGTGTGAAGATCCGCACCTTGCGGATGGGAATGCCCTTTTCCCGGTTCATCCAGATCGTGTATTCATCGGGATTCATCGCCGTCTTGAATCCGACCTCGTCGATTGCCTCCCGTACGCGATCCCGGACTGCATCGTCGATAATCTTGTCGATGTCCGTCGGCTGTAACTGCGCGAGCGATTTGCGGATGACATAGCGGATCTCTCCATCCTGCTTAATAGCGCCGTAGAAGGTATCCTGATGCAACCGGCAGCGAGCCGTGTCTCCTTGCTGGTAGATTGGTTCCCCGTCGGCATTCAGCTTTATCCGGCCGCGAACCCGTAACTTCTTGCGCGTCTGTTTGGCCATGTTGTCGGGCGTGTGGTGGGCAACGAGCAGTTCGTCGGCCGCCGCCTTGACATCTTCGGTAAAGGTCGGCCAGGGTTTCTCGAAGCGGGGTTTGCCGCTTTCGCCGTAGCCGTATCGCTCCTCGTCGGCGACGTATTGCGCCCAGCGGTCGTACTCCCGGCGGCCGATACAGGCGATCGTGATGGCGTCGATGCAGTGGTGGACGTGGTTCGTGCGCTCCTTGCGGGCATACTCCTCCTGCAGTCCCCACATCTTGCGGAACGCGGCGGTCGTGGAACCCTTGACCGTATAGATTCGGTCAAAAACCGTCTTCAGATAGAGCCGTGCATATTTGCCGATGATGCCGATGTCGACTCCCTGCCGATTGCTGAATCCTTCGGGAATCTCGGCCATGGTGAAGCGTTCGTATTTCCCGCGCCAGTAGTCGAGCTGCATCTGCAAATAGTGGCGGCGCTGAATGGCGTCGTCCTTTTCGGATTTAATCGCTGCGCTTTTGCTCCTGCGAACCTGGGCTTCAATCTGCTTTTGCAGACTCTCCATTTTTTCCCGCCAGCCAAACGATTCGATCCGCTCCATGATCTCGACATGGTTGGACAACTCGGCCGGCAGTTTCGCCCGTTTTGTCTCCCGGTTGAACCGGTTTTCGCAGAGCGTCTTGTTCATCTGCGAGTCATCGCCGCCGCGAGCCTGCGGGAGCGTGTGCTCGATGTCGAAATCCGGAGCCGACCCGACGAAGTCCGAAATGCGGATTTGCCGCCCGGTATAGGGACAGACGTGCTGCTGTTCTTCCCACAGCCGGTATTTCAGCACTTCGTCGTCCGAGGGTTTTATCTCGCGGCCGGTTTCGGCGGCATACTGGCTGTGGATCTCTTCGGCATATTTCCGATTCTCAACCTCCCGTTCCCGCTGATACTGCTCGATGGCCTTCCGCCTGTTCGCATCATTGAGTCCGCGGGCGAATTCAATCCGGATCTTCGTGTCTCGGTCGATCCTGCCTTCGCGTAACAGCGTGTTTATCAGGTTGCGCAATCGGAACAGGGCCCGCATGGCCATCGGGTTGCGAATGGTCGCAGTACGTGGAGAGCCGAGTTGCAGAATGCCATTTGCCTTGGGTTGCGCATCCGGATAGGTCTCGATTTTCGAGGGATGATAAAGACGGATCAGACGAGAGGCATCCAATCCATGATCGCTGAAATAGTCGGCAATGCGGTGCTCCTTTGAATCGAACTTGTTATACGGATTTCGCTTGTAGTCAAGCAGCAGCGAGGCGATGTCCTGTTCGATTTCATGCCGACGGCTTTCGTCGGCATAGACCTCCTTCGGAAGTGCCGCCCGCAGGTTGGCCAGGAATACCGCCTCGTCGTACCGATAGCCACAGCGCAGATAGACCAGAATCTTGCCGATGGCATTTAGGCTCAACGCCGCGTAATCCTGCGGGAGTTTGATGGCTGCAAACGCTTTGGCTTGTTCATCCGTGAGTTGCAATTTTTCGCAGGCCCAGCTACGCAGCCGACCTTCGTCGTTGAACGAAAAGAGGGCGTGCCATACGTCATTCAACATCTGGTCCTCGTTTTTTCCTGCTCCAAGCAGGTAAAGGCTGCGAATCTCCGTAATCCAGTCGTCTCCGAAGATCGCTTGCAGCGATGCCGTGACGGGGCATCCCGATACGGTGGCCGTGCGGGCGAAATTGAAACGATAAGGAGCTTCTGTACGCTCCTCTTTGCAGGCATATTTCCCTTTGCCGGCGATTCTGCGGGCGATCTCTTCGAAATCGAAATAAGGCTTGCTTTTCCGGAAGAAGAGCGAACGAATCGTCTCGAACTCTTCCTGTGTCAAAGGTCGTGGAGCATTGTCGCCCGGTCCTGTAATCCGGATGTTGTTGACGAACGACAGCATCCGGAACTCCTCAAAACGGGGATGCGAAACGGGGCACCGACTCTTCGTCGGCTCGAAGGTGCATCGGCCGACTGACCCCTTCTGCGATTTGAGGTCGCGCTGGAAAAAGATTGCCCGATGCAGCGCCTTACGCCATTCGTCGGGCAATTGCTGCCGGTCGCAGATGGCATTGAACTCGGCCAGGTAGTGTTCGTTGCGCGAGGTGTATTTGTCGCGGATTCGTTCCTTGTGTTGGTACAGTCCGTAGAAATATTCTCCGAGGTACCGACACCCTGCCGCTGCTATTTCAGCCGACAGATTTTTGATACACTCCTTGACCGTGCCGTCTTCTTTCTCATTTCCTGCTTCCTTGCGATTGCTGAGGAATCCGCGTCGCTGTGCCAAATGATAAAGCGCCCGGCCAAGCAGCCAGCGCTGTGTGCGATTCCCGAGATCGAGCCGCTCGGACAGGGCTACATAACGATCGTGGTAAGGATTTCGATCCCCATTGTCGTCGGTTCGCTGCCAACGGAGGAATTCATTGTCCTGCGGGTAACGTTTCTCTTTTTGCCAGGCGGTCAACAGCTCCTCGGGCAACGGCGGGCAAAGGTCGTAACGGATGAGTATTTTGAGCAGTTCGATTTTTCGCAGACGCCGCCGGAAATAGTGGCGGCGCAGTGCCCGGGCGCTCGTCCGATCCTGAACGGCAGGTTTTTCATTGTTTTTGTCGCGGGCAACTCCCTCCTGGAAAATGTCTACACCTTTGTCAATCAGCGTATATTCGTTCTCCGATTCATCGACAAGGGCCCATCCCAGTGAGTTGGTGCCAAGGTCCAAACCCAATACTTTTGCCATATGAAGAAAGTGTTTTCTGTAAAATTAAATAAAAAATTGCAGAAATTCATCTTTTTTTACTATATTTGTGGTGTAAGAATTCTACATCTTATCACAATAAGGCTATATGCCGAAGGTTTTCAACCTATTGTCTCCGCGTACTCCGTGGAGACTTTTTTTATATTTCGTGAATAATTTAAAAACCGTCGGTTGCTATTGCGGAGTGTGCCGGCGCTGTGGCTTTTTGCCTTCGGGAGTTCATGGTGCCGAAAACAGAAGGTCGCATGTCGGACCGTCCGCCACTCGCCGTGCGACGCACCGACATGAAGCATCCCCAATTGCAGCGTTCATCAAGGGCATATCGTTGGAATATGCAGGAATACTTTATATCGAGACTCTGAAACCGGGAAAACACGCGAATGGAAATTCAGCGACGCCTTCTGTTCCCGGGCGCATTCGCGCACGAGGCTCTGCCGCGGGCGGACGATGACGAACCGGATAAAAAGCGCACCCCGAAATCCTTTTCCGGATTTTCGGGGTGCGCTTCATTCGGGCGGGCGGCTGTCCGGCGCGTTATCGGGCGGGATGTTCCGGGCGTTTGCTGAAAATGGCCTTGATCCGGTCCATGTCGAACTTGGCCGAGCGGTCGTAGCAATAGATGCCGTTCTGTTCCTGTTCCACGTCCGTGAGCTGGGTGTAGCAATAGCCCCACACCTGTCCGGAGAGCGAGAGCAGCGCGTCTACCTGGCCTTCGAGCCGCGTGTAGAACTCTTCGAGCGTACGGGGCGCCTGTCCGTAACCCCACGATTCGGTCTGGGAATCCGTGGCCTGCTTCTCCTGGTCCTTCACCCATTTGATGCCGCCGAATTCATCGACCAGGTAGGGGCACGAGCCATCGTACTGCGGCCAGGCGTAGTTTGCGGTCGCCTTCACCTCGTTGAATCCGATGTTGCGCGTCTGGTCGCGGGTCGTCCGCAGGCGGGGATGGAAGAACGTGCCGTCGCTGAAGATTTTCTCTTTCAGTTTGGCCGGGTTCTGCTCGTAATTGTGGACGGCCCAGATGTCGGTCCTGACGACGGCGCCGCCGCTGACGGTGTTGACGGGGCGCGTCGGGTCGAGGCGCCCCGTCAGGTCGTAGACGTCGGAGGCGAAGCGCGGGAACTGCGTGTTGTCGGGCCACCACTCCTCGTTCATCGGCGTCCACGTCAGCAGCGAGGGGTGGTTCCGGTCGCGGACCACGCATTCGGCCCACTCGGAGAGGAAGTTGCGGGCCGTTTCCACGTCGTTGGCATCCATTCCCCAGCTGGGGCTTTCGCCCCAGGTGATGTAGCCGAGTCTGTCGGCCCAGTAATAGTAGCGTTCCTCGAAAACCTTCTGATGCAGGCGTGCGCCGTTGAACCCGGCGGCCAGTCCCAGCTCGATGTCGCGGCGCAGGGCGTCGTCCGACGGGGCGGTCCAGATACCGTCGGGGTAGAAACCCTGGTCGAGCACCAGCCGCTGGTAATAGGGTTCGTTGTTGAGGTAGATTTTGTTGCCTTCGATGTGGACCTTGCGCATCCCGACATAGGATTTCACGGCGTCGAGCACCTGGCCGTCGGGGGCGACCACCTCGTAGGTCAGGTCGTAGAGGAACGGGTCTTCGGGACACCAGAGCCGGGCCTTTTTGACCGGGATGACGACGACGCTGCTGTTCGACGCCCGGACCTGCCGCGTGCCGACGACCTTGCCGCCGTCCCGAAGGGTCACCCGGAGCGTGTTCGGGCTTTCCCGGAAGAACTGCGGGGCGACGATCAGCTGCTGCTGGTCGATGTCGGTCGTCATTTGGACGCGTGCGAGGGCTTCGGGAGCCACGGCCTCCATCCACACCGTCTGCCAGATGCCTGTCGTGCGGGTGTAGTCGCAACTGTGCGAGGCGTATTGCAGCGACTGTTTGCCGGCAGTCTGTTTGCCGCTGCGCAGGTCGCTCGTGGCGAAGACGACCAGACTGTGGCTGCCGCCCGGCTTCACGAATGCGGTGATGTCGTAGGAGAACGACGTGCTGCCTCCGAAGTGGCGGCCGACGAAGCGGCCGTCGACATACACCTCGGAGGTGTAGTACACGGCTCCGAAGTTGAGCATCACGTTGCGTCCCGACCAGTCTGCCGGAATGTCGATCGTACGCTGGTACCAGATGCGGCCGATGAAGTCCGTGTGGCCGACGCCCGAGAGCTTGCTCTCCGGGGCGAACGGCACGATGATTTTGCCGTCGAATCCCTTCGAGCCGGCGTAGCCGCGTTCCAGGCCGCTTGCGCCGAAATCGAACGTGTAGGTCCATTCGCCGTTCAGGTTGATCCAGTCCGTCCGCTCGAACTGCGGGCGGGGATATTCCGGGCGGGGGATCTGCGAAAACAGACACGCGGCCTGAAGCAGGAAAAAGAGGGTGATTGCGGTTTTCTTCATGGTTGTTTTTGGTTGGTTTGCTTGTTTTCGGGGTGGTTATTCCGGTGCGATGTCGAACCGGTCGGGCGGCTCCGTGCGCTGCGCCCCGGCGAGCGGCGGCAGCATGCCGCAAGGGAGCAGCAGCAGGATGTGCGCATGTTTCATGGCTTCGTCTATGGGTTTGCTGTGCCGAAGTTACGAAACTTTTTCGGAATACGGACCGTTCCGGCTTGCGGGCCAGAGGTTAATTTTGCAGGGGGACAGGCTGAAGACCCGAAAAAAATAGACTATATTCGTACGATCAAAACTGCCCGACTGATAGGAAAAAGAGACTTCTTGCACTGTTGGGGACCCTGCACCTTCGTCGGAGCGCAGGCCCCGTGGCCGACGCTTTTCAACGGCCGGAACCTGAAAGGCTGGAAGACGGTCGGCGGGACGGAATCGTTTTTGTGTTATATTTACGGATAAAACGAATGCGGTTATGGAACGGGAGAACGTCTTTCATATCAAAAACATGGTTTGCAACCGCTGCATTCTGGTCGTCACCCGGCTGCTCGAAAAAGCGGGGTTCACGCCCCTCGATGTCGGACTGGGAACGGTCGTCGTGCAGGAGAAGCCCGGCCGGGAGCAGCGGGAGGCGTTCCGCAAACTGCTCGAAGCCTACGGGTTCGAACTGATCGACGACAGCCGGATGCGCCTCATCGAGCAGATCCGGACGGCCGTGATCGAATTGGTGCATTACAGCGAAGATGCCTCGAAAGTCAACCTGTCGGATTACCTGCGCGAACGCTGCCACCGTGATTACAGTGCGTTGAGCAAGCTCTTTTCGGAGGTCAACGGCATCAGCATCGAGAAATACTTCCTCGCCCAGCGGATCGAGCGGGTCAAGGAACTGCTGGCCTACGGCGACCTGACCGTCAGCGAGATCGCCGACAAACTCCGTTATTCGAGCGTGGCGCACCTCAGCGCCCAGTTCCGCGCCCAGACCGGGATGTCGCCCACTGAATTCCGCCGGCTGAAAGGACGCGGCCTGAAACCGCTGGATGAAGTGTAGGTATAAATCATATCCATAATTCTGTAACACCCGGAGCGTGTCGGGACCTTACCTTTGTTCCCATGGAAAAGAGTAAGATCATCACGAATACGTTCCCGGTCGCAGGCATGAGCTGCGCTTCGTGCGCAGTCCGGGTCGATAAGGCGCTCAACGGCCTGCCGGGCGTCGAGTCTGCGCATGTGAACTACGCTTCCGCTACGGCGCGGGTGGACTACCGTCCGGGGGAGTGCTCTCCCGGGGTGCTGAAGCGGGCCGTGCAGGCGGCCGGTTACGACCTGCTGACCGACGCGGAAGGCCCGGCGGAGGACGAGGCGGCGCACGTCCGTGCGGCGCATTACCGGGCGCTCAAACGGCGGACTCTTTGGGCGGCGGGGCTTTGTCTTCCGATTGTGGCCGGAGGCATGCTGTTCATGGACGCTCCGGCCGTGAAATACGCCGTGTGGGCGCTCTCCACCCCGGTCGTTTTCGGACTGGGACGGGAGTTCTTCGTCAACGCCTGGAAACAGCTCCGCCACGGGGCGGCCAACATGGATACGCTGGTTGCCGTCAGTACCGGAATCGCCTATCTGTTCAGCCTTTTCAACCTGTTTTTCCCGGAATTCTGGCTGTCGAGGGGCATCGAGCCGCACGTCTATTTCGAGTCGGCGGCCGTCATCGTCGCCTTCATCCTGCTGGGGCGGCTGCTTGAGGAGCGGGCGAAGCGCGGCACGACGACGGCCATCGCGAAACTGATGGGCCTGCAACCGAAAACCGTCACGGTGATCACCCCTTCGGGCGAACGCTCCGTGCCCGTTGCGGAGCTTCGCGCCGGGGATCTGGTCGCCGTGCATCCCGGCGAACGCATCGCCGTGGACGGCACGGTGGCCGAAGGCGCGTCGTATGTCGACGAGAGCATGCTCAGCGGGGAACCGCTCCCCGTCTGCAAACAGGAGGGTGCGGCGGTGTTCGCCGGAACGATGAATGGCAACGGTGCGTTCCGTTTCCGGACCGACAGGGTGGGGCAGGACACGGTGCTGGCCCGGATCATCCGCATGGTGCGGGATGCGCAGGGCAGCAAGGCCCCCGTGCAGCGGACCGTCGACCGGATCGCCGGCGTTTTCGTTCCCGCCATCATCGTCCTCGCCGTGCTGACCTTCGCGGCGTGGATGCTTTTCGCGCCGGAGGAGGGCTTCACCCGCGGGCTGCTGGCGCTGGTGACCGTGCTGATCATCGCGTGCCCCTGTGCGCTGGGTCTGGCGACGCCCACGGCCCTCATGGTCGGGATCGGCAAGGGCGCCGGACAGGGCATCCTCGTCAAGGACGCTGCGAGCCTGGAGGTGGCCCGGAAGGTCGACACCGTGGTGCTGGACAAGACCGGAACGCTCACCGAAGGCCGTCCGTCGGTCGTGGACGCTGCGTGGGCCGAAGGGTCGGAGACGGCGCGGCGGATTCTGTTCAGCCTTGAAAAACGCTCGGGGCATCCGCTTTCGCAGGCCGTCGTCGAATCGCTCGGCGGGGAGCGGGACGTTCCCGTGACCGGGTTCGAAAGCATTCCCGGGCAGGGTGTCCGGGGCGTCGCGGAGGGGCGGACCTGGTATGCCGGGAACGACGCGCTGCTGTCCCGCCACGGCATCGTGCCCGACGCCCGCCTGCAACGGCTGGCCGAAGGGTGGGTGCAGGAGGCGAAGACCGTGGTTTGGTTCGCCGACGAGGAGCGGACGCTCGCCGTGCTCGCCCTTGCCGATGCGCTGAAACCCTCGTCGGCCGGGGCCGTCGCCCGGCTGCACGCGCTGGGAATCACGGTCTGGATGCTGACGGG
>ERZ773130.2803-NODE-2803-length-12398-cov-3.625051_pt1 | contig 12398 bp, 9 predicted proteins | sample MGYA00511919_ERZ773130 | MGnify/ENA primary metagenome ERZ773130 (study PRJEB29015, sample SAMEA2737851) | human gut metagenome | biome: human gut; feature: human-associated habitat; material: faeces | place: China | collected 2012 ...
ACGTTTCATAGAAAGCAGCTTCTTTATAAGTTCTCACCGTTGGTCGCGATGACATCGGCGTACCAGGCAGCAGATTCCTTGGGAATTCGCTCGCAGGTTCGGTAATCTACGTAGACAATGCCGAAGCGCTCGTCATAGCCGGAGCCCCATTCAAAGTTATCCAGAAAACTCCACTGCAGATATCCGCGGATGGGCGTTCCTTCCTCGATGGCCTTGCCCAACTCCAAAAGATAACGGTGCAGGAAATCAATCCGGTCAAGGTCGTGCACCTTCCCGTCCAGATAGACCTTGTCGTTGCAGCTCAGGCCGTTCTCGGTGATGTAAATGGGCAGACCGTAGCGGCGGTAGATGTGCATAGGGCCATAGTGCAGCACTTCCGGCGTGACGCCCCACTTGCAAGCGGTCAGGGGGAAGCCGGGATTGCGCTTGACTTCCTCGCCCTGTTCGTTGACCATGAAGCCCTGATAAATATTCAGGCCAAGATAGTCCGGCGTTTCCATCATATCCCAGTCCCCGGGATCAATGGTGGCGGCGAAGCGCTTAAAGGCATCCGACGCACTGTCGTCATAGTGGTGAAGAATCAGGCTGTCAAGGAAAACGTTGAAACTCCAGCCCACCTTCAGGTCAAAGCTGGCGCGGTAGGCCGCTTCCCTTCCCTCCGGGGTATCCTTCTCGGGATATGCAAGGCTCCCGCATGGCACCACGCCCACAAGGGTTTCCTTGCCGCATACCTCCTTGATGGCTCGCTGGGCAGCGCTGTGGGCAAGGCAAAGGTTGTGGTAAACCAGAGCCACCTTCTCCTCCGGCAGCTTCCAGCCGGGGGCGTGATTGCCTGTTCCATAGCCAAGCTGAGCAATGCACTGAGGCTCGTTGATGGTCATAAAGTTTCGGACGCGTCCCTTGAAGCGCTGGGCGATGATACGGGCGTAACGTGCAAAAACGTCCGCAATCTCCCGGTTCAGCCAGCCGCCCTTATCCTGCAGGGCGCTGGGCAGATCCCAGTGGTAGAGGGTAATCAGCGGCTCAATCCCGCTCGCAATCAATTCATCTACCAGATTGTCGTAAAACCGAAGTCCCTGTTCGTTGACCTCGCCGTCACCGTCAGGTATAACTCTCGCCCAGCTGATGGAGAAGCGGTATGCCTTGATATTATGCTGCTTCATCAGCGCCACATCTTCCCGGTAGCGATGGTAGCTGTCGCAGGCTACGTCGCCGGTGTCCCGGTTTTTGATGTTGTTGGCAGCGGGGTCATGGCAGAAATCGTCCCAGATATTGGGGCCTTTCCCATCCTCATTCCAGGCACCTTCGCACTGATAAGATGCGCAGGCAACACCCCATAGAAAATTCTTTGGAAACTTGCTCATACTGTCACCTCAACATGATACTTTTTCTTCCCGTCCTTCATGGGAATCAGATTGCCCGCCACATTTTCACCGTCCACGCGCAGGCTGTAAGTCCCCGTCTGAACCACGTGGATGTGGTAGACTGCACCCCGGTAACGGCGCTGGACAGAGTACTCCTCCAGCGCCCCGGGCAGGCATGGGTCGATTTGCAATCCGGCAGGGGTGGGTTTCACACCCAGAATATACTGGCTGATATTCACGAACGTCCAGGCGGCTGTGCCAGTGAGCCAGCTGTTTCTTGCCGCGCCCTCATCGTAAGAAGCGCGGGCCGCCACCGTCTGGGCATAGACATAGGGTTCCACCCGGCGAATGTCGCTGTGTTCCTCCTGATAAACAGGGCAGGTTCTGCGGTAGATATCAAAGGCATTCTCTCCTCTGCCCACAACGGTTTCCGCGATGCTGATCCAAGGGTTGTTGTGGCAGAAAACGGAGCCGTTTTCCTTGTATCCGGGAGGATAGCTGGTAATTTCTCCCAGCTCTTTGTGATAAACGGTATAGCAGGGTGCCAGCAGCTCCACGCCGTATTTGCCCAGCAGCCGCTGCCGCACGGAGTCCAGTGCCCGAACCGCTTTGCCGTCGTCAGTTCCGATACCGGCCATGACGCACATACCCTGGGGCTCGATGAAAATCTGGCCCTCGTCGCAGGTATGGCTTCCCACGGCATTGCCGTAAGCATCATAGGCACGAACAAACCAGTCTCCGTCCCAACCGGCGGTCTTGACAGCGGCTTCCATTTCCGCCGTCGCTGCTTCCACCTCCGCCGCCTCGTTGTCCAGACCGGCATACCGGCACAGCGAGGCATACTGTTTTCCGTAGAGGACGAACATGCCGCCGATGAACACAGATTCCGCCACAGGGCCTTCCGAAGGGCCGGTGGTCTGGAAGCTCTCGCCGGGTTCTTCCGAGAAGCAGTTCAGGTTCAGGCAGTCGTTCCAGTCGGCTCTGCCAATCAGGGGAAGGCCGTGGGGTCCTTTATGGTTCATGGTGTAGCGGACGCTCCTGCGCAGATGCTCCATCAAGGGCGCTTCGCTGCCGGGGACATTGTCAAAGGGCGTGGGATGCTCCAGAATGGAAAAGTCCCCCGTCTCGCTGATATAAGCGTAAGTACAGGCAACCAGCCACAGCGGGTCATCATTGAAGCCGCTGCCCACATCGTTATTGCCCCGTTTTGTCAGAGGCTGGTACTGATGATAGGTGGAGCCGTCCGCCCACTGGATGGAGGCAATGTCGATGATGCGTTCCCGGGCACGCTCCGGCGCCATGTGGACAAAACCCAATCCTGGCAGCTGTCCCGGAACCCCATGCCCCGTCCGGTACCGGACTCAAAGTAGCTGGCACTGCGGCTCATATTAAAGGTGACCATGCACTGGTACTGGTGCCAGATGTTCACCATACGGTTGAGCTTCTCGTCGCCGCTTTCCAGGGTGTAGACGCCCAGCAGCTTGTCCCAATATTCCGCCAGTTCCGTCAGGGCATTCTCAACGGATGTATCCGTGGAGAACTTTTTCAGCACCCGGTAGGCGGCATCCTTGCGGATGACGCCGGGAGTCAGGAATTTCCGGTCTCTGGGATTTTTGCCATAGCCGAGGACAAACACAAATCCCCTTTCTTCGCCGGGTGCAAGGGTTACATCCAGCGCCAGTCCCGCCATAGGTGCGCCGCCGTGGGCGACAAAATCGCCGGTCTTTCCACTCAGAATAGCCTGAGGTCTTGCAAAAGTCCCAAAGGTTCCCAAAAAATGATCCCGGTCGGTGTCGTAGCCCGCAATGGGGGCATTCACGCCGTAATAGGCATAGTGATTCCGCCGCTCCCGGTATTCGGTTTTGTGATAAATTGCGCTGCCTTCCACTTCCAGCTCGCCGATGTTCAGGTTCCGCTGGAAATTGGTGGCGTCATCCACCGTGTTCCACAGGCACCACTCTACGGCAGCGGTGAAGCGGAAGCGCTTGGTTTCCGCTGAGCGGTTGGTCAGGCGGACGCGCTGCACCTCGCAATTTTCCCCGATGGGTACGAGAAAAGTCAGCTCCGCGTAAAGGCCGTCCTTCTCCGTCTCAAAAACGGTGTAGCCCATACCATGACGGCAGCGGTAACTGTCCAGCGACCGATCCACGGGATGGAAGGTGGGGCTCCAGGGCGCTTTATCTTCCTCTTTGATGTAGAAAAACCGTCCGCCCACATCTGCCGGGACATTATTGTAGCGGTAGCGCAGGATGCGCTGAAGCTTTGCGTCACGGTAGAAGCAGTAGCCGCCAGCGGTATTGCTGATGAGGGAGAAAAACTCCTGGCTGCCCAGATAGTTGATCCAGGGCATGGGAGTTGCCGGGGTTTCAATTACATACTCTTTTCTTTTATCGTCAAAAAAACCATATTGCATGACGAAAGTCCTCCAGATGGAAGATGATGATTGCCGGAGGGCCTTACACAGGCCCTCCCAAATGAAATTAAAGACTGTTCAGCTGATCCAGAAGACGATCCAGCATCTCCTGGGACACCATTCCGCCGCCGAAGCTCAGGGCGCCGCGAAGGGGCATATACTGCATCATCGCCATGTTCATCTCGTCGGAAATGGCTTCCTTTGCCGCCTCTGTGTTCTCGGCGTTGTCCGGGGAAAACGTCTTTTTAATGACCTCCAGCATGGGCGCCATCACGGCAGCTGCGCTGGGGTCTGCCATCAGATCCATGAAAATGGTGTCCATGGTGTAGTGCTTTTTGACCCTCACAGTGGAGGTAACATTCACGGCAGCACTCACGTCGATGTGCCGGGAGGACTGCCCCACTTCAATCGTAAACTCGCCTGTCTTGACGTGCCAGTCGTGAATCTGGGCGTTCCAGTAGGCGAAGGCGCGCTTGTCCAGTGTGAAGGTCACATCCTTGCTTTCCCCGGGCTGGAGAGCAACCTTATCAAAGCCCTTCAGCTCCCGCACCGGGCGGAGCACCTCGCTGTGCTTCTCCCCTACGTAGAGCTGGACAACGGTTTTGCCGAAGCGGCTGCCGGTATTCGTCACGGTAACCGTGGCGGTAAGGGTATCCCGGTCGGTGATCTCCGACGCGTTCAGGCGCAGATTCGAGTAGGCAAAGGTGGTGTAGCTCAGGCCGTGACCGAAGGGGAACAGAACATCCATTTCCTTCTTATCATAATAGCGGTAGCCCACGAACACGCCCTCGCGGTAGTCCGCCTCGTTGCCCTCGCCGCCGTAGAAAAGGTAGGAGGGGTTATCGGACAGCTTGACGGGGAAGGTCTCCGGCAGATGACCGGAGGGATTCACTTCGCCATAGAGCACGCGAACCGTCGCCAGGCCAACCGCCTGACCGCCCAGATAGCCTTCCAGAACCGCCTTGACCTTGCCGATCCAGGGCATCTCTACAGGAGAGCCGTTGTGGAGTACCACCACGGTGTTGGGGTTCACTTCCGCGACAGCCTCAATCAGTCTGTTCTGGCAGTCGGGCATACGCATATGGCTGCGGTCATAGCCCTCGGATTCATAAGCATCCGGCAAGCCCGCGAACACAACGGCAACCTTGGCTTTCTTCGCTGCGGCAACCGCTTCGGCAATCATTTCATCGGTCGCCGCGTCCTCCGAAACGCTGTAGCCCCGAGCATAGGTCACCTTTTTTCCCTCCGCCGCTTCCAGCGCGGAGGTGGTCTTGAAGCAGTTGATATGGGAGCTGCCGCCGCCCTGGAACCGGGGCTTTACCGCAAACTCGCCAATAAATGCCGCCTCCTCGTCCTGACTCAGGGGCAGAATTCCCTCATTCTTCAGCAGAACCATACAGTCTGCAGCAATGTCTGCACTCAGAAGGTGCTGGGCTTCCATATCCCAGGGAGTTTCGGGTTTCGCGTTTTCCAGGTAGCGGAAGTTGATGGTGAGAATCCGCTCCACCGCCTGATCCACCAGCTTTTCGTCCAGCTTGCCGCTGCGAACCGCTTCCACGATCCGGGCATCATTGATACCGCCGGAAGAAGGCATTTCCAGATCCAGCCCGGCGGCAACGCCGGCAACACGGTTGGAAACCGCACCCCAGTCGGACATCACATAACCCTCAAAGCCCCATTCCTTCCGGAGCACATCGGTCAGCAGCCAGGGATTCTCCGAGGCATAGACGCCGTTGATCCGGTTGTAGGAGCACATCACCGTCCACGGCTGCGCCTTTTTCACGGATGTTTCAAAGGCGGGGAAATAGATTTCCCGCAGCGTCCGCTCATCGGCGTTGGAGCTGGAGCTCATGCGGCGGTGCTCCTGATTGTTGGCGGCAAAGTGCTTGATGGAGGTGCCCACATTGCGGCTCTGCACACCGTTAATATAGGCGGCAGACATTTCACCCGCCAGATAGGGATCCTCAGAAAAATACTCAAAATTTCTTCCGCACAGAGGGGAACGCTTGATATTGACAGCCGGGCCCAGAACCACGCTGAGCTTTTCATGCTGGCAGCTGTCGCCGATGGCTTCGCCCATTTTCCGGATCAGATCCCGGTCGAAGGACGCTGCCGTGGCGGAGGCTGCCGGCATACACACAGCCTTGATGCTGTCATTGATGCCCAGGTGATCCCCTTTGTCATCCTGCTTGCGCAAACCATGCGGGCCGTCGCTGACCATCACGGAGGGAACTCCCAGACGCTCGACGGATTTGGTATGCCAAAAATCCAGACCGGAGCACAGGCCGGCCTTCTCTTCCAGAGTCATTTGGGAAACCAGTGCTTTAATATCCATAATACATACTCCTTATACGAGCTTACCGCAGCATTGAGGGCTAAGATTTCCGCAATGCTGCGGTAATGGCTGATACTATTTCAGTTCTACCGTGCTCAGATCCCATTCCTCATGAATCTTGGGAACGTCGCTGATCAAGCGCTTGGTATACGCGGCCTTGGGATTGAGGATGACCTCGTCCGCCTTGCCGAATTCCACAAACCTGCCATGCTCCATGATATAAACGGTATCGGAAATGTAATACGCCAGGCCAATATCGTGGGTGATGAAGATAACGGTCATACCGATCTCATCGCGCAGCTGTAGCAGCATATCCAGAATGGTGGCGCGGGAGCAGGCGTCAACCATGGAGGTCGGCTCGTCCGCCAGCAAAATCTTGGGCTTGAGCAGGAAAATACGGGCGATCATCAGACGCTGCATCTGGCCGCCGGAGAGCTCGAAGGGATACTTATTGGTCAGCTCCGCGAACTTCAGGTTTACAAAGGAGCAGGCTTCGGTCATCATTTCGATCTTCTTCTCCTTGGGGAGATGCTTGCCGCCGCGCATGTTGATGCAGTCGAGAAGCACGGTGTCAATTTTATTGAAGGTATTGAAGGAAGAGAAGGGATCCTGGAAAATGGCCTGAATGCCTCTCCAGTATTCCTTTTTCTTTCTGTGGGAGGAAACGTCCCGGGGCTTGCCCTGGAACAGGATCTCCCCTTCCGTCTGATTCAGCAGACCCAGCAGCATTTTGGACAGGGTGGTCTTACCGGAGCCGGACTCACCGACGATGGAGACGAACTCGCCCTCGTGAAAGTCAAAGTCCACATGGTCAACAGCCACGGTTTTCTTTTCGCCAAGTCCGAATACCTTGGTTACCCCGTGGCCGGACAAGCAAAGCGGTGCGTTGGTGAAATCCTTCGTTTTCGGAACGTAATCACTCATGGCTGTACACCTCCTTCAATTCATCCTGACCCAGCAGGCAGCGGTACATACGTCCGTCGCCGAGATCCTTTTCGGGGATGGCGCTGTAGCGGCACTCAGGCCGGGCGTACTTGCACCGCTCGGCAAAACGACAGCCCTGAGGCGGTTTTTTCAGGTTGGGCGGCGTACCGGGAATCGCAGTCAGCTTGTGTCCGCGCGTGCCCTCCTCGGGAACCAGAATGGAGCTCATCAAGCCGTGGGAGTACGGATGCACGGGATCGAACACCATTTCTTCCGCAGTGCCCTTTTCCACAATCTGTCCGGCGTACATGACCATGATGTCATCGGTCACATTGTAGAGCAGAGGCAGCTCGTGGGTGATGAACAGCATGGACTTGATATAGCCCTTTTCCATCAGCTCCCGCATCATCTTGATAACCATCTTCTGAGAGGTCACGTCCAGCGCGGAGGAAGGTTCGTCGGCAATCAGAACCTTGGGGTTCAGAATGGTAGACACAGCGATGACGGTACGCTGCTTCATACCGCCGGACAGCTCCACCGCGTGTTTATCCAGCACCTCGGGCGGCAGACCCAGTTCCGCAAACCGTGCTTCCGCCAACTCCCGGATCAGCTTCTTGTCTTTCTTGGGGTCATGTGCCCGCACCACGTCCTCGATAAAGCGGATGATTCTCTGGGTTGGGTTCAGGGCGTTCATGGCAGCTTGGGGAATGTAGGCAATTTCCGTGCCGAGGATGCTCTTACGGACATCATCCGGCTTCATGCCGGAGATATTTCTGCCGTCGATGACGATATCGCCGCCCATATAGTGCAGAGGCGGGAAATAGTAGCCCATCATAGAAAGCGCCAGCGTGGATTTTCCGCAGCCGGACTCGCCCGCGATGCCCAGGGACTTGCCTTCCTCGATTTTGAAGGAGACGCCGTCCACGGCGTAAACATCCTCGTGGAAGCGGGTCACATATTTGGTTTTGAGGTTTCTGACCTCCAGCATTACTTTACCCATTGCGTCGTCCTCCTTAGTCTCTCAGGGTGGGATTGAATACCTGGTCGAGACCCGTGTTCATCAGATTCAAAGAGAAAGAGATGAGGGTGATGGTCAGTATCACAGGGAAGTAAGCCCACCAGGAACCGTTGGTATGCGCGGAATACAGCATGGCCCAGTTCATCATCAGACCCAGCGTAGGAACCTCGGTGGTCTTGGGGCCAAGACCCAGCAGTGACAGCTGTGCTTCGCTGAGGATGCCGGAGGAAACCTGAAGAATGAAAGCCATGACGACATAGGAAGCAATGTAGGGCAGGATATCCGTCAGCACGATGCGAACCAGACTGTGTCCGGAGAGCTTGCTCAGGTTGACGTGGTCACGGTTGCGCAGGCTGATGACCTGAGAACGGACGGAACGAGCGGTCCAGGTCCAGCTTGTCAAGCCGATAACCAACGCGACCACCGCCGCGCCGCGCTGTTCCTGACCGATGGAATAGGAAATCAAAATCAGCAGGATGAAACTGGGGATAACGGTGAAAATGTTGGTGATGAACATAATCAGATCGTCCGCAAAGCCGCCTAAGTAACCGGCCAGCAGGCCCAGGGTCAGGCCAATGATTGTGGCAACGGCACCGGCGATCAGGCCGATTCTGATGGAGGTGCCGCAGGCGGACACCAGCTCTTTAAGGACGTCGCGGCCGAAGTTGTCGGTGCCCAGCGGCAGAGTCTTGACGTTGGCAACGGCACGGATGTTGACATAGTCGGTTTTGCTGATGGAATTCACCTTTTCCAGATCGCCCTCATCATTCTCATCGGCGATAATCCGCACGTCAGCGGAGCGCAGCTCCAGCAGAGCGTTATTCAGGCGCTTGTAATAGTTCCGCTTTGCCATGGTCATGCCGGCAGGCTTGGCGGTAACCTCGTAATTGTCGTTCCACAAATCCACCAACGCGTCGGTGTCGTTAATGTCCAGTCCGGACACGTCGATGCCCATAGCGGTGAACCACTCCACCATGGCAACCCTGTCCTCAGCGGACAGAGCCTTCGCGATTCGGTTATCGTCCGCGTCGGAAAGGCGCAGCGTCTCGGTGTCGGTGCCCACGGCGTCATACAGGGAAACGTAAGTACCGGGAGATGCGAAGGTGCCAACGCCAATCATTTCCAGAGGGTTTCCGGGGTTGAACATGGGATAGATCAGCATGATCAGAAGGATAAACACAAAAATGCCAAAACCAACCACAAATTTGGGGGAATGAAAAACCTGGCGCAGTATATTCTTCATTTTTAATTCCTCCCTTAGCTGTCAAACTGGGCGGCTTTGACTCTGGGATCGATAAAGCCGTAGATGATGTCCAGCAGGAACGTCACTATCAGAACCATGATGGTGATAATCAGAGTAGTAGCAGAAATCAAGGGATAATCCGCCGCGGTCACGGCGCTGTACATGGTGCTGCCGAGACCGGGATAGGAGAAGATGATCTCAGCGACCAGAGCGCCGCCGATCATGGTGCCGATGGACAGCGCCAGGCCGGTGACCTGGGGCAGCATGGCGTTGCGGAAAACATAACCGACGATCTTGCGATCCTTGATGCCAAGGAACCGGGCATACTTGACATAGTCGGCATTAAGTTCATAGATAGACATGGAGCGCATACCCACGGCCTGACCGCCGATGGAAACCAGGACAATGCTCCAGAAGGGCAGCTGGTAGTGAGAAATCACAGAGGAAATAAACCTCCAGCTGAAATTGGGAATCATATCAAAACCATAGCCGCCGGAAATGGGAGCCCATTTCAGTTTCACGGCGAAGAGAACAAGAAGAATCACTGCCATACCGAAAGCCGGGACGTTGCCCAAAAACAGGAAGGTCGGGAGCAGAACCTTGTCAAATCCCTTGCGGATGTACGCCGCCAGGGCGCCAAGCAGGTTGCCAAGCAGCCAGCCAACCAGGATCGCGGGCAACTGCAGGCAGATCGTCCACATGATGGCGCTGGAAATAATGTTGCTGACGGATCTGGGATACTGGCTGAAGGAAAGCCCAAAGTCGCCGTGGATGGCGTTCTTGCAGAAGATCAGAAACTGCTCCGCCATAGGCTTATTCGTACCGAACTGTTCTGCATAACGCTCGTAAATTTCCTGCACGGCAGAGGCGTCGGACATACCGTTCGCCATTTTACCGGTGATGGCCGCGACAGGGTTGGCAGGCATCAGCCGGGGCAGAAAGAAATTGAGGAATACTGCAACGACAAAAGTAATAAGAAACCAGATTATTTTTTTTCCAAAATATTTACGGTAGCCTTTCATGCTACTTTTCCCCCTTTAGCATAAAAACGGGAAGGGCCATGCTCCATGAAGGAGCATGGCCGCTTCGAATTAACTATTAGCCGACCAGCTCGAGCTCGTACAGCGCGGCAATACCGTAGCCATCGGTGCAGTCAGCAGGGGGAATGTTCCGGCCGTCATCGCCGGCGGGGAAGTTGGTCCAGACAGACTCGTTGACGCAGTGGAACACGGAAGGACGATACATCAGGGAGAAGCTGGGAACCTCGGTCAGGTAGATCTCGGTCAGCTTGGTGTACAGATCCTTCAGCTCAGCAGTGTCAGTGGTGGTGGGGATCTTCTTGATGAGAGCCTCAGCCTCGTCATTGACGTACTGGCCCCAGTTGCCGGACCAGTTGTTGGCAATGCCCACATAGTCCTTGCCCATAAACTGGTTCACACGGCCCCAGGGATTGGAGGGAGTGGAAGCATCGGGAGACCACATGAAGATGGCGTACTCAGTCTGGTCGGGATCGACAAACACGGTCTGATAGATGGAGTACTCGGGATACAGAGTGGTGATCTCAACGCCAATGTTCTTACCGGCAGCGGCAACCACTTCCATGGAGGCCTGCCAGTCAGTCCAGCCGTTGGGGCAAACAGCGTTCAGGGAGATCTTCTCACCGTTCCACTCACGCCATCCGTCGCCGTCGCTGTCCACGATACCGGCTTCGTCCAGCAGAGCCTTGGCGCCTTCGATGTCATTGCCTGCCCACTGCAGATCGGCAACGGCGTCGTGATCGTACAGAGCCTGCTCACCGTCGGTGGGGTTCATCAGGGAGCGGGGAACATCGGAGAAGCTGGGGGACTGATTGGTCATGGCGTTGGCGATGATGGTATCGTAGTCAACAGCCATGGCAATGGCCTTACGAAGGGCGGTATTCTCAGCGATAACGGGGAGGTTCATGTTGTACCATGCGGTAGGCATGGTCAGGCAGACACCATAGGGAGCTTCGTCATAGAAGGTGGAGATGGGCAGGCCGTCTTCCAGCCACAGATTCTGAATGTTGCCGATGAACTGCTGGCAAACGTCAACCTCGCCAGCCTTCAGAGCGACTTCACCAGCGGCGTTATCAGCGTAGATAACGTGAGCCAGGTACTTGGGAACAGGGAGCTTGCCCCACATGGAGGCGTCCTGACCCCAGTAGTTGTCGTCACGGATCAGAACGACCTTCTGATCGTCGGAGTAGTACTTGGTGTAGGGGCCGGACCAAACGACATCATCACCGGGGTCGTTCAGGATAGCGGTGGCGTCGCCGTTGCAGCGCTCAACGACCTTGTCGATCCAGGCAGCCTGCGCAATGGGAGCCAGTTCCAGGAAGTCCAGAACCTTCAGGGGGTTGACAGGCGCGCCGCTGGCATCAAGCTTGCAGTGGATGACCAGGCTCTTGTCACCGGTAGCCTCGATGCTGTCGATGAAAGCGCCGTAGGAAGAACCGGTGCCGTTGCCGATCTCAACGCTGATTTCCCAGGTGCGGACAACGTCGGCGGCGGTGACAGGCGTGCCGTCAGACCAGTGGGCGGCTTCCTTCAGATTGACAGAAAGCTCAGTCATGTTGTCGTTCCAGGTGTAGTCGCCGTCGGCCAACAGACCGATCAGCTCGCCGGTCATTACGTTCCACATGTACAGGGTCTCGAACATGGTGGTACGGTAGCCGGCACCAGCGGCGATGGCCATGGCGTTATTCTGGTTGGTTCCGATGATGTTCCAGGAGTTGACGGTACCCCACTGCTGTCCTGCGAAGTAAAGAGTTTCATTTCTTGGAAGCTCTCCTACCACATCATCTGAACCTGTGGTATCTTCGCTGGAAGCATCTGCTGTGCTGGAAGATGCTGCTGTGGCATCGCTTGATGCATCTGCTGTTCCGCTGGAGGATGCTGTTGCTCCTCCGGATGAACCGGTGCTTGTACTTCCGCTGTCTCCACATCCAGCAAGCATCGTTCCTGCCATTGTCACTGTCATTAACAGTGCAAGGACTTTCATGTTACGCTTTTTCATACTTTTTACCTCCTTAAGGTTTTCGTTCTTGCTTGATGAGTTCATTATACACAAAGGCTGTTAGA
>ERZ773130.2809-NODE-2809-length-12361-cov-2.477084_pt1 | contig 12361 bp, 4 predicted proteins | sample MGYA00511919_ERZ773130 | MGnify/ENA primary metagenome ERZ773130 (study PRJEB29015, sample SAMEA2737851) | human gut metagenome | biome: human gut; feature: human-associated habitat; material: faeces | place: China | collected 2012 ...
TCAAGCTATTTGCTGATGCCGGTGGCAACAGAATTTGCTGAAAGCCGCAATTCCAATACACCATTGCTTGCTATTGGATGTATATTTTGGAGTTCTATTGTACTCGGTTATCTTCTGATTGCGTTAGCAAACACGGAAAGGAAAAACTTTATCAGGAAGCGGTTGAATGGGGACCTTTCTATGCAGTGCCACATTGGAGCGGTTACCTTCTTTTCAAATCTTCCTGCTGCCATTGTTGATGCAGCTCTATTTGCCAGTGTGGTTGCGTTTGCAATTATTTATTGTGCCGGTTTTATAAACCGTTATATCACATATGCGACATTAGCTATTGTAAGCTTCTCATTGAATACGCACGGCTTATTTAATGGGAGAATATATAAAATCACAAAAACAAACGATTGAGGAGAGGCGAAAATCATGAGTAATGCAAAAAAGAGCATATCTCGCAGATTTATGGCAGCGTTATTGTCGTTTGTGTTGGTGTTGGGTCTCATACCCACATCAGCACTGACTGCTTATGCTGCCACACCAGAACATCCGAACGGGGTTACGGTTTCTGTTACCGATCAGGATGGAAAAGGAATTGCGGGAGCAACAGTTGAATACCATATCAACTCCACGGTAAACGGAGCTGATTATGCATCCGGAACAGCGACAACCGATGAAACCGGCTGCGCAGAGGTGCTGGCAGCAGACAAGTTCATCGCAGATGATCTCACGCTTTCGGCAACGGCTGTTTTGGCTGATTATACTTATGCTGACGGCAGCGGCAGTATTAAAAATGCTGCAATTACCTCGGATGCGCAGGATTTTGCTATCCAACTTCGCAGCACAAAGATTCCGGGTGTGACCGTTACTGCAAACAGCGGATTGGTCTATCAGGAAGGAACTGCCCAGAGTCTAGTAACTGTAGCAGGTACGAAAGATACGGATACTGTTACCTACAAAATCGATAACGATGTTGTCGTTACTCCTCAAAAAATAGATGCAGGTACATATGCGGTTGAAGTAATCGTTGCCAGAGAGGGATACTCTGATTTTATATTTTCCGAAAATGTTACGATTGCAAAGGCCCCAATTGCCGGTATTGATATTACAGAGGTAAATGCTTCTTACAACGAGAAGACCCAGAATATTGTAACTCTGACTGGCAATTTCTTGCCGACCGATGAGGTGCACTGGTTTGTCAACGGCGCAGACACTGGTTCTATGGATGTTCCGCAGAAAGACGCTGTCGGAGAATATACGGTCAGACTCACCGTAGATCGGGGCAACAACTATGAGGTGTTCGACAAAACCGTAACTTCGGAGATTGTGCTCGGCAATATTAATCTCGATGGTCTCAAGATTACGGCCAACAAACTGACCTACAATGGAGAGGAACAAGAAGCTGTTACTGTTGAAGGTCAGGGAAACTATACCTTGCAGTACCGTTTGTCCGAGACAGAATCTTGGAAAAAATACGATAAAGCTGCTGGAACGGTTCCGACGGCAAAAAATGCTGGAGATTATACCGTTTACATCAAGGCAGTTAAGGATAGTTATAACGACAAAGAATATCCTGAATTCCCACTGAATGTCCACGTGGAGAAAGCGGGGCAAAACATTGCTTTTTCAACAGATGTTCCAACCACGGTTGAACTTACCAACGATTCGAACAAGAATCGCTACGACTTCTCTGCCGGTGGAAATAATTTGAGCGGCCAAGAAATTGAATACACTTTAATAGACGCTTCCGGAACCGATATTGCAGAAATTGACGCAAGCAATGGAACTCTGACTGTAAAGCATGCAGGTATTGTGACGGTTAAGGCGTTCCGTGCGGGCAACAAGAACTACAAAGATGCTGAAGCCTACAGCACCGTTGTAATCACTGCGCCGCAGAGTGGCTTGGTTGATTTTGATAATAAGACCGTGAATTACGTGCTTGATGAAAGCGGCGTTTCTTCGGAACAACAGGCTACAAAAGTAAACGCAGACGATAACGGAGCAGTTACATATTCTATTGATCAGACGAATATCGGCTTGTCTATAGATACGAATAGCGGAAAAATCACGGTTACCAACTGGAACAAACTCGGCAGGGCTATGCGCAAGACAGGAAGTGTTTCCGTCATTGTTACCGCAAAAAAAGCTGCCGGGAAGATGACGGCGAAAGAATGGACCAGAAATGGCGAGACTTGGGCTTCTCAGGATGTCACTTACGAGGTATACCCTGCGACCGTGACTTCTTATAAACTTGTAATTACATACGAAGCAGCTCCAGACTTTGATGCTGTTTGTAATATTACATCTTCCGACCCCGAAACGGGGTGGTATAACAGCGAGTACCCCGCTACGGTAACGCCGAAAGACAGCAAGAGATACAGCATTGCAGTTGATGATCCGATCGGCTTTGCCGATGAGCAGACCATCACAGCACAGGGCGAAGATCCACATTATATTTATCTGAAAGACAAGACGACCAGAAAAATATGCGCTGCAATTGAGCTGAAGATTAAAATTGACACTGTTGCGCCGAATACTCGCGATATGACCATTTCCTATTCTGAGTCCATTGTTGACAAGATCCTATCGACGATTACCTTTGGCTATTATAATCCCGATGTTACCGTTACCTTTACCGCAGAAGATGAGACTTCTGGACTCGCCTATCTGGATTGGAAGTACACCAAAGAGACGGACGCCAGTGATGTAAATCTCGCTGAGAAAAGCAGCGGGCCAGACCATCTGCCTTTTGATGAAAACGGACAGACTGTGCTTACGCTGACCGCTTCTAAAGTGGAGCAGTATCGCGGTAATATCTCTTTCACCGTGACAGATAAGGCAGGAAATACCAGCGACTCAAAGACAGATGATGGACATGTGATTGTCATTGACACGATTACGCCCAATTGCAGTGTGTCTTATGCTGACCCGCTGAATATCCATGATGGTAAGAAGTATTTCGACGGAAGTATTGAACTGAACTTTACTGTCACAGAAGCGAACTTCTACGAAGAAGATTTCAAGGCATTTGTTTCTAAAAACGGCGAATCCAAAGCACCCGTTTCCTTGAGCTGGGAAAAGAGCACTGAGGAAAAAGATACTTATATTGGAACGTATATGCTCAGCGGCGATGGTGACTATGTGGTATCTGCTGAATACAAAGACAGATCCAATAATAAGATGGCAAAGTATCAGTCTGATGTACTTGTGATTGATACGCGTCCTGCCAACATCACTCACAGCTTTACCGAAGGGGAGCAAGGTGCGGCTGGCACGTTGACGCTTGTCGTTGAAGAACACAATTTCGATGCAACTTGTGTTAGTTTTGAAAATTCCGAATCAATAAAAGCGAAGATTACGGATATATCGGGTGCTCAGGTTGAGCAATATGCTACTCAGTGCGCAAAACTCCTTCAGAACCTCCACAAGAGTGAGAACTGGAAAGTGGATAAAGAAAATCCGGATAAGCACACCTTTGAATTCAGCGACTGGATTGATGGCCTGTATGAATTGACGTTTTCTTATACTGATTTCTCCGGCCATAAGGCAGTGGCCGATGATGCCTGCAAATTTACCGTAGATAAAACTGCTCCATCAATACCGGAAATCAGTTATAGCAAATCGCTTTTGGACACTGTACTCGGTGGAATTACATTCGGGTTTTACAATCCGGATGTAACCGTAACGTTTACATCCTATGACGCATTTGCGGGTGTAGACTATTTTACTTGGTCTTATGAGAAGCAGGCAGATGCCAGCAGCACAAATGTTGCCAGATACAATGAGACTAACAATGAGACTAAGCTTTTTGCCCAGCGGGATAGCAGTGACAAATCCAAATATACTGCGGTAGTCACTCTCCCGCTTAATGAAGCTGAGCAGCTTCGCGGCAGTATCTCAGCATTGGCAACAGATGAGCACAAGAATGCGAGCGATAAAGTTACTGACAACGGTAAAATCATTGTTGTAGATACAATTGCTCCGACTATGACTGTGGAGTACAGCGATGCAAGTAATCAGGTTGGAACCACGCTTTACTACGGAAACGATAAGAGCGGGAAGGCCGAGATCACTTTTAAGGTAACAGAGGCAAACTTCTTCGCAGAAGATGTGGTTGTCAAAGTTTCGAAAAATGGGGCGACAGCTTATGCTGTTACTCCGGCCTGGACTGATGTAGACGCAGATACGCATATTGGAAGTTATACGATTTCCGGTGACGGTCATTATATTGTTTCCGTCGAGTATAAGGATCGTTCCAACAATGAAATGACGACGTATCAGTCCGACATGATTACGATCGATACGATTAAGCCACAGGTAAATGTTACTTATCAGAATACAGCCAAGATCGCAACGTTGAAAGATAGCGAAGGAGCTGACAGAGACTATTTTAACAAAACGCAGACGGCGGTAGTCACGATCAATGAGCATAACTTTGATTCCAATGATGTCAAGTTCAACATCGTTGGCAAGGATGTTGCCGGTAATATGCGCAATATCAGTGACTTGATCTCCATGTCTTCCTGGAGAACGAATGGCGATGTTCACAGCATTACTATCACATATTCGGGTGATGCCAATTATACCTTTGATGTGGACTACAGCGATCTTGCGAAGAATGCCGCTGAAGATTATGTCGCAGATCACTTTACCGTAGACACGGTAGCACCTCGAATCACAGGCGTTTCTTACAGCACGAGCGTGCTTGAGACAGTACTCTCTAGCGTGAGCTTTGGCTTTTACAACGCAAAGATGACGGTCACCGTTACTGCCGAAGATGATACGGCTGGCATCCATCAGTTTAATTACAGCTACCTGACCGCTGCGGGGGTAAGTTCTGTCAATGCGCAGCTTTTGGACCAAGTAATAGACGAAGCAGGTATCAAGTATTCAGATGGTGGCAGAACGGCTACCATGACATTTGAGATTCCTAAGATGGCACTCGGCAGCGACAACCAGTTTAATGGAACCGTGAAGTTTGATGCGACAGACCGTTCTGATAATAAGGTGGAACAATCTGAGAACAAACGCATCGTTGTCGATAATATTGCCCCTACAGCTACTGTTTCCTATAATGAGCCAGTCAATACGCAAAATGGTATTTCCTACTATGATGGAAACATCAATGGAACGATTACCATCAATGAGGCCAACTTCTACGCAGAGGATGTTTCTGTTATGGTTTCCCGTGACGGCGGTGCTGCACAGACATTGGCCACCTCTTGGTCGGACAGCAGTGTTGATACACATATCGGTTCCTTTACGCTCACAGACGATGCGGACTACATTGTCACAATCAATTATCGAGATAAGTCGGGCAATACAATGACAGAGTATCAGTCAAGCCAGATGACGATTGATACGAAGATTGAAGAACCTACTTACTCGATTAACGGTGTAGCTAAGTCTGGCGATGATGGTGGAGCCTATAAGGATGAAGCAAATATCAGCTTCAACTTCGAAGATCAGAACTTTGATACGCAGACTGTAAAGCTTGTGCGTACCCGTTTTAACGAAACTAAGGACGTCACAGCAGATTTTGTGAAAGTTGGACTCAACGAAAAGGGCGGTTCCGGTTCTTTTGATGTTGCGAAGAAAGTAGATAACGATGGCATCTATGTACTGACTGTTACAATGACAGACAAAGCTGGCCATTCCACGGAATCCCATATCAAGTTTACCATTAACCGTTACGGTTCAGTCTACGAGTATAGTGATTATCTGACCTCCCTGATTAAGGATGGCGGTCAGTACATTGCCAAGAATGGCGATGCTGCAATCACAGATGACCTTGTGATTACAGAATACAATGCAGATAGAATCGTTAAGGGATCTTTGAAGATTGTAATTACGCGTGACGGTGAAACAATCGACACGAAGTTTACTGCCAGCCCTGAGGCTTCTGACAATACTGCGATTGGGTCCTCCGGTTGGTATCAGTATGTGTACACCATCAGCAAGGAAAACTTCACAGAAGACGGCGTTTACAACATTACAATCACATCTGAGGATGCGACTGGAAATACTTCAACAAGTGTGCCGGATAACTCCGTCGCTGCAAACGGTGAAAAGATTCTTGATGTAATGACTTTTACGGTGGATACTACAGCACCTGAGATTCGGAACATTGTTGGCTTGGATAAGAAAATCGTTAATGCCCAAGAGCAGGATGTCAAGTACACGATTGTTGATGTCGGCGGATTGAAGCAGATTGAGGTAATCGTGAACGGTCAGACTGCCGATACGATCACTGATTTTGGTGACGATCTGAATAGCTATGCCGGTACATTTACGCTGAGTGAAAGCAATGAAGCACAGACGGTTCAGCTAAAGGTTACCGACCTTGCCGGTAATGTTACAGATACTGCATCTGATGATTTTAATCCTGGTGAACGATTCGTGTTCAACGATGTAATTACCGTTTCTACGAATTTCTTCGTTCGCTGGTATGCAAACGCTCCCCTGTTCTGGGGTTCTATCGGCGGTGTTGTGGTAGTAACCGCTGGAATTTGGCTTCTTATCGTTGCAAAGCGCAAAAAGAACGCTGAAGAGAAGTAATAATCATTAGCAAAAGGAAACCGCACTGCCCGTGCGTTAAGCATGGGCAGGCGGAACCCCTTTGCTAGAACTTGGACTACGAAGATTTTCGTGGTTCAACTTGTGGCAAAGGATTTTTCGTGGAAGGATTGAAGTGTATGAATGTCTTGGTCGAAAAAGGTAGATTAACAGAGATGGAATGCGGTACAAATTATACGTGCATTCTAAATGATAATTCGTCCTTCCTCCCTACTGAATATAAGGTACTCCAGAGTCAGAAAGGCGGCTGCTTTGTTAAGTGTATGCGGATGTTGTACAACGGCAAAACAGAACTATACTATTTTTCCGGAGAACTGAAACCCCTTTCTACGGTGCTATTATCCATTGATGCAGAGCGCTTTTTGACGATTCTTTGCAATCTGTTTGCTGCAATTATTAGTGTTCAGAGCAATGGATTCTTAACTTGTAGAAATATTAACGCTGATTTTGAGAGAATTTATATCGATCCGAGTACATACAAAGTCAACCTGATCTATCTTCCGCTAAAAGAGCATCTCTTTGAAGATGACGCAGCGTTTGAAAATGAGGTTAGGACATCGCTTATCAAGCTGATTTCTGGTTTAAATGCATTATCTACTCCCAGAATGATGCAGGTCTTAGCAGATTTGCAAAATGGTTCTTTGGGATTGGAAGAACTTTATTCAAAACTAAGTGGCAAAACGATTGCCAATCAGCATGACAATAATAGTGTAGAAAACAGAGAACCTTCCACTGTACCAACAAGATTAAAGCTGGTGGCGATGAATGCGCCTGCCAGGTTTGTGATTACAGTGGATAAGAACGCCTTCACGATCGGGAAAAAAGACTCCAATGATGCGGTAATTACGTTTAACAAGATGATCAGCAGAGTTCACTGTAAAGTCACCGGTAGTCGAGGCCAGTATTGGATTACTGATTTACAAAGCTCAAATGGAACCTATATTAACAATATGCGGTTACAACCCAATCAGCCGCATGAATTGAAATCTGGAGATATTGTGCGGATGGCGAATTCGGATTTTCAGGCTGTAATTGATTGAAGGAGATGGCGGGATGTCAAAAGCACGCGTAATTATTGCTGACACAGATATAAATTACATCATTCCGTTGCAGCTCAAATTTGCAGAGAAGTTCTTTGATGCAATTGATTTGGAAGTTATTTCTGATAGGAGCTATTTCGAAAAACTGTTCGCAGTTCCTCAGAAAGCCGATATTCTTATTGTATCAGAGGAGCTATATGATTCTTCCCTACAGCGCCATAATGTCAGCAATATCTTCTTGATGACGGAACAGTATGAGGAAGGCCAGACCGCTGAATTGAATGTAAATCGGATATTCAAGTATACCAGTATCAAAGAAATTTTTAGCGAAATCACCGGAAAAAGTGCTGGCGCTCTGAAGGTTCAAACGGAGAGCCAGGAACCTAGAATTGTATTGGTTTATTCTGCCTGCGGAGGCACAGGGAAAACAACTGTGGCAATGGGCATAAGTGCATCACTTACGAAAAATTATAAACGCGTTCTATATATAAATGCAGCTCGATTGCAGGTCTTTCAGCATATGCTTGAGAATCCATCAGCAATTACTGCTGCGGATGTGTATACGAAGCTTTCTGCAAGCACTGACAGCATCTACGAAAATATTAAACATGTAATTCGTAAGGAACTATTTAACTATCTTCCGCCTTTTAAAGCTGCATTGATGTCCTTGGGGCTACCCTACTCTGTTTTTGAGAGAATAATCATCTCTGCAAAGAAAAGTGGAGAGTATGATTTTATTGTAGTGGACGCTGATATTACATTTGACGAAGATAAGGCTAGTCTGCTGAACATTGCAGACAAGGTTCTTATTGTTACAAAGCAAAATTTATCCTCCGTAATTGCAACAAATATTCTCGTTGCGAATATAAACGGAGCAAATACAGAAAAATACTCTTTTGTGTGTAATGACTTCGACAAAGAAAAGGACAACTCGCTGATTTCCCCAAATGTATCTGTAAAGTTTTCTATCGATGAGTATATTGAGCATTTCAGACATTATGACAAAATGAGTCCGGATGATTTCTCTAAAGAAAACAGTATTCAAAAGGCAGCGTTTTTGACCATATAAGGAGGAGCACAATGAATAAAGAAACAGCGATTATAATCTTTAATATTATTAAGAGAAATTTCACTGTGGATCTTGAGGTTCCGCTGGATATATCTGCTAATGATTTGGTAAACGCTTTGAATACTGCATATGATCTCGGCATTGATACTTCTGATATGAAAAACTGTTATCTGAAAATGGAAAATCCGATTTCCTTGCTCAAAGGCAACAAGTTATTGGCTGATTTTGGAATGCGCAACGGCAGTGTTATCAACTACACAGAATAGGAGGCGACGGATATGAAAAGATATAAAGTTACTCTTTCAAGTAACACTGTTTATAAGGAAATAGAACTTGCCTCCGATTTGCAACAGGTGAAGGTGGGTACTGGCGTAGATTGTGATATTCGTCTTCGAAAAGAATTATTTTTCGGCCAGATTGACCTTAATTTTATAAAAAACAAGGATACTTGGACTGTCATCTGCTCAGATAATTTGTATATTACCGTGGGCGACGTGCGCAAACTTGCAACAAAACAACTGAATCACGGAGATGTACTTGAAGTCAAATATCAGGACTCAGATAATCTGGTATTTGCAATGGAATTTTTGATCGATTTTGATGACGGTAAAAAATACGAGAGAATTATCGACGTTTCCGGGGCAACATCACTGACTATAGGTACATCGGCAAATTGCAATATTACAATAGGTGGCGAATATGCCAAAGATGATGCACTTGTTCTTACTAGAAAGTCCGATGGGTTTGTTGTCGATATTCAAAATACAACTTATGGTGTTTATATCAACGGTAAGAAGGCGAAGAACAAAGATATAATTAAAGATAGGGATTTTCTTTCCGTTTCCGATTATTTCTTCTACTTTAAGAACAATAAGATCTGGACTCAAATCCGTAAAGATTTAGTTGTGAATACACTTAACTTCATTGATAGACCTGAGCAGAATTCATATCCTAAATTCAATCGTAATACAAGAGTTCAGACAATTGTAAATAAGGATGACATTGAGGTTTTAGACCCGCCCGCAAAGCCACAGAAACCAAAGAACAATTTATTAACTAGATTGCTACCCTCTATCGGTATGCTTCTTGTGTCAGGTATTACTGCATTCTTTGGCGGTGCAATGATCATTATGTCGGCGGTTTCCGGTGTAATGGCAATTGTAACTTCTGTTATCACTTTACAACAAAGTAAAAAGGATTACAAAAAAGGTACTGAGGAACGTATAGAAAAATACAATGCGTATGTTGCAAAAAAGAGAATGGAAATTGAACAGCTAAGAGCTGAGGAAAAAGAGATACTCGATAGAATATATATTTCTCAGACTGAAGAAACTAGCCGATTAGGAGAGTTTTCGCCAAGCTTATTTGATAGAACAACTGCTGACGCAGATTTCCTACGTGTGAAACTTGGTGATGGCTCGATAGAGGCTAATCGCAAAATTAAGTATAAGAAGCAGGAACGCCTTGAGGTTGAAGATGAACTACAACTTATTCCCGAACAAATTAGCGATGAATTTAAGTACGTGCATGCTGCTCCAGTTGTATGTGATTTTAAGTCAGTTAATGCAGTAGGTGTTGTTGGTAATGAAGACTACAGATTTAATATTCTTAAAAATCTTGTAATTGATATTGCCGCAAGACAGTACTTCTCAGATGTGAAAATGGTGTTTGTAGCGGAAGAGAAAGATGCAGATAGAGTTTCTTGGCTTCGTATGTTACCGCATACATATGATGAAGACGCGAAATTAAGGACAGTGATTACAGATAATGAGAGCAAAAACATTGTCTTTGAGTATTTGTATAAGGAATTGACATTTAGAGAGCAACGAAAGAAGCATGAAAACAATATTGTTGTATTTTTCTATGATGAATACGGATTCAAAAGCCATCCGATTTCAAAGTTTGTTGAGAAAGCAAAGGATTTGGGTGTTACCTTTGTTTTCTTCGGCGAAAAAGAAGCAGATATTCCGTTGGGTTGCGGATACATCATTGAGGCTAAAGCTGAAAGAGCTGTTTTGATTTCTACAACTGATAGCAGTAAAACTGTTGAATTCACATACCCTATCCTTCAGGATGCAGATGCCAAGCGGATTGTAAACCTGTTGGCTCCAGTCTACAGTGAAGAAATCTCTCTCGAGGGTACATTAACCAAGAGTATTTCAATGTTTGAAATGTTGAATATTCTTGCCGTGGATGATTTGAACCTTGAAGAACGGTGGAACAAATCCCAAGTGTTTAGATCTATGGCGGCACCAATTGGTGTCACTACCAATGGCTTGATTTCTCTGGATTTACATGATAAGGCACATGGTCCTCACGGTCTTGTTGCCGGTACTACTGGTTCTGGTAAGTCTGAGATTCTACAGACATACATTTTATCTATGGCCACCCTCTTCCACCCATATGAAGTTGGTTTTGTAATCATCGACTTTAAGGGCGGTGGAATGGTAAATCAGTTTAAGGATTTGCCGCATCTTCTCGGTGCAATAACGAACATTGATGGCAAAGAAATTGATCGTTCGCTGAAATCTATTAAAGCTGAACTTCAAAAGAGACAAAGACTTTTTGCAGAAGCAGAGGTTAATCACATTGACAAGTACATAAGAAAGTTTAAAGCAGGAGAAGTTAACACTCCGTTGCCTCACCTCATCCTTATTGTTGATGAGTTCGCTGAATTAAAAGCAGAGCAGCCTGAATTTATGAAAGAACTAATCTCTGCTGCACGTATTGGACGTAGTTTGGGTGTGCACCTTATCCTTGCTACTCAAAAACCGTCTGGTCAGGTTAATGAACAGATCTGGAGTAACTCGAGATTTAAGCTTTGCTTGAAAGTCCAAAGTCAAGAGGATAGTAACGAGGTCTTAAAGTCTCCGCTGGCTGCAGAAATCAAAGAGCCTGGTCGCGCTTATATGCAGGTAGGAAATAATGAAGTGTTTGAACTTCTACAATCAGCTTACAGTGGTGCTCCAGAGAAAATGGATGATACATCTATCAAAGAGTTCTCGATTTATAGTTTGTCTTCTTGTGGCAAAAGAACACCAGTATATACTCAAAAAAGAAAGAAAGCAGAATGGTTAAACACCACTCAGTTGGATGCAATTGTTGATTATGTAGCATCCTATTGTAGTAGCAAGGGTATTGAGAGATTATCTAGCATCTGTCTACCGCCTCTTGAAGATTATCTTACTGTTCCTAATAATCTTGGGAATTATGCCTTGGATTCCATTCCGTTGGGGATTTATGATGATCCGGATTCTCAGTATCAGGGGGTAGCACACTTTAACCTTTGCGATGATAACACAATGATTATTGGTGCATCTCAAACCGGTAAGACCAATCTGATCCAGAGCATAATCAGACTTGTTACAAGTAGATATTCACCAAAGGATGCTGTTTTTTACATAGCTGACTTTGGTGCTATGTATCTAAAAAACTTTGAGTCACTTCATCATGTTGGTGGCGTCGTGACAATTTCAGAAGGTGAAAAGTTTAAAAACCTTTTCAAATTATTAACCAAAGAGGTTCAGTATAGAAAAGCAAGATTTTTGGACTGTGGCTTAAGCTCTTATGCCGCTTATCGTGAAGCAGGATATACTGATTTGCCGCATATCTTCCTTATTATTGATAATTTTAGTGCATTCAAAGAGGTTTATGCAGATGCACATGAAGACCAATTTGTATATCTTAC
>ERZ773130.2846-NODE-2846-length-12234-cov-7.380902_pt1 | contig 12234 bp, 13 predicted proteins | sample MGYA00511919_ERZ773130 | MGnify/ENA primary metagenome ERZ773130 (study PRJEB29015, sample SAMEA2737851) | human gut metagenome | biome: human gut; feature: human-associated habitat; material: faeces | place: China | collected 2012 ...
TGGTGCAGGAGTGCCAGCGCAGCGGCTTTACGCCGAATGTGACCTGCCACTGCTACGATACGCCCATGGCGATGCAGATGGTGCTCTCGGGCTTTGGCATCAGCTTCCTGCCCCGCTCCATTCTCAGCACGCACCCGGGCGCACCGTTGAAGGCAAAGCCTGTGCGCGGCCTTCCCATTTGTTCCTATGCCGTTTTGGCGTGGAACAGCGCTGTTTTGAGCGCCCCGTGCGTACAGCGGTTTGTAGAAGAGAAGAGGACTTAAAAAAATTAAGCGCGCGCTGAAAAAAGAGAAAGAAAACCTGTTTACTCCCCTGTTGCGCCGCGATATAATGGCGGCGCTGAACAAAAATGGACGGGCGCGGCGCGCCTGTCTGAGCAAATTGACGATACAATCAAAATAATAAATTGACGGAGGAAAACAATCATGGCAAAGTTGATCGAATGCATCCCCAATTTTAGCTGCTCCAAGGAAAAGGACGAGGCCACCTACAACGCCCTCGTCGAGACCGCTAAGAGCGTTCCCGGCTGCACCCTGTTCGACGCGCAGACCGACGGTAACCACAACCGCTGCGTCTTCACCCTGATCGGTTCTCCCGAGGCCATCGAGGAAGTCGCCTTCCAGCTGACCAAGGTTGCTACCGAGCGCATCGACATGAACAAGCATCACGGTGAGCACAAGCGCATGGGCGCTACCGACGTTATCCCCTTCGTTCCCCAGATGGACGTGACCGTCGAGGAAGCTGTCGAGATGTCCAAGCGCGTTGCCAAGCGCATTTGGGACGAGCTGAAGGTCCCCTCCTTCCTGTATGAGGACAGCGCCACTCGTCCGGAGCGCCGCAACCTCGCTACCTGCCGCAAGGGTGAGTTCGAGGGCATGCCCGAGAAGCTCCTGCAGCCCGACTGGGCTCCCGACTACGGCGAGCGCAAGATCCACCCCACCGCCGGTATCACCGCCATCGGCGCCCGTATGCCGCTGGTCGCTTTCAACTGCAACCTTGCTACCTCCGACGTTGAGGTCGCCAAGAAGATCGCCAAGGTTATCCGCGGCTCTTCCGGCGGTTTCCGCAGCTGCAAGGCCATGGGCTTCATGCTCGAGGACCGCGGCATTGCTCAGGTTTCCATGAACATGGTCAACTATGAGGACACCCCGCTCTACGTCACCTATGAGATGGTCAAGGCTCTGGCCGAGCGTTACGGCACCAGCGTCATCGAGAGCGAGATCGTCGGCCTGACCCCCGCCAAGGCCCTCATCGACTGCGCCGAGTTCTACCTCAAGGCCAAGGACTTCGACTGCAAGAAGCAGGTCATGGAGTATCACCTGATCGACATGGAGTAAAATACTTCAAAAATGCGCTGAAAGCGCATTTTTGAGTGCAACCAGGAAAAGCGGCTTGCCGCTTTTCCTGGTTGGTTTACAGTCCGCTGCGTCGCACTCGCTTTCGCTCGCACGCTGGCGGACTGCAAAGTGTTTTTTCTGACGCGCATGTCGTCAGAAAAAAAGATTAAAATCGTTTGCCGCCGGGAGGCGGCAAAGTCTGCGACGCTGATTGCGCTCTGCGTGTGCATTTGGCTGCCCCAATCGGGGCGGCAGACCGTAAAGGTGCGGCGGTGTGCATGCAGAGCAAATAAGCGCCACGAAATGATGAAAGGATATAATCACCATGAAACTTGCTGAAATGACCGTTACCGGCTTTGCCGATACCGTTGCCTCCGATGCTCCCGCGCCGGGCGGCGGCTCCTGCGCTGCTCTCTATGGCTCCATCGGCGCCGCGCTGACCGCGATGGTCGGCGGTCTCACCCAGGGCCGCAAGAAGTATGCCGAGTTTGCCGAGCATGCTGCCGAGGTCGAGAAGAAGGGCAACGAGCTCAAGGTTCGCCTGCTCGACGTGATGGATCGCGACACCGACGCGTTCAACGTCGTTTCCGACGCCTTTGCCATGCCCAAGGCGACTGACGAGGAGAAGGCTGCCCGTTCCGCCGCCATCCAGAACGGCCTGAAGGGCTGCACCAAGACCCCGATGGAGATGATGGAGCTCATCGACGAGACCCTGACTCTCGCTCAGTCCCTGCTCGGCCGCTTCAACGATACCTCCGCGAGCGACCTGGGCGTTGCGTTCCTGTCTCTCAAGGCCGGTATCCAGGGCGCATGGCTCAACGTGCTCATCAACGTCGGCTCCCTGAAGGATCAGGAGTTCGCCGCTGAGTACCGCGCCAAGGGCGAAAAGCTGCTCGCGCACGCACTTCCCCTTGCCGACGAGTGCTACGCTGAGATCGTCAAGCTCATCGAGGGTTAAAAATGATCAGAACAAATGGCTTCGGTGCGCGCACCGGAGCCATTTGTGGTTTACGAAGGAGTGTTATTATGACCATGCAGCATTTGACGCCGAAGGATTACATCACCACCAAGTGGTCGGGCGGCCTCACGACGCAGCTCGGCATCGCGCCCGAGGGCGCGGTGTACGCAGACCGCGACTTTCTGTGGAGACTCAGCTCCGCGACCGTTGAGGACGCAGAGTCTGACTTTACGGCCCTGCCCGACTATGAGCGCTTGATCTCCACACTCGAGGGGACGATCGAGCTGAACCACAACGGCGGCGAGAAGCTGACGCTGAACCCCTATGAGGTCCACCGCTTCGACGGCGGGGACAACACCCATTCCTGGGGCTGCTGCCGCGACTTCAACCTCATGCTCCGCAAGGGTAAGTGCGAGGGCAAGATGCGCGGCGAGACCCTTGCCGCCGGTGAGAGCAAGACCGTTCACGGCAGCGAGGGCATGATGCTCATCTACTGCGGCGCGGGCGAGGTCAACGTCATTGTCGGCGAGGAGAGCATCGCGCTCAAGGCTGACGAGGCCGTGCGCCTCGACGGTTTTGCGGGCGAGGTGAAGCTCTGCTCCAAGAGCGGGGCAAAGCTGATGCTCGCCAAGGCGAAAGAGATTTAAAAGGAGACTGAAAAAGGAGAGGCGAAAGCCTCTCCTTTTTCAGTCTTCAAAGTCGTTCGGGTCTTCGTCGGCCTGCTTGCGGAAGCGATCGAGCGCGACGAGGACGGCGGCTGCCGCGGCGATGACGGCAAGGACGCCGATGAGAATGGATACGCACTTTTTCATAATAATTCCTCCTGTTGTGATAAAGTGTGGAATGGGTTACGGTTCAGCGGAAATGATGTCATAAACCTGCTGCAAAAATGCGTCCTGATCTTGCACGGTGCAGCGGAAGGACTTACCGTCGTAAGCGCGGAAAAGCGTCAGCTTGCCGTAAAAGTTCCGGCAACTGACGAACACGCCTTTTCCCGTGCTGCCGTCGGGAAAATCGGTCAGGTCGAAGCAGAAGCCGACCTCCCAGCGGAAGTCGCCGTCCTGCGTGCGGTGGGTCGTGCCGCCCTGCGGCAGAAGATTGGCGAGCGAGCGGCGGAATTTCTGCTGGGCGAAAAGCGCGGTGAGCTGTGCGCAGCGCGCATCGCCCGCAGGGAATTCAAAGCGCGTGTCCTCCGCCTGCGGCGCGCGGAAATGATTGCCGAAAACGGACTGACACTGTGTGACGTCCGCTTCGCAGAGCGCTTCAAGCGGCATCGGCCGCGTATAGATCAAGGCTGCGAGGACGAGAACAGCGAGAATGCCGAGGGGGAGAAACCACTTTTTCTTCATGGGTGACCTCCTTAGTTTTCGGCTGCCCCGATTCACAACGGGAAGAACTTCCACCTACAATATAACACGAAAGGCTGCGCTTTGCAAGATTGCAGGCGCAGCCTTTCAAAATTGACAGATTATCCGCGCCCGCGGCCAAAGAGGCAGCAGAGGAGAAACGCCGTGAGGTCGCAGACAACGACCGTCGCGCCGACGGGCGTGGAGAGAAGATACGACCCTGTGAGCCCCAGGCAGAAGCAAACGACCGAGAGCGCCGCGGCAAAGCACACGACGGAGCGGAAGCTCTTGAAAAGGCGCATGGCCGAGAGGGCTGGGAAGATGATAAGGCTCGAGAGCAGCATCGCGCCCATCATGCGCATGCCGAGCACGACCGTCAGCGCCGTCAGGACGGAGAGAATGGTCTTGTATGTCCCTACGTGCACGCCCGTGGCGCGGGCGAAGGACTCGTCAAACGTGACGGAGAAGAGCTTGTGGTAGAAGAGAACATAGAGCGCAAGCACGCACAGTGCGAGCGTGACGCTCAAAATGACGTCCGAGCGCGACATGGCAAGAATGCTGCCGAACATATAGCTGTCGACATCCGTCGTCATGCCGGTGGTGAGCGAGGTGACGATGACGCCGATGGCGAGCGCCGAGGCGGAGAAGACCGCGATCATTGCGTCGGCGCTGACGCGGCTTTTTTCCGCAACGTGCATCAGTGCGAACGCTGCAATGACCACCACGGGAATGGAAAACCAAAGCGGCGCAAGGCCGCAGGCCATGGCGACCGCCAGCGCGCCGAAGGACACATGGCTCAGCCCGTCGCCGATCATGGAGTAACGCTTCAAGACGAGCGGCACACCGAGGAGCGAAGCGCAGAGCGAAACGAGAATGCCGACCACAAACGCCCGCACGATGAAGGGATAGGCAAACATTGAAAGCAGCAGTTTCATCGTTTTTCACCTCCGAAGCGTTTGCCGGCGGAGGAGGACAGGAATTCCCCGACCGTGCCGTAGAAACAGCCTCTGCGGTCGAAGCTGAGAATGTGTTTTGCCTCGCGCAGGGCGTTTTCCATGTCGTGCGTGACCATGATGATGGCCATGCCCTCGCGCGCATTGAGATAGCGCAGTGTTTTATAAAGATCCTGCATGCTGGCGGGGTCAAGGCCGGTGACCGGTTCATCGAGAATGAGCAGGTCGTTTGCAGCGCACAGGGCGCGCGCGAGCAGCACACGCTGCTGCTGGCCGCCGGAAAGCTCACGGTAGCACTTGTCCTTGAGCTCGAGCACACCAAGCTTGCCGAGGTTCATCAGCGCCTTGGATTTTTCCTCCGACGTGTAGAAAAAGCGCGTGCGGCGGTTCGAAAAGCCCGAGAGCACGACCTCCGTGACCGTGGCGGGGAAGTCGCGCTGCGTGGGCGTCTGCTGGGGCAGATATCCGAGTCGGCCCTCGCGCTGGGCGGGGCAGTCGATCTTGCCGGCCAGCGGGGACAGCAGACCCAAAAGCGAGCGCAGCAGCGTCGATTTGCCGCTGCCGTTTTCGCCCACGATGCAGAGATAGTCCCCCGCGCGGACGGTGAGGGAGAGGTGCTCCAGGAGCGGCTTGTGCTCGTAGCCGAGCGTAACGTCCTCGCAGGCGAGGACGATGGGAGAATCGTTCATGCGTTCAGCCCCTTTCTGAGTGCTTCGAAGTTTCGCTCCATGAGCGTGAGATAGGTCTCGCCCGCGTCAAAATCCGCGCGGGAGACGGTTTGCATCGAATAAAGCGTTTCGATCGCCGCGCCGGTGCACTCGCTCACCACGGCGGCGACTTTTTTCGTGCCGAAGTCGATGGTATAGACCACGGGGATATTCTCGTCCTCCACCTTGTCGATGAGAAACTTGATCGTCGCAAGCGACGGCTCGGTGTCGCCCGAGCAGCCGTGGAAGGCCGCGCGGTAGTCGAGGCCGTATTCGCGGCAGAAGTAGAGCATCGGGAAACGGTCGGCAAAAATGAGAAGTCTGCGCGGCGCGCTTTCGCAGAGGGCGGAAAAGCGCGCGTCCAGATCTTCAAGCTGCGCGCAGTAATTTTCACAGTTCGCGCGGTAGAACGCGGCGTTTTCCGTGTCAGCCCGGCAGATCGCGTCGCAGACGGCGCGGCAGAGGACGACGGCATTCTTCGGCGACGTCCAGATGTGCTCGTCGTACTCGATCTCGTCGCTGTCGTGCTCATCTTCTTCATGATCGTGGTCGTGGTCATCGTGGCTGCCATGCTCATGGTCGTGGTCATGGCCGTCCGCGCCCTGCATGCCTTCGACATATTCCTCGTTGAGCGCGTCGACGTAGTCCATCATGCGCGCGACGACGGCGATATTTTTGCCCGCGGCGCCCAGCATGCTCTCGACCCAATATTCGCCCTCGCCGCCATTGTAGAGAAAGACATCGGCTTCGGAGATCGTGACCGCGTCGAGCGGGGTGGGCTCAAAGCTGTGCGCCTCGCGTCCGGGGGAGAGGAGCAGCGTCACGTCCGCGCGATCCTGCGCGATGGCGCGGGCAAAGTCGTAATAGGGAAAGAGCGTCGTGACGATCTGAAGCTTTCTGCCGTCCGCCTTCTCCGCAGGCGCAGTGCAGGCGGTGAGCGAAAGTGTCAGGGCGAGCGCCAAAAAAAAGAAAGCAATGCGTTTCATGCGCCCTCCTGACACTCGCGGCACAGGCCGTAGAACATCGTCTTGCGGGGATTGATGGAAAAGCCGTGCTCCTGCTCCAAATGCGCATAAAGCGGCGCGAGCTGGTGGCAGTCGAGGTGCACAATGCGCCCGCAGCGCTCACACTTAAAGAGGCAGCAGTCTGCCGCGCAGCCGTGCGTACAGAACTGATAATATGCCCCTTCATCGGTCGTGACCTTGTGGACGCTGCCCTGCCGTTCGAGCTTTTCCAACTGCCGGTAGACCGTGGCAATGCCGATGCGCTCACCGCGCTCGCGCAGCGCGTCGGCGATGGCCGCGGCGCTGACAGGTTCGTCTGCGCGCTCGGAAAGACAGTCGAGCACGGCTTTCTGCTGTTTGGTCGTATAGGTCGCCATATTGGCCTCCTGAATTTGAAAATGAAAATCAATTTCAAATTATAGCCAAAAATTTGCACTTGTCAAGGTTTTGGGAAGCTTTTATTGCCTTTTGCGCGCCAAAATGGTAGAGTAAAGAGAAACGGGCGGCCTTGCGGGAAACCACCGACTGCCGCTGACCGGGTAAAACACGGCGAAACCAGACCGAAACGATACAAAAGGAGAGACGCAAATGGATAACTTTTTCTATCATGTGCCCACGGACATCTACTTCGGCAAGGGGCAGATCTCGCACCTTGGCGAGCGCATGGCGCAGCTGAGCAAAAAGGTGCTGCTCGTCTACGGCGGCGGCAGCATCAAGCGCATCGGGCTTTACGATGAGGTCATCGCGCAGCTCAAGAATGCGGGGATCGAATATGTGGAGCTTTCCGGCGTGGAGCCGAACCCGCGCATCACCTCGGTGCGCCGCGGCGTGGAACTTTGCCGCGAGCATGGACTGACGGCGGTGCTCGCCGTCGGCGGCGGCAGCACGATCGACTGCGGCAAGATGGTCGCGGCCAGCGTGTGCTACGAGGGAGACGCCTGGGATCTCGTGCTCGACCGCAAAAAGCTCGTGGCGGCGCTGCCCATCGCGGCGGTGCTGACGAACGCGGCCACCGGCTCTGAGATGGACGCCTTCGCCGTGATCTCGGACATGGAAAAGAACGAAAAGTGGGGCAGCGGCAACGACCACACGAAGCCTGTGTTCTCGATTCTTGATCCCACGTACAGCATGTCCCTGCCCGCATTCCAGACGGCTTCCGGCGCGTCGGACATCATGAGCCACACCTTTGAGAACTATTTCAACCGCACGAAGGGCGCGTACCTCCAGTCCCGCCTTGCCGAGGGTGTGCTGAAAACCTGCATTCACTATACGCCCATTGCCCTCGCGGATCCCGACAACTACGAGGCGCGCGCGAACCTGATGTGGGCCTCAAGCCTTGCCATCAACGGCCTTTTGAGCTGCGGCGAGAGCACGGCATGGTCGGTGCACGATATAGAGCATGAGCTGAGCGCCTTCTACGATATCACCCACGGCGCAGGCCTTGCCCTGCTCACGCCCTACTGGATGGAATACGCGCTGCGCGAGGATAACGTGTGGAAGTATGTCGAGTACGGCGTGAATGTCTGGGGCATCGATGCCCAGCGCGCGCCGATGGAGATCGCCCGCGCCGCCATCGACAAAACGCGCGATTTCTTCACGAGCATCGGCATGCCCGCGCACCTCGGCGAGCTTGGCATCGACGAGACGCACTTCGACATCATGGCTGAGAAGGCCGCCAACGGCGGCCTTGCGGACGGCTTCGTGCCGCTTGCCAAGGACGATGTGCTGAAGATCCTCCGCATGGCGCTATGATTATTTCGCGTCTGCAGACGCGAAATGATTTTTATCGTTTTTTCTGACGACATGCGCGTCAGAAAGAACACTTCTCGCTCCGCGCGTGTCGCAGCTGCCAACGGCAGCAAGGCACGAAGCGGAGTGCGGTCCCGCTCAAAAAAGAGAGGCTGTCCGAATGGACAGCCTCTCTTTTTTGAAGTTGTTTTACTCGTAGATGGGGTACTTCTTGGTCAGGGCGACGACAGCCTCCTGAGCGGCGGCCTTGTTGCCTTCGAAGTCACGGGCGACCATACCCATGATGCGGGCGATCTCCTTCATGTCCTCTTCCTTCAGGCCGCGGGTGGTGGCAGCGGGAGTGCCGACGCGGATACCGGAAGTGACGAACGGCTTCTCGGGGTCGTTGGGGATGGCGTTCTTGTTGACGGTGATGAAGCACTCGTCCAAGCGGCGCTCGATCTCCTTACCGGTGATGTTGAAGTTGCGGACGTCAACGAGCATGAGGTGGTTGTCGGTACCGCCGGAAACCAGACGGAAGCCTTCAGCCTTCAGACCCTCGGCAAGAACGGCAGCGTTCTTGACGACCTGCTCACCGTAGGCCTTGAACTCGGGCTTGAGCGCCTCGCCGAAGCAGATGGCCTTGGCAGCGATGATGTGCTCGAGCGGGCCGCCCTGGGTGCCGGGGAACACGGCGGAGTCGATCTTCTTGGCGAGGTTGATGGTCTCCATCTCGCCGGTCTCGATGTTCTTCTTGGTGATCTCGTTCTTGCAGAGGATCAGACCGCCGCGGGGACCGCGGAGGGTCTTGTGGGTAGTGCTGGTGACAACGTCGGCATAGGGCACGGGGCTCATGTGAACGCCGGCGGCGACAAGACCGGCAATGTGCGCCATATCGACCATGAAGTAAGCGCCGACGGAGTCAGCGATCTCACGGAACTTGGCGAAGTCGATCTTACGGGGATAGGCGGAGGCGCCGGCGAGGATCATCTTGGGCTTGCACTCCTGAGCGATGCGGTAGAGCTCATCGTAGTCGATCATCTCGGTCTCATCGTTGAGGGAGTAGGGGACCTGATGGAAGTACTGGCCGGAGATGTTGACCGGGCTGCCGTGGGACAGGTGGCCGCCGTGGGCGAGGTTCATGCCCATGTAGGTGTCGCCGGGCTGGAGCATGGCCTTGAACGCGGCGAGGTTGGCGGAAGCGCCGGAGTGGGGCTGGACGTTGGCGTGCTCAGCGCCGAACAGCTTGCAGGCGCGCTGACGGGCGATCTCTTCGGTCTCGTCGACGCAGTAGCAGCCGCCGTAGTAGCGCTTGCCGGGATAGCCCTCGGCGTACTTGTTGGTAAGGCACGTGCCCATCGCCATCATGACGGCCGGGGAGACAATGTTTTCGGAGGCGATCAGCTCGATGTTGCGCTGCTCGCGGTGATACTCCTTCTCAATAGTGGCGCCGACTTCGGGGTCATACTGGGACAGGAATTCCATGGTTTCTTTGATCATGGTGCGTGTTCCTCCTCTGATTTTTCAGTCGATTGATATATTACCGGTCGGTAAAGTCCGCAGAGCGTCCTTTTTAGCCGGTTTTCACTCCCCTTAGAATAGCAAAAAAAGCAAGGTTCTGTCAAGGAGAAGAGGGAATTCGGGAGACTGAAAATATTAGGGAAAAGAGAGAAATCACCTTAAAAACACAAAAAAACGCAAAAAGAGGGGAAAAACGATTGACGAGCCTTGTGCAGCCTGCTATGCTGAGCCTGCACAGAGCGAAAAAAATAAAGTCTCTGTGCGCATCGGCAGAGTAGGAAACCATGTGTTACGCGAAGAGCGAGTAGTGCCGTCGGGATGGGAAGTTGCCCGCGGACGAAAAACCCATGGTTTGCAGTATGGTTTCCGCATCCGCTTGCCACTCAGAAGAGAGTTTATTGTGAGGCCTCTCCTCCGCGTGGTTCCTGCCATCCGGGGGAAGAGGTGTTTTCTTTTTTCACCGGATCAAGCCGTTCCGCGCGGCACCGAAGCCGCAGGGAAATTTCAAGATGAAAAAAGGAGGTCCTCACAATGTTTCCTGAGATCGCACAGTTGTCCCCCGCCGTATGGGGAATTCTGATCGCCGCAGCCGCCGCGCTGGTCGTGACGGTTGTGCTGACCTGCCGCGCATCTTCCCTCTCTACGCGCAAGATGGTCACCATCGCCATGCTCATTGCCGTTTATGTGGTGCTCAGTCTGGTCGGCACGCTGAACCTTTGGTGGATCCGCATCAGCGTGGATTCTTTGCCCATTATCCTTGGCGCGTTGCTCTATGGGCCGGTCGGCGGTCTGCTTGTCGGCCTGCTCGGCAGCCTGATGAATCAGCTCATCACCTATGGACTCACGGCGACGACCGTGCTGTGGGTCATTCCCGCCGCCGCGCGCGGCCTGATGATCGGCGCTTACGCCAAAAAGTGCCATTTTGAGCTTTCCAGCGCAAAGATCGTCGGCGTGCTGTGTGTGACGGCCGTTGTCGTTACCGCGCTCAACACGGGAGCGATGTATCTCGACAGCGTCATCAACGGCTATTACAACTATGCCTATGTGTTCGGCGGCGTGATCACCCGCGTGATCGCCGGCGTTGCAACGGCGCTGGTCATGTCCTTCGTGGCGCCCCCGGTCGTGGGCATGCTCGACCGCTCGCTGCGCACGGTGCGCACGGCACAGTAAAAACAAATTCAAAAAAGGAACCGCAGTGAATTCACTGCGGTTCCTTTTTTGAGTGGAGATTGCACTCCGCTTCGCGCCTTGCCGCTCGTGGGGCGGCTGCGACACGCGCGGAGCGAGAAGAGTAATTTGTCACGCGCATGTCGTGACAAATTACGATTAAGATTTTTTCGTGCCGTGCGCGGCACGAAACTCTGCGAGGCTTATTTTTTGCCCTTTTCTATGAGAGACAGTAGTGTTTGCTCGAAGCCGTACTGCTCGCGGAGGCGGCGGGCTTCGGCGAGCTTTTTTGTGCCGCGCTTTCCCGTGCGGCGGCAGCGCAGCATCAGGTTTTTCGGCGAGTGGGCAAAGTCGATGAACTCGATGACATCGACGTCGTAGCCCTCGTCCTCCAGAACGGCGGCGCGGATGGCGTCGGTCAGGAGCGCCGAAAAACGCTCCTGAAACAGTCCGTGGGAGAGGAGAATGTCGAAGTCGCCGCCCCTGCAGATGGTCTTGTTGACCTCGTGCTGGCAGCAGGGGACGGAGAAGATGTGCTCCACGCCGCGCGAGATGGCATAGTGCAGGGCGTAGTCGGTCGCGGTGTCGCAGGCGTGGAGGGTGACGAGCATGTCGATGTGCTCATCGTAGAGCACATCGCGCGTCACATCGGCGACGACAAAGCGCAGGCCTTCGTAGCCGTAGCGCGCGGCGACCTCATTGCAGTGCGCGACCACATCTTCTTTTAAGTCGTAGCCGATGATCTTCGCACGCACGCCGCGCTTGACGGCAAAATAGTAGTAGAGCACGAACGTGAGGTACGATTTGCCGCAGCCAAAGTCGAGAATGGTGATCTCGTCGCGCCCGTAGGAGCGGAAGGCGTCGTCCACAAGCTCGATGAAACGGTTGATCTGCTTATATTTGTCGTACTTTGCCTTGACGATCTTGAACTCCGGCGTAAAAACGCCGAGATCGACGAGGGCGGGGATATTCTCGCCCTCCTGCAAGATGTATTCCTTCTTGCGGTTGTGCGAGGCTGCGGCGGCGCGGGACGCGCCGGACTTCGCCGTGCATTTGTACGCGCCGTTCGCCTTGCGGACGTACTGGCGCGTCTCTGTCTCAGTGCAGAGCGTGACGGAGCGGAAGAGGCCGTCAAGCTCCTGCTCAAAGGTCTCGAGCAGCGCGCCGCGCGCGACGTTGCGGTGAGAGACCTTCTGCCCCTGCTGGTATTCAAGCTGAAAGAAGGCCTTGCCGCGCAGGGTGAGCGGCCGCACGGTGACGCGCGAGTGGCCGATGCGCGCGACAGGCTCGGCGAGGACAAGCTTGGTGAGCGTGCCGAGACGCTCGGCAAGGTCACTTAGAACGATGCTCATGCGCCGAACCTCTCTTTGAGCGCAAGATGCGCGGCGTACAGCTCGTTTTTGCTGTAGGTGTTGTTCTCGTCCTTCAAAAGCAGCTTGATCGCGTCCTTGGCGGTGCAGTCGTTCTGCACCATGCAGTCCACGAGCAGCGCCTCGGGCGAGGTGATGTGCTC
>ERZ773130.2852-NODE-2852-length-12214-cov-6.206514_pt1 | contig 12214 bp, 11 predicted proteins | sample MGYA00511919_ERZ773130 | MGnify/ENA primary metagenome ERZ773130 (study PRJEB29015, sample SAMEA2737851) | human gut metagenome | biome: human gut; feature: human-associated habitat; material: faeces | place: China | collected 2012 ...
CGAACTTTGTTAACATGCGTCCCTTATCTTAATACTTGCAAGAGACAATAGCTTCTTTTCATCCAATCTTCCATCTTATAAGAAAAGGGACGCCGTGAGGCGTCCTTTTTCGTTTTCTTTCGACATTTCTGTGTCTCTGTGCCTTCACGGGTCAAAATCCGCCGCCGCACCGATGGCAAGTGCAATGCACGCGCCGCCTGTATAAAAGAGGATCTCAGAAAGTGCCGGGCGCGCCGCCAGAGTCGCGGCGCAGAGGATCACGCTCAGAGAGCTTGCGGGCATCAGCAGCCGCGGCGCACCGCCGCGGAAGGCAAAGGCCGCAAATTCGAGCAGCAGCACCGTCAGCGCCGCGAGCGCCAGCGTTTCGACATCATAGTGGCGCAGCACGGGGTCGGCCGCATGCTCGCGATAAAAGAGGATCAGCGCAAGCACCATCGCGCACACGGGCACGAGCAGCACAACGCCGGGGAACTCCGCCTTGCGCCGCAGCGCGGCCACGGCGTACAGCAGGCATGCCGCACCGACAGCCAGAAAGACTGAAAGCGCCATCGTGACGGTCGTGCGCAGGGAGAACACCATCGAGTACACCGCCGAGCCAATGAGCGCAAAGCAGCCGAGCACCGTCAGCATCACGGCAAGCGTGGAGCGGTCAAAGGCAAAGTATAAGTCCATGCCGCCGCACAGCTCGCGCTGCGCGGGGTAACGCCGCGCCATAACGAGCGCGATGACTGCCGCAACGATAAGCACCGCAGGCAGCGCCATGGTGTTCAGGTCCATCGGGACGGGCAGCCCGTTCGCATCAAAGCCCGCGGCGAGCAGACGGAGACGCGCAAACGCCGCTGCCGCAGAAAACAGCGCCAGCAAAAGCCAATGAAGAATTTTCACAAAACCGAACCCTTTCCTTTTCCGGAATACGGCGCGCACGGCGCCGGAAAATATCTGTCCCATCATGATAGCACACTCATTCCCGTTTGTCCATGAATCATTTCACGGACAAGTCTGTCATATAGTGATAAAAAGCTCTCACCAGAGCAACTGCGGCAAACCGTCTGCAAGGAGGAACACATTTTGAAACAGCTCTTTCGCATTACGCTTCTGCTCATCGGCTTCATCTGGATCCTCGCCTGGGCGGCGGCAGGCCGCTTCGATAGCGCCGCCGCTCCCGCCGCCGACGGCGAATCCTCCGTTTCTTCCGGTGAACCGGCCTCCCCTGGCGAACGCGACAGCGCAGATCTTCTGCGCGTTCTGATCCGGGGCGAGGTGCAGGAGATGGACATGGGCACGTATCTTCTCGGCGTGCTGCGCGCGGAAATGCCCGCCTCATTTGAAGAAGAGGCGCTCAAGGCGCAGGCCATCGCCGCACGCACCTACACGCTCTACCGCATCCGCGGCGGCGGCAGCGCCAACCACCCCGATGCCGATGCCTGCGACGACCACACCTGCTGCAAGGCGTACTTAAGCGCTGAGCAGGCCGCGGCGAACTGGGGCAGCATGGCCGTTTACTATGAAGAAAAGCTTGCGCGCGCTGTGAGCGAAACCGATGGTGAGGTGATCCTATATGACGGCGCACCGATCCTTGCCGTCTTTTTCTCCTCCGCCGACGGCAGCACGCAGGGTGCGGGCGACGTGTGGCTGAATGACCTTCCCTACCTCCAGAAAGTCTCAAGCCCCGAAACGGAAGAGCTTGTGCCGAACTACTACTCCGTTTCGACCTTTACGGCGGCGGAATTCAAGTCTCTCTTCCTTGCCGCAAAGCCGGACGCTGATCTCTCCGGCAATCCAGATGGGTGGATCCGCGACATCGTGCGAAACGACTCGGACTATGTCGCCTCCGTCACGGTCGGCGGCATCAAGCTGCGCGGAAACGATCTGCGCACCATTCTCTCGCTGCGCTCGCCCTCGTTCACTGTGGCATACAAGGACGGTTCCTTCACCTTCCACGTCACGGGCTACGGCCACGGTGTCGGCATGAGCCAGTACGGAGCGAATATTCTTGCCAAACAGGGGCTTTCCGCCGAAGAGATCGTGCAGCACTATTTCTCCAACACCACGGTTGGCTATTATGGCGTCTGAGCACTGCGCAGATATTGCAAAGCGGAGAAAAAATTGTTATAATGACAAGATTCAATGACGGGAGGCGAAACGTATGAAGGGAAAACGGTTTTTGTGTCTGCTGCTTGCAACGCTGCTGCTTTTTACGCTTGCGCCCGCCAAGACGGAGGCTGAAACGACCGTATACTTTACCGCGGTCAATGATCAGCTCCTCCCGGATCTCAGCGACGGAACGATGCCCTTTTGGTCAGGCGGGCGGCTGTATGTTCCCTACACAGCGATCGCCGGCACAGACCTGGGACTCTTCTATTCCCGCAGCCGCGACAAGAGCACTGCCGTTGTTTACCGGCAGGGCAGCGCGCTGACCTTTGACTTTGCCGCCGGCACCGTCACCGACCAGAACGACCGCCAATACAGCGGAGCAGCCATCGTGCGCGGCGATGTGGTATTTTTGCCGCTTGACCTTTTAACGCAATTTTTCTCGCTTGATTACAGCTACACGCGCGTGACCTACGGATACCTTGTGCGTCTCAAGAACGACACCGTCGTGCTCTCGGACGCAAAATTCATCGATGCCGCCGCCATGTCCATGGAGCAGCGCTACAACGACTACATGAAAACGCACAATGGCTCCAATAGCGCAGATACTCCCCCGGATAGCGACACGGACAATGACCGCAATCTTGTCTGCCTCACCCTGCGCGTAACGGACGAGAACGTTTCGAACGCGCTGCTTGACACGCTTGTCAAGGAAAACGCGAAAGCGACGTTCCTTTTCTCGGAAGAGCAGCTCTCCTCGCTCGGCGATCTGCTGCGCCGCATCGTCATCAGCGGCAGCGCCGCCGCGCTGTACATCGATGCCTCCGGCGGCAGCGCGCGCACGCTCAGCGCGATCGAGCGTGCAAACAATGCCCTCTGGACGGCATGCAACGAAAAAACACGGCTCGTCTACCTCTCCGACACATCGGACGAAACGCTGCGCGCCGTGCGCAGGGCGGGCTACTGCCCCATCGTTTTCGATCTGGATTACCGTGCTGATCCGCCCGTCGCCGGCGACATTCTCCGCAAGGCCCGCTCCGGCGGCTGCATCGCTTACCTGGGCAGCGATGCCAACCTTCAGGAAAACTGGAGCGCACTGCTCGCCCGCCTGTGTTCCTCTTCTCGGCCGGTCACTGCACTCAACGAGCTTTCCGCCGCAAAAGAAGCGTGACGTTTTAACAGAATGTTCAGGAAAAAACCGCAGTTTCGCGTATAATAATGATACCAATGACCATCACAGAAGAAAGGCACACGGTTGTGTGAAAGGGGATAAGAGCATGGCACGCAATATTCTTGTCGTAGAGGACGATAACAATATTTCCAACCTCATCAAAATGTATCTCGACAAAGAGGGCTTTGAAGTCCGCATCGCAGCCGACGGCGGCAAGGCGGTAGAAGAATTCAAGGAAAAAGAGCCGGATCTCGTGCTGCTTGATGTGATGCTCCCCGTGCTCGACGGCTGGGGCGTGTGCGCCAAGATCCGCGAAACGTCCAAGTGCCCAATCATCATGCTCACTGCCAAGGGTGAGGTCAACGACCGCATTCATGGCCTCGAGATGGGCGCGGACGACTATGTCGTCAAGCCCTTTGAGATGAAAGAGCTGCTTGCGCGTATCAACGCGGTACTGCGCCGCAGCGAGATCCCCGACGACACGCACAAACGCCTCGTTTTCGACAAGCTCGTCATCGACCTTGACTCCTATGAGCTGATCGTGGACGGCAAGAAGATCGACACGCCGCCTAAAGAGCTGGAGCTTCTCTATCATCTCGCCGCCACGCCGAACCGCGTTTACACGCGCAATCAGCTGCTCGACGAGGTGTGGGGCTTCGACTACTTCGGCGACTCGCGCACGGTGGACGTACACGTCAAGCGCCTGCGCGAAAAGGTCGAAAATATCAGCGATCAGTGGGCGCTCAAGACCGTTTGGGGCGTGGGCTACAAATTTGAAGTGAAGTAATTGAGCATGCCGGAAGAAAACAAAGAGAAAAAACAGAAAAAAGGCTGGTTCCTGAAAGCCAGAACGCGCTGCCGCACGATCTACTGGCAGAATTTCCTGCTCACGGCAAGCGTCGTCATGCTGACGCTGGCGCTGCTTGGCAGTGCATTCTTCGCGCTGACATATTCCTATGCCATCGACGAGCGCAGCGAGGAGATGCAGAGCAAGGCGAGCGTCGTTTCGCACATGGTCTCATCTTACATGGAAAGCGGCTCGCTCACAGGACTGCGCGAACTGGCTGATTTTGCCTCCAGCGTAACGGACGCGCAGTTTCTCATCTGCAACGCAGACGGGAACCTGCTGCTGACGACTGACCCCTCGCTCGCCAATCGCGTACTCACCGTGCCGAAGGATGTCTCCGAGGGAGCGATGAGCAGCGAACCATACGCGGTGCGCACCACGCTCGGCAGCATCTATGCGGATACACACTTTGTTGTCGGTGTGCCGATTGAATCCGGCGGCGCGACCGTCGGCTTTGTACTGGCTGTGACCGGCGCACGGGCGCTGACGACGATGTGGCGCACTTTCATCGGGCTTTTCTTTATGACGGCGGTGACGGTGCTGCTGCTCTCCTTCGTTGTGAGCGCGTGGGTCAGTATGCGCCAGTCGCACCCCATTCATGAGATGGCGGAAGCGACCCGCCGCTTTGCCGACGGCAACTTTGATGTGCGCATGCACAACTACGCTGGCGTGACGGAGATCACTGAGCTGGCCGACGCCTTCAACAACATGGCCGACTCCCTCCAGGAAACGGAGCGGCAGCGCCGCGAGTTCATCGCCAACGTTTCCCACGAGCTCAAGACCCCGATGACGACCATCGCCGGCTATACGGATGGCATTCTCGACGGCACGATCCCGCCCGAGCAGGAGAAGGAATATCTGCGCATCATTTCGGACGAATCGCGGCGCCTGTCCCGTCTTGTGCGCCGCATGCTTGAGGTCTCGCAGCTCCAGTCGCGCGATCTTAACCGCACGAAAGCGCCGTTCGACGTGTGCGAGAGCATGCGCCGCGTGCTCATCTCGATGGAAAAGAAGATCACCGACCGCGGGCTTGATGTGGAGGCCGACATTCCCGACAGCGGCATCATGGTGCTCGGCGACAATGACCTCATCACGCAGGTCATCTACAATCTGCTGGAAAACGCGACCAAATTTGCCCGCAAAGGCTCCGCGCTCTACCTCGGTGTGACCACTTCAAACGGCAAAGCGCTTGTTTCCGTGCGCAACGAGGGCGACACCATTCCCGCCGAGGAGATCCCGCTGCTTTTTGAGCGCTTCCACAAGAGCGATAAGTCCCGCTCCGAGGATAAGGACGGCGTGGGTCTCGGACTCTATGTTGTCAAAACCATTCTCGATCAGCATAAGGAGCACATCGCCGTCACGAGTGAAAACGGCTTGACCACCTTCACCTTTACCGTCACGCTGGCCGGTGGGCAGATCGCCCCCCAGTGAGTCCCCCGACAGGAGAAACAATCACTATGGATCAGGAAAAGCAGAATCTTCCTCAAAGCGGCAGCACCAATGAGCCGCAGGAGGTCGTGCTGCGCTACGAAGCGCGCGTCACTCCCATCGTGGAGCGCTATGTGCAGCCCACGCCGCTGCCCGGACAGCCCAAAGCCGCCGCGCCGCGCAGAAAAAGAAAGGGCCTCAGGATCTTTCTTTTCTGCATGCTCGGTCTGCTCCTCATCAGCGGCGGCATCACGGCTCTGTGCCTCAGCGGTGTGTTCGACAGCCACGACTCCTATTTTGACGATCATTTCGAGCATCGCAATGATGCCGAATCCTACGACAATTCAAACCACGGCGAAACGACCATCAAGCGCCTGCCCAACACCGACAAGGTCAAGCTCCGCTACAGCGAAACGCACGGCGAGGCGCTGAGTATTCAGGAGGTCTATCAGAAGGTCAATCCATCCACCGTCACGGTGTTTGCCTCCATGAACGACGGCAGCGCCATGGTCGGCACAGGCGTCATTTTCACGTCCGATGGCTACATTCTCACAAACGCGCATGTCATCGCAGGCGGCGCTGAGTGTTATGTCGTACTCGACACAGGCAAGAACTACCGCGCCAGCCTTCTGGGACTGGACGAAGAAAAGGATCTTGCCGTCATCAAGATCGCCGCCAAAGACCTCCCCGCTGCGGAGTTCGGCGATTCCGATGCGCTGACCGTCGGGGACACGGTGTATGCCATCGGCAACCCGCTCGGCGTGGAGCTGCGCGGCACGCTGACCGACGGCATCGTTTCGGCCATCAACCGCGACGTATATGTTGACGGCGTCACAATGACGCTCATCCAGACGAATGCCGCGCTCAACAGCGGCAACTCCGGCGGCCCGCTCATCAACGAGTACGGACAGGTCGTTGGCATCAACACAATGAAGATGGGTTCTTCCTCCACCGTAAGCGTAGAGGGACTCGGCTTCGCCATTCCCATCGCGTCGACCGCTTACATGATCAATGATCTCATCGCCTACGGTGAGATCCACGGCGAGGTGATGATCGGCGTCTCGGTGCAGATCGCACCCGTCACGCTCGACAGCGGCGAGACTGCGCTGCTCGTCATGGAAGTCACGCCCGGCGGCCCCGGCGACGAAGCCGGCATTCAAAAGGGCGATCTCATTTTGAAGGCAGACGGTGAGGCGTTGACCAAATCCACCGACCTTCTCCGTGTCCGCCGCCGCCACGAAGCGGGCGAAACGCTCAGCCTTCTGGTCGAGCGCGACGGCAGACGCTTCACCGCAGATATTGTTTTGCGCGAAAGCACGCCGTAAATCTCATAAAGGAGCTATTATGAAAAAGAAACAGGGCTATGCGCTCGGTTCCCTGCTGCTCGGCGCCGCCTCCTGGCTGTGCCTGCTGGGTCTGCGGCGAATCGAAAAGCGCATGAAAAAGAAACAGGAAAAATAAGAAGAACCACACCGCGGGATGTCCCGCGGTGTGGTTCTTCTTCGTTTCGTTGTGGGCACGATCCGAAAGGCTCTCCCTTATGCTTTTCGGATCTTACGTTGCAAACGGATGCGGTCGGCGATCATGGCAATGAACTCACTATTGGTCGGCTTTCCTTTTGTGTTGGAAACCGTGTAGCCAAAATAGTGCTGGAGCGTTTCAAGGTCTCCGCGATCCCATGCGACTTCGATCGCATGACGCACGGCGCGCTCGACGCGCGAAGGTGTGGTGCTGTAACGGCGCGCGACCTCCGGATAGAGCACCTTCGTCACCGCATTGATCACGTCCATGTCCTGCACCGCAATGACGATCGCCTCGCGCACATACTGGTAACCCTTGATGTGCGCAGGTACGCCGACTTCGTGGATCACCGCCGTGACCTCGCGTTCAAGTGACTGGGATTCGCTCTCGCTCTCTTCCCCTTCGTTCATCGCGCGGCGCATCTGCTCCAACAACGAAGCCGTTTCACAGGGCTTTGGCATGAAGAAGGACACGCCGCGGCTCATTGCCTGCGCAACAATCTGGTCGCGATAGAGCGCCGAGACAATCAGGCTCTTCACCTGCACCTTCGCCTTTTCCAGCTGCTCGAGCACGCCGAAGCCGTCCAGTCCCGGCAGCAGCAGATCCATGACAAGGAGCTGCGGTTTCTTCTCCTGCACAAGCTGAGCGGCCGCCAATCCGTCGGCCGCGCTTCCCACTACGTCGAATCCCTCCGCGTTTTCCAATGTCTGCTGCAGTGCCGTGCGAAACTCCTCGTTCGCATCTGCCAATACGACTGTAATCCTGTTCTCCATGTCATCCCGTCCTTTTTACACAAGTTTAGATTGCCGGCCAAGCCGGTCGGCTAAACAGCAAAATATGACGTCTTCATTCTGCCATGGCATAAAGTTAACATATTCGGACAGCGTTTTCAAGCAGTTTTTGTCGAAAATAACTATCTTTTTTGCATTTTTCCATCTAAAATCAGCTATTTTCACACTTCCTTAACAGAATGGTCTCTCTACCGGAGCGGTGGGTTATGCCGTCTGCAATCCGGCGGCAGCAAGCATATTTTCAATAAAAATGCCATAACCTCTTGTCGGGTCGTCCAACAAAACATGGGTCACTGCGCCGACGATCTTCCCGTCTTTTAAAACAACACTCCCACTCATTCCCGGTACTATGCCGCCGGTCTGCGCAAGCAGCGCCTCATCCGTCACGTGCAGCAAAAAGTTGCGCGTGCTGCCGGAAGACGAGTAGATCTTTTCGATCTCAATGTCGTATGCGCGTGTTTCTTTGCCCTCCACGGTTGCAAGGATCTGCGCTTTTCCGGTTTTCAGCTCGCTTTTTCCGGCAATGGGCAGCGCCTGCGTGCGAAGCTTCTCCGCGTCCTCGGCGGAAAGCTTTCCAAAAATGCCGCTCTCGGTATTGGCAAAAAGCGTACCGCTGTCACGCGTCAGGTCAAAATCGCCCTTGAGTTCTCCCGGCGCGGCGCGCTCGCCTCGTTTCACCGCCTTGACCGATGCGTCCATGATACTGCCGTGGTCAAGCGGCAGGAGCTTTCCCGTATCCGCATCTGTCACGCCGTGTCCCAGTGCGCCGAAAATGCCGCTCTCCGGGTCGTAAAAGGTCATCGTGCCGATGCCCGCCATGCTGTCGCGCACCCATGCGCCGAGGCGGTAATCACCGCTTTCGTCCTTCTCCGGCGCTGCGCACAGCTCCAGCGTGCGGCTGCCGCGCTTGACGGTCAAAGCCGCAGCGTCCGCGCCGTTTTCTGCCAGAAGCTGACGAAATTCTTCGATCGTATCAAGCTCCTGTCCACCGACAGCGGTGATCACGTCGCCCTCTTTCAGCCCGCAAGCCTTTGCAGGGCTTTCTCCATCGGAAAGGCCGACGACGAGCACGCCGTCAGAAAAGAGCTTCACGCCGATGACCTGTCCCACGGGGATCAGCTCGCTGACCGTCCGTTCTGCCGCCTGCGCAGACGGCAGCATGAGCGCGGCGGCGGCAAAAAATCCCAGCAGGATCGCCGCCGCGCGCTTTCCGATGCAATGCGTTCCATCCATTCTCTCACCCCTTCAAAAAATGAGAGCGGACGGCGCGTCCTGTGCGCGCAGCGCGCAGCCGTCCGCCCAACGCCGGAAATTTTTTCTTTCTCATTTCTTTTTCTCTGTCCGGCGCATTTACTTTCTGCGCTTCGGGCAAAATTAAAAGGTGCAAAATTTTGATGCGTTGGCACCGGCATCTGAAAAAAGCACAGCATTGGGGGGCAAAAAAATTCCGCAGACCAAAGTCTGCGGAATTTTGGAAATATTTTCGTTAGCGCTCGCGGTTGAAAATCTTGAAGATATCGTCGAACGGGTCGGGCTCAGCTTCGTGCTTTGCCTCTTCCTCTGCCTTTTCCTTATCGAAATCGAGCGGGGTAAGACCGGCAGCAACCTCGCCGCTCTGCTCCGCCTGACCCTTTTCCTTGTTGAAGTCAAGCGCACCGGGCGCCTTGTCAAAGCCCGTGGCGATCACGGTGACGCGGATCTCATCGTCGAGCGTTTCGTCGAACGTCGCGCCGAAGATGGTGAGCGCATCGGGATGCACGGCCTCCTGCACGAGGGACGCCGCCTGCTCGACCTCGTCGAGACCGATGTCCATCGAGCCGGTGACGTTGATGAGCACGCCGTGCGCGCCGTTGATGGAGGTCTCCAGCAGCGGGGAGGAGATCGCCATGCGCGCAGCTTCCTCGGCCTTGTTCTTGCCTGCGGCGCGGCCGACGCCCATGTGGGCAAGGCCCGCGTCCTTCATGATGGCGGTCACGTCGGCAAAGTCGAGGTTGATGAAGCCTGTGTCGCGAATGAGGTCAGAAATGCTCTGCACCGCCTGACGCAGCACATCGTCTGCGATCTCAAAAGCGTTGGCAAAGGTGATCTTCTGATCGGTTGCATGCTTGAGCCGCTCGTTTGGAATGATAACGAGCGAGTCGACCTTGGTCTTGAGTTCATTGATGCCCGCTTCCGCCTGCGTCATGCGGCGGCGGCCTTCAAAGCCGAAGGGCTTCGTTACAACGCCGACGGTCAGAATGCCCGCCTCGCGCGCGATCTCGGCAACGATGGGCGCGCCGCCCGTGCCGGTGCCGCCGCCCATGCCGGCGGTGATGAAGACCATATCCGTGTCCTCCAGCGCCTTGGCAATCTGGTTGCGGCTCTCTTCGGCGCTCTTGCGGCCGACCTCAGGATCAGAGCCTGCGCCCTGACCGTGCGTCAGCTTCTCGCCGATCTGGATCTTATCGGTAGCGGCGGAAACATTGAGCGCCTGCTTATCTGTGTTGACTGCGACAAAATCCACGCCGCGCGCACCGGTGCGCACCATGCGGTTAACAACGTTGTTGCCGCCGCCGCCAACGCCGATGACCTTGATCTTCACTACGTTCTCGGGGCCGGTTTCCAATCCGAATGCCATGTCGGTTCCTCCTGCAATCTGTTGTATGGGCAAAGCGCCTGCCGCTGCAAGCGCCACAATATCAGGTATTTGCTATCCTAATTATTGTATTACGGTTTTCCCGCGGGGTCAATAGCAATCGGCCATTTCAGAAAAACTTTTTTACGTCAACCTATGTTTTCTCACTCTGGGATAAAGTTGGCCTTGCCCTCCATCATCAGGTTGATGGTACCCTTCTGGTTATCCTCCAGATAATCCACCACGCGGCGCAGATTCTCGAGCTTGTAGCCGATGTCCGCATCCCACGGCATCTTGACGGTAAATCGTCCAAGATAGGTAAAGGTGATCGCCGTGCCGTCGCTCAGGTCGACCTCGCCGATCATGGAAAGAAGCTGCTTTTCCTCCGCCGCGCGCAGCAGCACAAGGAGCCTCTCGAATTTGTACGAATCCTCTTGCGCAAACGCAGCGTGCGCGCCGACCTCCGGTGCGACAAGCTCGCAGCCCGTCACGCGCGCGCAGCCCTCGGGGATCTGCGCGGTGCGCTCAAGGAGCTTTCCCTCGTCGCTCATCAGCCACGTGCCGTCATTCTCTGTCAGCGCGGCAGACGCCGCGCACTCCGTTACCGTCAAGATAAGTGCATCAGGATATTTGCGGTTGATGCTGACGGTCTCCACATAAGGGAGCGCATCGAAAATAGCCTGTTTGACCTTATATTTGTTCAGCAGCACAAGGTTCTGTTCCTTCTGCACGCCGGCCGCCTCAATGAGCTGCTCCTTCGTATAGCGCTCGTTGCCTTCCACCACGATCAGGTCGATGCGGAAGAACATCGTCAGCGCGCCGAGAAATGCAGCGATCACGACCGCCAGGCACAAAAGTCTCAGCGGGAAAGGTGCTCTTCCCCGCCTGCGCCGCCTGTTTCTTCGCTTTGACGCCATAGTTTTCCTGCCTTTTTCTTCATTTGCTTATGGATCCGTTTCCCGCCGCACATGCGCGCCCAGCGCGCCGAGGCTCTCCTCGATGCGCTCGTATCCGCGGTCGATATGCTCGATGCGTGAAATGCGCGTCAGCCCCTCGGCCTGAAGTCCCGCGATAACGAGTGCCGCGCCCGCACGAAGGTCGGTGCACTTGACGCGTGCGCCGTGCAGGTGCTCGCGCCCCGTGACCACGGCAACACGCCCCGCAACGCGCACCTCCGCGCCCATGCGCGCAAGCTCATCGACGTGGCGGTAACGGTTTTCAAAAATATTCTCCACAAAAACGGTGCTGCCCTCGCTCTTGAGAAGAGCCGCCATCAGCACAGGCTGGGCATCGGTCGGAAAGCCCGGATAGGGCGCTGTGCGCACCGGACGAATGGACTTGAGAACGCCGCTGCTGCGGAGAAACACCTCGTTCTCTTCGCTCCTGACAAGGCAGCCAGCCTCGCTCAGCGCGCCGGACACGGTCGAAAGCGGCCGCGTTTCAACGCCGCAAAGGCGCACCTCGCCCCCGCAGCAGGCCGCAGCGCAGAGATACGTCGCGCCCACAATGCGGTCGGCAATGATGCGATAGGTCCCGCCGTGCAGCACGCGTTTTCCCTCCACCGTGATGATCGAGCCGCCCGCGCCGCGGACATTGCCGCCCATCGCGTTGATAAAATTCTGTAAATCGACGATCTCCGGCTCGCGCGCGGCGTTGTAGATCGTCGTCACACCGTCTGCGCCGCAGGCGCAGAGGAGCGCGTTTTCCGTCGCGCCAACGCTCGGCATGGGTAAGTACACATCGCTCCCGAG
>ERZ773130.2858-NODE-2858-length-12201-cov-3.292771_pt1 | contig 12201 bp, 10 predicted proteins | sample MGYA00511919_ERZ773130 | MGnify/ENA primary metagenome ERZ773130 (study PRJEB29015, sample SAMEA2737851) | human gut metagenome | biome: human gut; feature: human-associated habitat; material: faeces | place: China | collected 2012 ...
CCACCATCTAACTGAACCATAGGTCTTAAATCAGGTGGAATTACAGGAATTACATTTATAACCATCCATCTTGGATCATTTCCTGATTTTCTAAAAGATTCTACAACTTCTAATCTTCTTATAATTCTAACTTTCTTTTGACCACTACTAGTCTTTAATTCTTCTTTTAATTCTCTAGAAGTTGTTTCTAAGTCTATTTCTCCAAGGATTTCTTGAACTGCTTCAGCACCCATTCCAGCTACGAAGCTTTCTTCACCAAACTTATCCACAGCTTCTCTATATTCTTTTTCACTTAAAAGTTGTTTCTTTAAAAGTGAAGTTTCTTTAGGGTCAATAACCACATATGAAGCAAAGTATAAAACTTTTTCTAAAGCTCTTGGTGACATATCTAAAAGTAATCCCATTCTTGAAGGAATTCCTTTAAAGTACCAAATGTGAGATACTGGGGCAGCTAACTCAATGTGCCCCATTCTTTCTCTTCTTACTTTAGCTTTTGTAACTTCAACTCCACATCTGTCACAAACAATTCCCTTATATCTAACTCTCTTATATTTACCACAATGACATTCCCAGTCTTTCATAGGTCCAAATATTCTTTCACAGAATAGACCATCTTTTTCTGGTTTTAAAGTTCTATAATTAATTGTTTCAGGCTTCTTAACTTCACCTCTAGACCATTCTCTAATTTGGCTTGGAGAAGCTAAACCAATTTGTATAGCATCAAAATTGTTCAATTCAAACAAGGGTATATCCTCCCTTCAATTTTAGTGTTCGTCATTAACGAAATCATCTAATTCTAATTCTTCTTCATGAAAACCTTCTAAAGTAAATGATTCATAATCAATATCTTCATCGATTTCTTCATCATTAGTTGTATAACTATCGTCTCCTGCCACTTGTTCTGTAACAAGTTCTTCAGTTCCTTCGATATTTACTTCTAATTCCTCTGAATCATCATCAGAGAATTCTTTTAATTTAACTTCTTCGTTATCTTCGTTTAATACTTTAACATCTAAGCATAAAGCTTGAAGTTCTTTAATAAGAACCTTGAATGATTCTGGAACTCCTGGTTCAGGGATATTTTCACCCTTAACTATAGCTTCATAAGTCTTAACTCTTCCTACAACGTCATCTGACTTAACTGTTAAGATTTCTTGTAATGTATGAGCTGCACCGTATGCTTCTAGTGCCCAAACTTCCATTTCCCCAAATCTTTGACCACCAAATTGAGCTTTACCTCCAAGTGGTTGTTGAGTAACTAATGAGTAAGGACCTGTAGATCTAGCATGGATCTTATCATCAACTAAGTGAGCAAGCTTTAAGATATACATTATACCAACTGTAACTTCATTATCAAATGGTTCTCCAGTTCTTCCATCATATAATACAGTCTTTCCGTTTGCGTTGTATCCTGCTTTTTCTAAGCATTCTTCAATGTTCTTTTCTGTTGCACCATCAAATACAGGTGTTGCAATGTGCCATCCTAATGCACTTGCAGCCCAACCTAAGTGAACTTCTAATACCTGACCGATATTCATACGTGATGGAACCCCTAGTGGATTTAAACAAATTTGTAGTGGTCTACCATCTGGTAAGAATGGCATATCTTCTTCTGGTAAAACTCTAGAAATAACCCCTTTGTTACCATGACGTCCTGCCATCTTATCCCCAACAGATATTTTTCTCTTTTGAGCTATATAACATCTTACAAGTTCGTTAACACCTGGATTTAAGTCATCACCGTTTTCTCTTGTAAATACTTTTACGTCAACGATAATACCAGCTTCTCCATGTGGTACTCTTAATGAAGTATCTCTAACTTCTCTTGCTTTTTCTCCAAATATAGCTCTTAATAATCTTTCCTCAGCTGTTAATTCAGTTTCTCCCTTAGGTGTAACTTTACCTACAAGTACATCTCCTGATCTAACTTCAGCACCGATTCTGATTATTCCTCTTTCATCTATATCTTTAAGAGCATCTTCACTAACATTAGGAATATCTCTTGTTATTTCTTCTGGTCCTAGCTTAGTATCTCTAGCTTCACATTCATATTCTTCAATATGAATAGAAGTAAATACATCTTCTCTTACTAATTCTTCAGAGATAAGCATAGCATCCTCGTAGTTGTAACCTTCCCAAGTAATGAATCCCATTCTGATATTCTTTCCTAATGCGATTTCTCCTAGGTCAGTTGCTGGACCATCAGCTAATACTTGGTTCTTAAATACAATTTCACCCTTATCTACTAAAGGTCTTTGATTTATACAAGTACCTGGGTTACTTCTCTTGAATTTAAGTAATTTGTATGTGTCTATTCCTCCATCAAGATCTCTCTTAACTCTGATTTCAGATGAACTAACATATACAACTGTACCTGAGTTTTTAGCTTTAGGTAATACTCCTGAATCTGCTGCTGCTCTATATTCAATTCCTGTACCTACTATTGGAGCTTGAGGCTTTAATAGTGGAACTGCTTGACGTTGCATGTTTGCTCCCATAAGTGCTCTAGATGCGTCGTCATTTTCAAGGAAAGGTATCATTGCAGTAGCAACTGAAACTATTTGTCTTGGTGAAACGTCAATTAAATCTACGTCTTTAGCATTAACTTGTAAAATATCATGCTTATGTCTAACAGTAACTCTACTGTCAACGAATCTTCCATCTTCACCAATAGGTTCCTTTGCTTGTGCAATTAAGTATAAATCTTCTTCATCAGCAGTAAAGTATCTGATTTCATCTGTAACTATTCCAGTTTCTTTATCAACAATTCTATATGGAGTTTCAATGAATCCATATTCATTAACTTTAGCATATGTTGCTAATGAGTTGATTAACCCTATATTTGGTCCTTCTGGAGTTTCTATAGGACACATTCTACCGTAATGTGAGTGGTGAACGTCTCTTACTTCGAAACCAGCTCTTTCTCTTGAAAGACCTCCTGGTCCTAAAGCAGATAATCTTCTCTTATGTGTTAACTCAGATAATGGATTAGTTTGATCCATGAATTGTGATAATTGAGAACTACCAAAGAATTCTTTTATTGCAGCAGCTACTGGTCTAATGTTTATTAACATTTGAGGAGTAATTGCTTCTTGATCTTGAATAGTCATTCTTTCTTTAACTACTCTTTCCATTCTTGATAAACCAATTCTGAATTGATTTTGTAATAACTCACCAACAGATCTTAATCTTCTATTACCTAAATGGTCTATATCATCAGTATATCCAACTCCATAAGCTAATCCTAATTCATAACTTATAGTTGCAAATATATCATCTCTTATAATATGTTTAGGTATTAATCTAGTTATGTTCTTTTTGATTTCTTCTTTGATAGATTGTTCATCATCATAATTGTCAAGAATTTCCATTAAAGTAGGGTAATGGACAGCTTCTCTTATGTTTAAATCACTTACATCAAATGATACAACTTTTTCTAAATCAACAAAGTGGTTACCTATTACTCTTAACACTTTATCTTCTACTAAAATGTCAACAGAGTTAATTCCTGCACTTTGAATGTTAGAAGCCATTGTTCTGCTTATTTTTTCTCCTTGTTCAACCATTATTTCTCCAGTTGAAGGATTTATTATATCAGCAGCTGCAATTTGATTAATTAATCTAAGATTAATAGCTAATTTCTTATTAAATTTGTATCTACCTACTCTTGATAAATCATATCTTTTAGCATCAAAGAATAAAGAGTCAATTAATGAAACCGCACTATCAACTGTAGGTGGTTCACCTGGTCTTAATCTCTTATAGATTTCAAGTAAAGCTTCCTCTTTAGTCTTAGTGTTGTCTTTTTCAATAGTCGCTTTGAATCTTTCTTCTTCACCAAAATAATCTAAAAGCTCTTGGTCACTTCCATAACCCATAGCTCTAGCTAATATTGTAATTGGTAGTTTTCTTGTCTTGTCAATTCTAACATAAATAACATCATTAGAATCTGTTTCGTATTCTAACCACGCACCTCTGTTAGGAATAACAGTTGATGAAAATAATTTTTTACCACTTTTATCAACAGTATTACTATAGTATACACCTGGAGATCTAACTAATTGGCTTACGATAACTCTCTCAGCCCCATTAATTATAAAAGTACCTTGTTCAGTCATTAGTGGGAAGTCTCCCATAAACACTTCTTGTTCTTTTATTTCTCCTGTTTCATTGTTTGTCAGTCTTACTGACACTTTTAGTGGCGCTGCATAAGTGCAATCTCTTTCCTTACACTCTTCCACTGAATACTTAATATTATCCATATCAAGTTTGTAATCTACAAACTCTAGTACAAGATTTCCTGTGAAATTTGAAATAGGATTAACATCGTCAAAAACTTCTAATAATCCTTCTCTCAAAAACCACTCATAAGAATCTAATTGTACCTCGATTAAGTTTGGCATTTCGGTTACATCTTTAACCTTAGCAAAGCTCATTCTAGTTCTTTTTCCGACTTGGACAGGATGTACCATGAATTTTCACCCCTTGTTTAAAGTAAAATAACCAAAAGCATAATTTCCCTAAGGACTTATACTTTCGGAGAGCATCACGTTATAGCATAATCACTTTCGATTATACTCATTTTCGCAAGAATATATAATTATCCATAATGAATAGTACATTTTATGATAGTAACATACCCTATTTTTTTTGTCAACACTTTTGTATATTATTTACACTCCATTAATATAATAGTATTCTCAAAAAAATATTTCTCATTCTAAATTTTCAATTTTTTCATGATTTGGGCATTAAAAAAGGTGCTATAAAGCACCTTTTTATATTAAGTTAAGAAATTACTTAACTTCTACTTCAGCTCCAACTTCAGCTAATTTAGCTTTCATGTCTTCAGCTTCTTCCTTAGAAACAGCTTCTTTTAATGTCTTAGGAGCTCCGTCAACTACTTCCTTAGCTTCCTTTAATCCTAATCCAGTTATTTCTCTAACAACTTTGATAACTTTGATCTTGTTAGCACCAGCGTTAGCTAATACTACGTCGAACTCAGTCTTTTCTTCTGCTGCAGCACCTGCAACAGCTCCACCAGCAACAGCAACTGGAGCAGCAGCGCTAACACCAAACTCCTCTTCGCAAGCAGTTACTAATTCGTTTAATTCTAAAACAGTCATTTCTTTTATAGCTTGAATGATTTCTTCTCTTGTCATTTTAATTGCACCTCCAAAATTTTATCAGTTATTATTCAGCTGACTCTGATTCTTTTTTTTCTTTAATTGCATTTAATAAGTATGCAAGGTTTGATAATGGAGCTTTGAAGCTTCCAAGAAGTTTTGCAATAAGAACTTCTTTTGATGGGATTGTTGCAAGTTTTTCAACTCCAGCCTTGTCATAAACAATACCGTCAACAACACCTGCTTTTAATTCTAACTTCTTATGATCTTTACCGAAGTTATGTAATACTCTAGCAGGAGCAGTAGCATCTTCGTAACCGAAAGCTATAGAAACTGGCCCTTCTAAGTATTGAACTAAATCACCTAAACCTAATTCGTTAGCAGCTAATGTTACTAATGTGTTTTTGTAAACTTTATATTCAACACCAGCTTCTCTTAAGCTCTTTCTTAACATTGTATCTTCTTCAACTGTTAAACCTTGGTAACTAGCTAATGCTACACCTTGAGCTTTTTCTAACTTTTCTTTAATCTCAGCTACTTTAGCTTCTTTGATTTGTCTGTTCTTCTTTATCACTGTGTGTCCACCTCCTCACAGTTATTAACTGTAATATATATTAAGAAAGGTCTTCCCATAGACACAGGAAGACCAAATAAATAATCACTTATCTAGTTATCCTAGGCAGGCGATTACTTTAAACCTTACGGCACCTACTGTCTACGGAAACAGTATTCTCTTTTTTCACAACGAAATTTATTATACTATGCAAATTTCACTATGTCAATATTAATCTAAAACTTTTGTTGGATTAATCTTAGCTCCAGGTCCCATTGTGCTTGAAACTGATACAGATTTAACGTATTGTCCCTTAGCAGCAGCTGGTTTAGCCTTAACTAAAGCATCCATTAAAGCATGGAAGTTTTGTTGTAATTTTTCAACTCCAAATGAAGCTTTTCCGATTGGGCAGTGAACGATAGCAGTTTTATCAACTCTATATTCAACCTTACCAGCTTTGATGTCAGCTATAGCTTTAGCAACATCAAATGTAACTGTTCCTGATTTTGGGTTTGGCATTAATCCCTTAGGTCCTAAAACTCTACCTAATCTACCAACAACACCCATCATATCTGGTGTAGCTACTACTACATCGTAATCGAACCAGTTTTCACCTTGGATCTTTTGAACTAATTCTTCAGCTCCAACGAAATCTGCTCCTGCTTCTTGAGCTTCTGTAGCTTTTGCACCCTTTGCAAATACTAATACTTTAACACTTTTACCAGTTCCGTTTGGAAGAACAACAGCTCCTCTAACTTGTTGGTCAGCGTGTCTTGGGTCTACCCCTAATCTTACGTGTAATTCGATTGTTTCATCGAACTTAGCTTTTGCAGTTTTTACAGCTAAATCTAATGCTTCAGCTGGTGTGTATAAAACGTTCTTATCAACTAATTTTGAACTTTCAATATATTTCTTTCCCATTGTTATGCCTCCTTCGTGGTTTTAGCGGTTTTTACCTCCCACTTATTAAAAAATTAGAATTACTCTGCTATTGTAACACCCATACTTCTTGCAGTACCTTCGATCATGCTCATTGCAGTTTCGATTGTAGCAGCATTTAAGTCTGGCATTTTTAATTCAGCGATCTTTCTAACTTGATCCTTTGTTAATGTTCCAACTTTTGTTCTGTTAGGAACTCCTGAACCGCTTTCTAATCCTAATTCTTTCTTAATTAGAACTGCAGCTGGAGGAGTCTTTAAGATAAAACTAAAAGATCTATCTTGGTATACTGTTATAACAACTGGTATTATTAATCCAGCTTGATTAGCAGTCTTTGCGTTAAACTCCTTACAGAATCCCATAATGTTTACACCGTGTTGTCCTAATGCTGGACCTACTGGTGGTGCTGGTGTTGCCTTACCTGCAGGAAGTTGTAATTTAATCATTCCTGTTACTTTCTTAGCCATTTACTATTCCTCCTATACTGTGGTAATACGGACTTTTTGTCCTCCCACTTAATTAAAAACATTAGTTTTATATTTTTAATACTAAACTAATTTCTCAACTTGGTTAAAATCTAGTTCAGCTAATGTTTCTCTGCCGAACATATCTATTAAAGCTTTTATCTTGTGTTTTTCAACACTTATCTCTTGGATTATTGCTACGAATTCTCTTAGCGGTCCTGAGATAACTCTTACACTTTCTCCTACTTCTAAGTCTATATCTATAGGCATTTCTACAACACCCATTGATTCAACTTCTTCATCAGTAAGAGGTACTGGTTTAGAACCTGGGCCAACAAATCCTGTTACACCTCTAGTATTTCTAACCACATACCATGACTCATCAGTCATAAGCATTTTTATTAACACATATCCTGGGAACTTTTTCTTTAAAGAAACCTTTTGTTTACCATCTTTTTCTTCGATAACTTCTTCCATAGGAACTTGTATATCAAGAAGTAGATTTTCAAGATTTCTATTTTCTACGGTCTTTTCAATATTTGCTTTAACCTTATTTTCGTAACCTGAATATGTGTGTACTACATACCATCTAGCTCTTTCACTCATATTTACTATAGATGAGAAACTCACCTAAACCTCCTTTATTATAGTTTAAAAATCAATTTAAAGAGGTTTGTAAAAATATAATCTAACCCGCCTACTAATACAATATATATTAGTACGACTACGCCTACTGCAATTAACGCTTTTTTTGTGTCATCTTTAGAAGGCCAAGTTATTCTTTTAACCTCTGCCTTAAGTTCTCTAAAAAACTTAGAAAGCCCTCTTTTTTCAGAAGTCTTAGTATTAATATTTACATTTACATTTTCTTTAATAGCCATTACTTCACATCCTTAACTATTGCGAGTATGTGTCATCACTCTAAAGCGAACTATTTAGTTTCTTTGTGTTGTGTGTGTTTTTTACAGAATCTGCAATATTTATTCATTTCCATTCTGTCTGGGTTGTTTTTCTTATTTTTCATTGTGTTGTAATTTCTTTGCTTACACTCTGTGCATGCTAATGTTACTTTAACTCTCACAGTCTGCACCTCCAGTTTATCCAAATAATTATATAAGTATATATATGATATTGTGTTACCTAATTCGTTAATTACTTAAACACTCTATCATAAAAGCGATATTATGTCAATAATATTAGCTTGGTAAAGGACTAGGTAAACTAACCCAGCCCTTTATATATGAAGTAATTAATCTACTATTCTATTATAGAAGTAACAACTCCTGAACCTACAGTTCTTCCACCTTCTCTGATAGCGAATCTTAAACCTTCATCCATAGCTACTTGAGTGATTAACTCAACGTTCATATCGATGTGGTCTCCAGGCATAACCATTTCCATTCCTTCTGGTAATTTGATTGATCCTGTAACGTCTGTTGTTCTGAAGTAGAATTGTGGTCTGTATCCATCGAAGAATGGAGTATGTCTACCACCTTCATCTTTCTTAAGTACGTATACTTGACCTACGAACTTGCTGTGTGGATTTACTGATCCAACTTTTGCTAAAACTTGACCTCTTTCGATTTCAGTTCTTTGAACACCTCTTAATAATGCTCCGATGTTATCTCCAGCTTGTGCTTCATCTAATAACTTTCTGAACATTTCGATTCCTGTAACAACAACTTTTCTCTTTTCTTCTGTTAATCCAACGATTTCTACTTCGTCTGATACGTGAAGAACTCCTCTTTCAACTCTTCCTGTTGCAACTGTTCCTCTACCAGTGATTGTAAATACGTCTTCTACTGGCATTAAGAATGGCTTATCTGTTGCTCTTTCTGGTGTTGGGATGTAGCTATCTACTGCATCCATTAATTCCATGATGCAAGCTGTTGCTTCTGGATCTGTTGGGTTTTCTAATGCTCTTAAAGCTGATCCCTTGATTACTGGAATGTCATCTCCTGGGAAGTTGTATTCAGATAATAATTCTCTAACTTCCATTTCAACTAATTCTAATAATTCTTCATCATCAACCATATCTGCTTTGTTTAAGAATACTACGATATAGTCAACACCTACTCTTGATGCAAGTAAGATGTGCTCTCTTGTTTGAGGCATTGGACCATCTGCAGCTGAACAAACTAAGATTGCTCCGTCCATTTGTGCAGCACCAGTGATCATGTTCTTAACATAGTCAGCGTGTCCTGGACAGTCAACGTGAGCGTAGTGTCTGTTTTCTGTTTCGTACTCAACGTGTGCAGTGTTGATTGTGATTCCTCTTTCTTTTTCTTCTGGAGCTCTATCGATATCAGCATAGTTGAACGCTTCTGCGAACCCTCTGTTTGCTAATACTGTTGTGATAGCAGCTGTTAATGTAGTCTTACCGTGGTCTACGTGACCGATTGTTCCGATATTTACGTGTGGTTTACTTCTTTCGAACTTTTGCTTTGCCATTTGAAATTCCTCCTTATTTTTAAATAAACTTTGCCTAGCGTTTGCATACTAATTTATATTCTCTATGGAGCTCATGATCGGGATTGAACCGACGACCTCCGCCTTACCAAGGCGACACTCTGCCAACTGAGCTACATGAGCATTAAAGTGCTATTCACTTTAATATACCAATTATAAAGTTTACTATCATTTGTTTTTTTTGTCAATATTATTTTACTATTATTGTTTATTGTCGGAAAGGCACTTTTCAAGCTTTCTTTTCACTCTCTGAAGTGCATTATCTATAGACTTTGCATGCCTATCTAAATCACATGCAATTTCTTGATAAGACTTACCATCAAGATAAGATTGTAACACTTCCATTTCCAAATCTGAAAGTACTTTTGAAATTGCTTCCTCAATGTACTTTTTTTCTTCTTTTCCAATAATAAGTTCTTCTGGATCACTTATCTTCATACTTGATAGTATATCCAAAAGTGTTCTTTCTGAATCATCTTCTGATACAGGTTTATTAAGAGATACATATGTATTTAATGGAATATGTTTTTGCCTTGTTGCTGTTTTTATTGCAGTAATTATCTGCCTAGTTATACACAATTCAGCAAACCCTCTAAATGTAGTTGATTTTTCATAGTTAAAATCTCTTATTGCTTTATATAAACCAATCATTCCCTCTTGATAAATATCTTCTTTGTCAGCTCCAATCAGGAAATATGATTTAGATTTTACCTTAACAAAGCTTTCATACTTAGAAATAACATATTCTTGAGCTCTACTATTTCCATTTTTTGCTTCAACCACAATTTCTTCTTCTGTCATTCCTTCAAATTCACTTGCTATCTCTTTCGAATAATCTTTGTTATCCACAAATCCCCCTCCATTCCCAAAAGCGCCTTTATATTTACCCACGCCTCATAGCCTCTAATTTTTTTAAAACATCATCATCAATATTATCTTGAACAGTACTCTTATGTGAAGTATATACTTTCTTAGTTGCTCGTCTTATATCTTCTGATGTATCAAATACCATATTATAGAATTCTATACTTGAAATTCTAGTTGCACCTCTTTGGAAAATTGTTTGCTGCTCCAAAGAATCAGATGTAACTACTGATACTTCAAATCTTCTTCCGATATTATGTATTTCTCTTTCAATATAAGCATCTGCAGTTTCTCCACTTTTAGTAAATACTACTGTTAAATTTTTATTGTATTCATATTTATTTTCTAAATTACCAGCTACTCTATAACCATCAAATACTAACATAATTTTGCACTGATGAATAGCACCATAATTATGTAAAATATCTATAAGTTTTTGTCTAGCACTATCCAAACTTATTTCTTTTTCACTCTTTAGATTACTCCAACTATTTATTACATTATATCCATCTATAAATATAAATTTCACTTTTTACCCCTATGTGTACTAAATTATTTAGTTAATCTGCCTTTTAAAACCTCATACATCATTATACCACCTGCAACTGAAGCATTTAAAGAGTTAATTTTTCCTATCATAGGTATTTTTACTAATAAATCACACTTTTTAAGCGTTAAACTTGAAATTCCTTTTCCTTCACTTCCTATTATTAACGCACATGGACCTGAAAAATCAGTATTATAGCTATAATCTTTACCATCTATATCAGCTCCATAAATCCAAATTCCTTGTTCTTTTAAAATATCTATAGTTGCATTTATATTCGTAACTTTTGCAATTCTCATATGCTCTATTGCTCCAGCTGAACATTTATAAACTGTAGATGTTACTCCAACATTTCTTCTCTTAGGTATAATAATACCATGAACTCCACAAAGTTCTGCAGTTCTTATTATCGATCCTAAGTTATGTGGATCTTCTATTTCGTCTAATATTACTATAAAAGGTTTTTCATCTTTTCTTTTCGCATATTCTAATATATCATTTACTTCACAATATTTGAAAGGAGTAACCTTTGCAACAATTCCTTGGTGATTTAACCCTTCACACATTGTATCTAATTTTCTTCTATCAGCTTCTTTAACAACAACCCCTTTGTCTTTTGCTAATCCTAAAGCAACTTTTATTGATCCTTCTAAATCACCTTTACTTACATATAAGCACTCTATTGTTCTATCACTTTTTAGTGCTTCAATTACAGCATTTCTTCCAATTACTAAATCTTCTCTTACTGCTTCACTATTTGCTTCTCTTGTTCCAGCAGCATAATTTCTATCTCTTTTTTCTTCTCTTCTATCCTGGAATCTATTGTTTTTTTCTTGGTATCTGTTACTCTTCTCTTGGAACTTATTAAATTCTCTTTCTCTTCTTCTTGTAATCTCCACTAGACCTAACCTTGTCATTCCTAATACTTCAGTTTTTCTTTTATCTTTTTTAAACTCTTCATTTAATATATTTATTATTTCTTGTTTATACTTTGCTTTGTGCATATCTATAAAATCAACTATTACTATTCCACCTATATCTCTTAATTTAAGTTGTCGGCAAACTTCAATTGCGGCTTCTATATTCGTTTGATACACTGTTTCCTCAAGCTTTAAATTTCCAGTAAACCTACCTGTATTAACATCTATTACAGTAAGTGCTTCTGTTTTATCTATTATTAAATATCCTCCGCTTTTTAGCCATACCTTTTTACTTAAAGCTTTTTCAATTTGATTTTCT